>MDTG01167635.1_pt1 | contig 14584 bp, 11 predicted proteins | sample 811421 | NCBI WGS metagenome assembly MDTG01 (sample SAMN05326645, study PRJNA326480) | marine metagenome | isolation source: seawater | place: Pacific Ocean: South East | collected 2011
CTGTTTTACCGCCAATTACATACCCTTCGACATCGGCATTTTTACCAGTCCCCCGACGCACCACGAGGCGCATCAACCGGCGCATAATCTTCGATGTCTTTTTGCTGATAATCCGGATACCGGCAGGTGGCTCTTTATGAGCCCATTTAACAAGTGTAGCATTCCTCAGAAACCCCCCGTTTACCAGGGCCGCCACGCCAGTAACGAGTTGAAGCGGACTGACAGCAATGCCGTGGCCATAGGAAATCGTCATAGTATTGATGTCTCGCCACCGGTCAGGTGTTAAAGGGGAACCGACTTCCGGAAGCTCAATGCCTGCCTGATTAAGCATACCCATATTTTTGAGATATTTTTTCTGTGCCCGCGTCCCAGTCGCAAGCGCCATTTTTGCCGACCCGATGTTCGATGAATGAACGATGATCTCCGGAACGGACATCCATTTGTTCTTAGCGTGATAATCCGAAATCGTGAAACTTGAGATCCGAATAGGTTTGGTAGCGTCATAACGATCTGTCAAATGCACCCGCCCGCTGTCTAAGGCCATTGCGACAGTGAACAGCTTGAACGTGGAGCCCATTTCATAGACACCCTTAGTCACCCGATTAAACCCGGCAATACCCGCGGCAGACAGCGGTTCGTTTGGATTAAAATCAGGCAAAGACACCATGGAAATCACCTCACCGGTCTCAACATCTAACACCATACCGGCGGCACCGATCGCCGAGAATTTTTTTACGGCCTTCGCCAGCTCCGTCCTGACAATTGCTTGAACGCGAATGTCTAGCGAGAGCTGTAGCGATTTCTGCCGGCCTTTCAGTTGACCATTAAAAAAACCCTCCACACCCGATAAACCCTTGCCATCAATGTTAGTCATGCCGATTACGTGTGACACCAGCGGACCATGCGGATACACCCGGCGTTCAGTTTGTTGAAAATAAAGACCAGGTATACCCAAGGCATTTACTGCAAACTGGAGTTTTGGAGTGAGGTTACGATTCAGCCAGACAAATGTTTTATCCGATGATAAGAGCGCTCGGGCTCTCTTGAATTTCATGTCCGGCAGGACCTGACTTAGTTTGATCGCTGCTTCGCTTGCATCAAGAATATGGCGTGGATTGGCGTACAAGGCTGCCGTCGGCAGGCTAGTCGCCAAAAGAATACCGTTCCGGTCAATTATGTCAGCCCGCACATTCAGTGTCGTTTCGGTATGCGCAAGACGAGGGGGGCGTTCTAAACTATCGTTGCTAACAATTGTCAATTCGATAACCCGGCCACCTATCACAATAAATGCCAAGGCGAACAGAACGCCGGTTACCATTAAGCGATTTCGCCCGGTCTCGAGCGCTTGTTTGCGCGCGCCCTCGAAAACAATTCGGTCCGGCAATTCCAAGTTCGAACCGTCAGCATTATGGCCAGTGGGCGAGAAGGGGTGGCGGATATGCTTGAAGATCATCGGGCCCCCAGACCTTCTCCGTCAGGATCATCAATAACATGGATATTAGAGAAATCCTCCGCCTGCTTGACCTGGAAAGGCGCCGTCGGCTGCATCTCCAAATAACGTTTTGCCAGGTCCCGCAACCGGTTGACGTCATTTAAATGACTCCACTCCGCTTTCAATACATGTATCGCCTCTCGATCTGAGATAATCTTCTTATTGAGGCCATCTAGCTCATCTTCCAGGGCGGTAACCTCAAAATTTAGGTAGAAAAGTGCGACGCTCATGATAGCAGCGAGTAGGATGGTAAGAATAGTTGTCTGACGCATCAGTGAACGGGCCTCCCTGTTAACGCCCAAGAGGGCGCAGCCGTTCGCTCCGCGACTCTTAATTTAGCGGATCGTGATCGAGGATTTTGCGCAATCTCTCTGGCGGTTGGCGTACAAACACCGCGAGTTATTAGCCGGAAGCTTGGGGCTAGCTCGGCACCCGGCACCTCGGGCAAATGGCGAGACCCTCGGTCGGCCTGGCCGCTTCTGGATTTAAGGAAATCTTTCACAATACGATCTTCCAGCGAATGAAACGAAACAACAGCAAGCCTCCCGCCCGGCGCGAGAATATTTTCTGCTGCTACCAGCCCCCGGCTTAGTTCGCCGAGTTCATCGTTTACTCGGATGCGCAAAGCCATGAAGGTTCGGGTTGCGGGATCGATCCCGTCCTTAGTTTTCTGCACAATGCCGCGCACGATGGTGGCGAGATGATGTGTAGTAAGGATCGGCGTGTCGTTGCGCGCGGCTACGATAGCTTTGGCGATACGACGCGCCTGGCGTTCTTCGCCGAGCTGATGAATGAGATCTGCGAGATCACGCTCACCGGCACCATTCACAATATCCGAAGCGTTTGGACCATGCCGGCCCATCCGCATGTCGAGAGGGGCATCAAACCTAAAGGAAAATCCTCGAGTGGCTTCGTCTAATTGGATCGATGAGACTCCGAGGTCGAGCGCAACGCCTTGGACCTCCTCTACACCAGCGACAGCCATAAGAGACTCGAGGTTTCCAAAGCAGCCCTCCAATAATTCCAGACGACTGGAGTAACGGCGTGACAACTCCGCTCCCAGGGTGATGGCTGCAGGGTCGCGATCAACACCAAACACTTTGTTCGCGGCAGCTTTGAGAATGGCTTCAGTGTAACCACCCTGGCCAAACGTTCCATCCACGTAGAGCCCGCCATCTCGAGGATCGAGAGCCGCTACGACGTCATCCACCATCACGGGTATATGGCGCCTCAAGAGATTTCTCCCCCAGAATCCACCCCGCGCAGGCTTAGGGTTGCTCCTCGACTCCGCGCGCGCGCGAAGGCACCCGCGTTGTAAACATCATACGCCGAAGGCTCCCAAATCTGGCACCTAGTGCCACGCCCGACAAATAAAGCCTGAGCGTCGATACCGGCATGCCGTAAAAGATCCGGCAACAGATTTATTCGGCCTTCGGTATCATAGGGAAGGCGGTGGGAGTTTCCGAGGATAGTAGAGGCAAGATCATCCTGGTCGTCTGAAAACAATTCCAAATCATCAAGGCTGGTTATGACTCGCTGAATGAAAGCATCACCGCAGATTTCAACGGCTGGGTGTTTAAATGATGGGAATGCATACACTCCCTGGAAATCCTGATCTGCCAAAGCATCACGAAATGGCTTGGGTACGGACACCCTCCCCTTTTTATCAATCTTATTGATGTGCCTTCCAATTAACGCAGCCATTCCCGCCTCAGCACATTAAGGGTAGGGACTAGTGGAGCTCACAGCCCACCAAGAACGCTTCCAATAGTCCATATCCACTCAGTCCATTACGTTGGTCTAAAACTGGGATAACATGGGATATGATGGGCGTCAATGGGACATTATGGTTTTCAATGGGTTAATAAATCGTTTATCGTCGGTGGACGATGAGTCATAAACCCACCGCCTCTCTTAGCCTGACACATCCGTCGCATACTCATTAGACACACTAGTTTGGCCGCAAAACCAGGCATTGCGGTAATTATCCGGCAAAATACGGGGTCACTAAGGTGCCAATAAAAATTAAGACTGGACCTATCCGAACTGTCTTTAACAGGCTGGTGTTCAGTTTATATCAAGTTATTACCATTTTTGGGTTAAATGACCTCGGCAAAATAGTCGATTGTGAGTCTCAGCCCGTCTTCGAGAGAGACAGTTGGCTGCCATTTTAGCATGCTCTGCGCGAGCCCGATGTCGGGGCAACGCTGCATTGGGTCATCTTGAGGCAGCGGGAGGGTCTCGATGGGAGAGTGAGCCTGGGTCATGGCGATGACCTTTTGCGCAAGCTCGTGGATAGTGAACTCGCTGGGATTACCCAGATTAATGGGCCCGGTAACATCATCCGGTGCATCCATAAGAGCGATCAGCCCGTGCACCAAATCATCAATGTAGCAAAAAGACCGCGTCTGTCCGCCATCACCATATAATGTAACGGGATCACCTCTGAGAGCTTGAACAATAAAGTTAGATACAACACGCCCGTCGTTGGGGTGCATTCGGGGACCGTAAGTGTTAAAAATACGCGCCACCCTGATGTTCATTCCGTGTTGACGGTGATAATCAAAAAATAGTGTCTCAGCGCAGCGTTTACCCTCATCGTAACAGCCTCGGGGCCCAATAGGATTAACGTTGCCCCAATAGCTCTCGGTCTGGGGGTGGACGACCGGGTCACCATAGACCTCACTAGTGGATGCCTGAAGAATTTTGGCTCCAGTTCGCTTGGCGAGGCCCAGCATGTTGATCGCCCCATGCACGCTTGTCTTAGTCGTTTGAACCGGATCATGCTGATAATGGACTGGCGAGGCCGGACATGCTAAATTGAAAATTTCATCCACTTCGATATACAGCGGGAATGTCACGTCATGGCGCATTAGTTCAAAATTGTTCGCGTCCATGAGCCCTGAGACATTAGATTTGCTGCCAGTTGAATAATTGTCCAGGCACAGAACATCATGGCCGGCGGCTACCAGTACTTCGCATAAATGGGAGCCTATGAACCCAGCTCCACCCGTAATAAGAATACGTTTCGTCACAATAATCCACCTTCTCTGACCTTTATCCGTTAGGCGCGAGTATCACGTTAACATTTAATTTTTACAAAAAGAAGAATAATTTCAGCACCTTAGGTGCTTAATGCGTGGGCTAACGATTACCATATATAAAAGCTGATTTAGGGCTGGCACAGGGCCGCAGGTCGCCGATCTATCAAAATCGAATTGGACATCAAATCTATCATCGGTTCTTGGCAAAAAAAAGGTACATGTTATGCTTAAGTTTCAGTGTTCTTTTCAGGCAATGCTGTGACCCCTGTAACAAAAAAGAAGCTGTGGAATTTTTAAGGATGTATCGAGTATTAGCTTCAGGGCTTTTAACGCTAGAGTCTATTACCGAGAAATCTAGCCGGCGCTCGTGTAATTCCGATGTCGGAATATAATGGAGACATCTTACTTCAAAAAATCTGTTCCCGCGATCCAGGTATCTAACCTAACTAAAGACTACGACGGCACCCTAGCCGTTAGCAATATCTCTTTCGCTGTGGACCGAGGCAATAGTGCTGGGCTTCTTGGCGGTAACGGGGCGGGTAAGACGAGCACTCTCTCGATGCTGCTGGGTGTCCTTGTTCCTACAGCAGGAGAAATCAATATTCTCGGGGTCAATATGCTCACTGAGCGCTATCTTGCACTGCCGCGTATGAATTTTTCTTCTCCCTATGTCGGCATGCCGGCGCGGCTTACAGTTGCAGAGAATCTCACGGTCTACGCCAACCTGTATGGTTTAAAGAACGTTAAAAACCATGTTCACAGAATGGCAGAAGATCTTGAATTTACCGACCTGCTTCATACGCGACTTGGCGAATTATCAGCCGGACAGAAAACCAGAGCCTCCCTGGCGAAGGCTCTGATTAATGATCCCGAAATACTGCTTCTAGATGAGCCAACCGCCTCCCTTGATCCCGATACCGCCGATTGGGTCCGCACTTACTTTGAGGCCTATCAACGAAGAACCGGCGCAACTATCCTTCTGGCCTCGCATAACATGGGAGAGGTGGAACGTTTATGCCATAACGTATTGATGATGAAGGCAGGAGTGATTGCCGATCGAGGATCACCAGCCAGCCTCATTTCTCGCTACGGCCGGGATAATCTTGAGGATGTTTTTCTTGATATCGCTCGGGACCGGAGCGCGGCCGCGGAGAAAGTCTAGTGGGCAGCACCTGGCAACGCGTTTGGGCAATGGTTCTTCGTCATTCTTATTTACTGCGTTCATCCTGGCCTAGGTTGCTAGAACTCATCTACTGGCCCACATTTCAGTTACTACTCTGGGGTTTCATTACCACATTCTTTCTGCAGCACAGTTCCTGGATTGCACAGGCGGCGGGTGTGCTCATCAGCGCAGTTCTCTTGTGGGATGTTTTGTTTCGGGCCAATCTGGGCCTCGCCCTTACGTTTCTGGAGGAGATGTGGGCGCGCAACCTAGGTCAATTGTTTATTAGCCCACTGCGCCCTGGGGAATTGATCGCATCACTGATGATTATCAGCTTGATGCGCACGCTTATTAGCGTGACACCGGCCGCGTTTTTAGCATTACCCCTGTTTGACGTCTGGATCTTCGAATTAGGCATCGGATTAGCTGCCTTTTTCATCAATCTCATGATTATGGGCTGGGCAATTGGTCTGCTAGTGTCCGGCCTTATCCTTCGGCTGGGCCTTGGCGCCGAGAGTCTGTGCTGGCTTGGAATCTTTCTCATCGCGCCAGTAACAGGTATTTATTACCCGGTAGAGGTTTTACCCGACTGGCTGGAGCCCATCTCCTGGACATTGCCGTCAACTTACGTTTTCGAGGGAATGCGATCGGTGCTCTTTGACCAAGCATTCCGGTGGGACCTACTGGCCGGCGCCCTTGGCCTTAACGCCGTGTACTTGGTGATTTGCAGTGGCGTATTTCTCTGGATGTTTCGCGCAGCGAGGAACCAGGGTAAGCTATTGCAACAGGGAGAATAAGGTCGTTTAACTCTTTGGTTACGATTGGTCAGGCAAAGTTTGGTTGGATTTTGCTAGCGGCGAGAGGAAAGATATCGTTGCATATAAAATATAAATTTCTGGCTGCCGCAGCTTCGATAATTTTGCTGGCGAACTGCACGACCGCAAAAGACTTGGCGTCAAAATTCTCGGAGACCATTTCACCGAGCTCGGCCATGCGAGCATCAGATGGGCTCGTGATCGACGCATTAAAAATCCTCGAACGTCTAAAAAACCGGGAAGATCAGGAAACTTTCTTAGCGGCGCTCAAACAATCTGCAGCCATCGCTATTTTTCCGACTGTCTACAAAGCCGGTTTTTTTGTTGGCGCGGAGGGAGGAAACGGACTGCTAATGGCTCGCGATACCCGGGGTAATTGGGGCTACCCAGCATTTTATACACTTGCCGGAGGAAGCTGGGGCGTTCAATTTGGAGGCCAACGCGCGGGAGTTATTCTTATCATTCGAAGCCGTAAAGCATTGGAGGCCGTCCTCAAGCACCAAGGCAAGGTTGGTGCTGACTTGGGTATCGCAGTAGGCCCTATTGGCACAGGCTTAGAGGGATCTACGACTACAAACCTCTCAGCTGATATTATTGCTTTTTCTGACTCTAAGGGTCTTTTCGGCGGCGTTTCTCTTGAGGGAACGGCCATTGTGCGCCGCAACGATCTTAACCGCCAATATTACGGTACCAACGTTACCCCGGCCGCTATCCTGATTGAACACGCGCATCAGAACACGCATGCCGACACCTTAAGGAATTCCCTAGTTGTCCGCTAATTTATGCGCTTAAGTCCCCCACCACATATTATGAGGGAACCACCTTTGATCCCTTGGTCAAAACAGAAATGCAACTTGTGGACGGCACGCTAGTGAGCCCGTCCATTGGTGACTATTTTTATGCCCTGACAATCAGATTAAATTTTACCCAAGGCTTCTATTCGTCGCCAGGCCATCGACATGACAAGTAGTCGGAAAATTCGTATTCGTAATATTTTTTTGTATGTTCGCTTCAGAATCGCCGAGCGTTGACAGCGGCATGGGCCTTCTCTAATGCTATTCATTCACGGCCTGCTGGCTCAAAGGTACAAAAGACATTACAAATCTTATTTGCGGAACACATGCATGACAGCAGATCTCTCCATTGCGCTGGCTCAACTTAATCCCACCGTTGGAGACGTTGCAGGCAACCTCGAACTTATACGAGCTGTGCGAAAAAAAGCTTCGGGTGCGGCAGAAATTATTGTCAGCGGTGAGCTAGCCGTCTCTGGCTATCCACCGGAAGACCTAGTTCTCAAACCCGCCTTTCTCGATATGGTCGAAACTGAGGTGATCCAACTTGCATCCGAGACTGCAGATGGAGGGCCAGCGTTATTAATTGGGGCACCTTGGCGGGAAAACGGCGATATCTACAATGCCGCACTACTGCTCGAAAATGGTGGTATTGCAACCAAACGTTTTAAACATCTTCTTCCAACATATGGCGTGTTTGATGAGGACAGGGTATTCTCAAGAGGTCCAATCCCGGGTCCGGTGCCATTCAACGGCGTCCGACTTGGCGTCATGATCTGCGAGGATATGTGGCACGAGGATGTCGCCGAAGGCCTGCAGGAGTCCGGTGCAGAACTTTTTATTGTCATGAATGGATCGCCGTTCGAACTTGATAAACCTGACCAGCGCATGAACTTGGCTGCCGCCCGAACCGGTGAATGTGATCTTCCCCTGGCGTACGTCAATTTAGTAGGCGGTCAGGACGAGTTGGTATTCGATGGCCGCTCTTTCGTTCTAAACCGAGGGCGCGAACTTGTGGCTCAGGCAAAGGCCTGGGAGTCGCAATTGATGATTACTAAATGGTCAAATGCCGGAGACGGGTGGAAATGTGTGAACGGCGACATTGCACCCGATCCTGCATCACATGATTCAAAACTTCATTCATTATACCGCGCGATGGTGCTGGGCCTTCGCGACTATGTGGGCAAAAACCGGTTCCCAGGAATTATTATGGGGTTCTCGGGCGGGATTGACTCTGCACTATCAGCCGCTGTTGCCGTGGACGCGATCGGTGCCGATAGAGTGCACTGTGTTATGATGCCATCTCCGTACACCTCCCGAGAGAGCCTTGAAGATGCAGGAGAAGCCGCGAAGCTTTTGGGCATTACCTATGACAGCATTTCAATCAAGGATGCGATGATCGCATTTGACGCAATGCTGAGTCCGGTATTTACAGATCTTGAAGCCGATACCACAGAAGAGAACATCCAGGCGCGAGCGCGCGGAATGATCATTATGGCGCTCTCGAACAAGCTAGGATACATGCCGTTGACGACCGGCAATAAGTCGGAAATGTCTGTGGGATACTCAACGCTATACGGCGACATGTGCGGCGGCTACTCGGTTCTAAAGGATGTTTATAAGACAACCGTGTTCGCAGTATCTCATTGGCGTAACACGCACTTCCCGGCAGATATGAGGGGGCCTTCCGGGCGCGTAATCCCGGAACGCATCATAACCAAGAAACCATCTGCCGAGTTGAAGCCCAATCAATATGACGAGGACTCCCTGCCACCTTATGACATTCTGGACGATATCCTAAAAAATCTTATTGAGGGTGAACAGGCAATTCATGACATCGTAAAACGGGGACATGATCCATCAATCGTTCGCCGTGTCTGGCATATGCTTGATCGCGCAGAATATAAACGCCGCCAGGCGCCACCCGGTGTAAAAATTTCATCCCGCGCTTTCGGCCGAGATCGGCGTTATCCGATCACCAATGGTTTCACAAATCTGCTATAAGCCGTGGCGATGAAACTCCAGCTCTATAATACCCTGACGCGGGATAAGAGCGTATTCACCCCGCTCAAACCTGACAAGGTACGGCTCTATGTTTGTGGCCCTACGGTTTACGATTATGCCCATATCGGTAACGCTCGTCCGGTTATTGTCTTCGATGTTCTCGCTCGTCTTCTGCGACAATTATATGGAGAGGATCACGTGACCTACGTCCGAAACATCACGGATGTGGATGATAAAATCATCTCAACTCATAGAGAAACAGGCGAAGAAATAGCGACTATTACAGCGCGGACGATCCAAGCCTTTCATCATGACATGGCCGCTCTCGGCAATCTACCGCCAGACGTTGAACCGCGTGCAACAGATCATATTCAAGAGATGATCATATTAATTGAGCAGCTTATTTCGAAGGGTCACGCTTATGAACAGGACGGCCATGTATTGTTCGACGTCACGTCCATGCCGGACTATGGCAAACTATCCCGCCGTAACAGGAAAGAGTTGATCTTGGGTGCCCGAGTGGAGGTCGCGCCCTACAAAAAAGATCCGGCAGACTTTGTGTTATGGAAACCATCTTTTGATATGCAGCCTGGCTGGAATAGTCCTTGGGGTAATGGCCGTCCTGGCTGGCATATCGAATGCTCCGCAATGTCGCAAAAATATCTCACGGAGTCTTTTGATATTCATGGGGGCGGCATTGATTTGGTCTTCCCCCATCACGAAAATGAAATTGCTCAAAGCCATTGCGCCCATGGGCCAAACACCTTCGCCCAAACCTGGATGCACAATGGCTACCTCATGGTTGAAGGCGAGAAAATGTCTAAGAGCCTTGGCAACTTTATTACCGTGCATGAATTGTTGAATGATCATCACGGGGAGACCATCCGACTTTGCATGCTTATGACACATTATCGTCAGCCTTTGAATTGGACGACTGCAGGACTTTTGCAGGCCAAAGATGCGCTGGACAAATGGTACGGCGCATTGCGGTCAGCGTCACATGGGCCTGCCGGGGACATCCACGATACCACGATGGACGCGCTTTCTGACGACCTTAACACTCCGCTAGCTATTGCAACTCTGCATGAAATGGCGGCAAATTTGAACAAATCACCGAACCCGAAAAAGGCAGCAAATTTGATAGCAACGGGCCGCCTGATGGGACTACTGCAGCTTGATCCAGAATCCTGGTTTAAGGGAGATCCCGGGGCCGATGATGGTGGCCTGAGCGACATTGAGATCAACGCTCTAATTTTGGAACGCAATAAGGCCCGCAATGCAAAAAATTTCGGGCGATCAGATGAAATTCGGGAGCAACTTGCGGCCGCCGGCATCCTTTTGGAAGACGGTCCAAGCCGCACCACATGGAAACGGGCTTAAATTTGCTCTCTCTCCATCTCACGAGCGGCGGAAAGAAGCCGCCAGCCGATTAATAACAAAACTATGAGAACCGCGATAGCAGCAGCAGCGAGGGCCCAGCGGAAACCGATCAATTCGGCCAGCCAACCAATTAGCAGGGTACCGAATGCAGGCCCACCAACGGAAATAGCCACTGCCATACTAGTAACCCGGGCCCGGTATTCATCGAGAACCATATGTTGAATGAGGGTTTGCGCACCGATACTTGCGCCCACCATAGCTCCTCCAGCTACCGCCAGAGAAATCAGCGCCAACGTAGCGTCGGTGTTTGACACTAACGCGATTAGCGCGAGCGCGGTAACCATCGCACCCAGAACAAAAATACGGGTCAAGCCATCAGTCTTGCCCCGTATAGAAAAAAATAAAGCTACTGATAGCGCCCCAATGCCCGAAGCTGCGAGCAGCCTGCCAAGACCTTGTTCGTCGAGACCAAATACATTATCTGCCAAGCCAGCCATTAAATTTTGATAAGACCTTAAACAAACCGCGACGGCAGTGGAAAGTATCATAATCAACCTGAGTAGGGGGCTTGAGAGAATATAGCCGAGGCCAGCTCGGATATCTGCTAGGATCGCTCTCGCCAAAGGACCAGATCCGTCTTTCATGGGTAATGGAGCGATTATTTTCACCTGGGTCAAACCATAAAGCATTACAGAAAAAGCAAAAGCCGTCGCCATATAAGCGCAAGCAGCTCCTCCCGGTTCGCCGAAAATATCATTGCCCCAAGCCAGCAGCGCGGCTCCAATAACTGGTCCCACGAAACCGGCCGTGTGAAAAGTTGTAGTATTCACCCCAATTGCGGCAGACAAATTGGCCCGTTCAATTAACTGCGGGATCACCGCTTGGCGGGCTGGAAAATCAAACGACATAAAAACACCTTGAACGGTCGTCAATAGCACGAGGAATACCGGCGTGATGACCTGAGCAAGGATTGCCGCGGCCGTCACTATCGCCACCAGAATTCCAAGGCTGAGAGCAATGATCGCCGTTCGACAATGCCCATAGCGATCAGCTACTGCTCCTGCTAACGGTCCAAGGACAAAAAGCGGCGCTAGGTAAGAAAAACCGACCGCGCCGAGCCAGGCTGGCGACTGAGTTAAATGGAATGCTAGCCATTGCGAAGATATGAGATAAATCCAGACACCATTGGCCGAGAATAAATGGCCGTACCAGTATCTGCGGTAATTGGGCGCAGAGAGGGCTCGACCGATACCGCCGAGGTAGCCGATCAAGCCTTTTGGAAAATTCATTTTAAAGGTGTATCCCGTCTCTGCGGCGGCGTAAAACAAATTGACGTAACATCTATTCGATACTTTAAATAAAAGACGTAAAAAGAGTGAAATTTGCCATGTCAGATCCAATTTCAAATATTACCGTTTCTGTCTTAGAGGTGCCTTTCGACAAACCCATCCAAAGCTCACTTGGAACGTACGTTGGGTCCGACTATGTCATTGTAGAACTACGGACAGAATCTGGTTTCAACGGTTTCGGCTACTCCACCTCCCTTGACCGCCGGGGTACTAAGGCTGTTGTAAGCTATATCGAAATAGACTTAATACCCCTCGCTATCGGGCAGGATGTCACCCAACCAGAGGCACTCTGGCACCGGATGTGGTCTCCCAACAAAGCTCGCATGAGAGGCGGCGTGGGGGTTCATGCGTTGTCAGCTGTGGATACAGCCGTCTGGGACGCAGCGGCCAAAATCCAAAACCAGCCCCTTGCCGACGTGTTAGGCTGCGCGCGCGATCGGATTGACGTCTACGGTTCCGGCGGTTGGCTCTCCCTAACTGACAGGGAGCTCGTGGCGGAAGCCGAGAGTCATGCTCAAAAGGGCATTACTGGATATAAATTAAAAATTGGCGGGTCGCGGGACCGGGAGAGAGTAAGCCTGCTCCGTCGTGAATTGGGTGATGATTTCATTCTATATACGGATGCCAACCAGAATTACACCGCCTCCGAAGCCATAGCTGCATCCAATTGGCTAGCCGATTATAATGTTGCGTGGCTCGAGGAGCCGGTCATTGCAGATTGCCCGTGGGACATGGCGGCGGTAGCAGCAAATAGCAACGTTCCCCTGGCGGCGGGCGAAAATGTGTATTTCGGTTGGGGGTTTCAAGACCTTGTGGACCGGCAGGCCGCCACATATCTGCAACCAGATATCGGGAGATGCGGAGGAGTAACTGAATGGATTAAAATTGCGCGAATAGCGGAGGAAAATAGCCTCCGACTCACTAGTCATCTCCTGCACGAATTGAGCACTTGCTTGGTCGCCGCTTTCCCGAGCGGTTATCAAGTAGAGTTTATGAATTTCTTCAATCAATCGCCATTTACCCAAGATTTTACGCTTAATAATGGCTGCCTTATGGTTCCGAGGGTGCCGGGCCATGGCGTCGAATTCACAAAAACCGCCAAAAAACTGTATGCAGCGTAAACCATCGTTGATTGGATAGGGACAGTCGGCCGGGGATAGTTCGCTATTTGGCTTTTGATCTAATGCTTTTAACTCTTGTTATTTAGGTAGTGAATTTTTTGGATTGTTGCCTTAATTAAACTCCACACGTTAGACGAATAGGAGCCTGGATTGCTTGGTTTCAATACCAAGCTATTTATGCAGAAGATTCTGCACCGGGTAATTTTTTTTAATTGGCTTATCGTCCTGCGCTACAGCCGTTGAGGCTCCGTTAGACACGTTAACGGCATTTAGCGGCATCGACTGGCCACGAGAGGCAACGCCAGGAAACGCTTTAGGCCATCAACTAAAGGGTCGGTTTATATTGCGCATTTGAATGGCCCAATATAGTTACTTACCATCGCAGTTGGCAATTCTAATACCAACGGTTCTCAAAAAAGAGTCGCTTACTACGGATAGCAGTTCTCTTCAACGAGATCTTGCACAGTTATATTTATCTTTCCTTTGGAAGCCTCTTGAGAAGATTGGGCGTTTTGTGCATGGTCGCGCTCGACAATTATAAATTTAAAATCAGAGACTTAATTTGGTTTGGTAGCCGGAAACAAAAAGGGTCACGGGGTCGGAACATAAAAATGAGCGGCAACAGAATTTATCTTTTCGACAGCACCCTGCGAGATGGGGCACAAACTCAGGGAGTGGATTTCAGTGTGGCCGACAAAGTCGCCATCGCCATGGATCTCGATGCCCTTGGCATTGATTACATTGAGGGGGGATGGCCTGGCGCAAATCCAACTGACGACAACTTCTTCCGTTCGCCCCCTGAGTTTACGAAAGCTAAATTGACCGCTTTCGGCATGACACGGCGCGCTGGCCGATCAACGGAAAATGACCCGGGGCTTCGAGCGCTTCTCGATCCAAAAACACCAGTAGTCTGTATCGTCGGCAAGACTTGGGATTTTCATGCCCGCGTAGCCCTCGGAGTGGAATTGGATGAGAACATTGCCATGATTGGGGACTCAATCGAACACGCTGGCTCGAATACAGAAGAAGTTATCTTTGATGCAGAGCATTTTTTTGACGGCTATAAAGCCAACCCTAAATTTGCGCTAAGCTGTGTCACAGCTGCCTTTGAATCAGGCGCTCGCTGGATCGTATTATGCGATACTAACGGGGGGACACTGCCCCACGAAATCGGCGAAATTGTTGCTGAAATTACCAGTCACATCCCTGGCGATCACCTCGGGATCCATTGCCACGATGATACAGGAAATGCGGTAGCCAACAGCTTGGCGGCGGTCCGAGCAGGCGTCCGCCACATCCAAGGCACATTGAATGGGCTGGGTGAACGGTGTGGAAACGCAAACCTTATTTCACTTCTTCCAACGCTCGTTCTAAAAATGGGTTTCGATACGGGTGTCACCAAACAAGGTCTTACCCAGCTTAGCCA
>MDTG01330398.1_pt1 | contig 14583 bp, 18 predicted proteins | sample 811421 | NCBI WGS metagenome assembly MDTG01 (sample SAMN05326645, study PRJNA326480) | marine metagenome | isolation source: seawater | place: Pacific Ocean: South East | collected 2011
ATATTTGGATTCTTTAATTTAATTATTTTTGAAACACGTAATGTAAAATCAGGACTATCAACACTAAATAAAATATCAGGACCAAAATCCAAAATTTTGTTCACAGTTTCATTTATTTTTCTTTTTATCTTAAAAATATTAAATAATACATCTGTAAAAGCGATGTAAGTAATATCTTTTTGATCATATATTGATTTAATACCTAAAGAGTTTAAATGATGTCCCCCAACTGACAAATACTCTATATCTTGTTTTGATTTTCTTAAATTTTTAATAACTTCCGATGCTAATTTATCACCAGATGGCTCACCAGTTAAAATAAAAATCTTTTTCATTTAGCGACAACAAATATATTATTTTTATTAGCAAACCTAATTGCTTCAAGTTTGTCTAAAAATATATTTTGATCAGCTTTAACTACTATTCCTTTAATTCTAGCTTTCTTACAATCTTTTAGTGTGTTTAGACCGATTGTAGGCAAATCAACACGTAAATCTTGTTTATTTTTAGGGAGTTTTAATAAAATTTTATTTTTTAATTTATTATTTATTATTTTTTTTAACATGTCTTTTGTTCCTTTCCTTTTCTCAAAAGAAACGACCTTTTCATTATTTATTACTAGTGCCTGTACATGATTAAATGCGTTAGTTTTATTTAATTTTTGAATACCTTTTTTTATTATAAGTTTGTCACTAGGACTAGGTTTAGATTTAGTATAGCATCCTTTAATAAGAGTTAATTCTGGATTATAAGTATTTAATTTTATAACTTTTATTTTATTTTCTGATAAAATTTTAATTAATTCTTTAAATATTGCTGCGTCACCTAACTTTGAAGCTTTTACTATTCTAGGTATGTAATAAATACCTTTAAGATCTAATTTTAATTTGGATATTCTAGGTTTAACAATGTTTCCAGCAAATAATACTTTTCTACATTTTTTTGATTTAATTAATTCTAAAATTTTACCAAATTTTCCAATATTAATAGAATAACTATTTTTATCATATTTAAATTTATTATTTTTTGATAAGTCTATTATAAAATATTTGAATTTCTTTTTTTTTAAACTTTTTAAGATTTCTAATGGTAATTTTTTTTCTCCTAAAAACAATCCTATCATTATAAGTAATTAAAATTTATTGCTATTCTGTATTTTGCATCAGTATGATCTACCGCACAATGTTTAAGATTTGAGTCAAATTCGGATTTGTCTAAAAAATTATCAGTTATTTTCATTTATTTACAGGTAAAGATATAGGTCTTTTTTTATCAGAATTTAAGAAATCTATTATCACTTTAACATATTTATTTGATTTTATATTTTTTTCAAGTTTTTCAATATTCGATCTAAAATTTTGGTCAGAAAATACTACATCATAAAAATTTTGTAATAATTTAATATCTTCATTTGAAATTTTTGCTCTTCTCAATCCTATAATATTAAGTCCAATTAAATTATTTCTATTTCCTAAGGATAAACCGAATGGAATTACATCACTTAACACACCTGTCATTCCACCAACCATCGCTAATTTACCAATTCTAGAAAACTGATGGATAGCGCAACTTCCACCAACTATAGCACTGTCTTCAATTTTTACATGACCACCAACCTGAACATTATTTGCTAAAACTATATTATCTCCAAGGTTACAATCGTGAGCTATATGACAATAAACCATTAATAAATTGTTATCACCTAATTTTGTAACTGTTCCACCATGTGAAGTGCCAGGATTAATGTTCACATATTCTCTAAGTTTATTATTATCACCGATAATTATAGAATTTTTTTCACCTTTATATTTTAAATCTTGTGGAGGAGTTCCGATTGATACAAAAGGAAAAATCTCATTATTTTTTCCAATTTTTGTATTACCATTAATGTTTATATGAGAATGTAATTTTGTATTTGATCCTAATTCAACATCTGAGCCTATTACACAATATGGACCAATCACAACATCTTTAGAAATATTAGCATTTGGATCTATTATTGATGTTGGATGTATCACATTTAATTAATAACAAATTATTATCTTAATTCTTATCAAGAATTACTACTGATTATTTCTTTCTATCAACGATAGTTGCTGCCCACTGAGCGTCAGCCATTTTTTTTCCATCAACAATAGCTTCACCTTTATATTTCCATACTCTTCCATGTGATCTGACAGCTTCAATATTTAATTCTAGTTTGCAATCAGGTGTAACTGGATTTCTAAATCTTGCTTTATCGACAGTCATCAAAAAAACTAACTTATTTTCATAAGTTTTTTTATCTATTCCAGCAGCAGTTAATGCTGCAGCGGCTTGTCCAAATGCTTCAACAATTAAAACTCCAGGCATAACAGGTTCACCAGGAAAATGACCTTGAACAAAAAAACTATCTTTTTTGACATTCACTATTGCAGTGGCTGATTTAAGTTTTTTAATATTGATTAACTCTTCTATAAGTAGCATTGGCTCCCTATGAGGAAGCAAATCTTCGATCTGGTTTTTATTTAATTTATCTGTCATTTATTTTCTTTTAAAAAATTTCTTATATCTTTAGCAGGATATCCCATGACCTTAGAATTGTCTGGTATATTCTTTACAACTCCACTACCTCCACCTATCTGTACATTATTTCCAATTTTTAAATGTCCAGATATTCCAGATTGCCCACCAATTAAGACTTTATTACCAATAGATGCACTTCCAGCAAATCCAACTTGAGCTGTTATTATACAATTCTTTCCAATATTCACATTATGAGCTATATGCACCTGGTTATCTAAAAATGTATTTTTTCCAATAACAGTGTTTGATAAAGATCCTCGATCTATAGTATTGTTGCATCCAACTTCTACATTATCATTAATAATAACCATTCCGATATGAGGATATCTAAAATTTTTTGTATCATCGGGAAAAAAACCAAATCCTTTTTTTCCAATTACTGCTCCATCTAAAATACGAACATTATTACCTATTACGGAGTTTTTTATAATTATATTACTTCCAATATCACAATTATTTCCTATAATAACATTACTCTCAATTATAGTGTTATAGCCAATTTGAGTTTTTTTACCAATTTTAACATTTTTCCCAATTAATATATTTCTGGCAAATTTTACATTTTTGAATTTTTTTTTTTTCAGGAGTCTCTAAATTAAAATCAATATTATCATTTATAGATGTAGGATAAAATAATTGCGTTATACTTGCGACAGCTTTTAATACATTGGTAACAATTATAGGATTACTATATTGTTTTACTACTTTTTCATATTTTTTATCAGTAATAATATTGCTAGCTTTTGTTAATTTCAAAACATCAATATATTTTAATGAATTAAAAAAAGATAAATCATTAATCTTAGCACTATTTAAATCAGATATATTATCAACTTTAAAATTATTCTTTGGTTTCTTTAGATTTAAAATATTAAATATATCTCTAATATAAATGTTATTTTTTTTTTTAAAAAAAGGATTTTTAATTTTCATTTATGAATTTATTCTTTTTAATCTCTTCATCGAATATTAATAATATTTGATTAGTTATATCTAAAGTTTTCATACCAATAAGCACATTTTTTTTTTCTATTACCAAATGAATATTATTTTTTTCGACATATTCAGTCAACAAAGGATTAAGTAATTCTAAAATTTTTGAAGTATATTTGTTTTTTTCATCTGTAAATTTTTTATTTAAGATTTTTCTATCCGATTTATATTTATTTACTATTTTATTTAATTCTACAACTTTACTATCTATTTCATCTTTTTTAAGAATATTACTTTTATTTTTAATTTCTGTTTGAAATTCTTTAATCTTTTGTTCTTTTTCAATTAATTCTGATTTAGATTTATTTTTAATAAGATTAAGTTTATTTTTATAATAAATACCTAATTCTGATTTATCGATAATGTATTGAACATCAAGATATGCAATGTTTGTTTTGGCTATTGCCGGGTTAATGCAGATAAAAAAAATTAAAAAAATCAGTTTTTTCATTAAAATGAAGTACCAATTTGAAATCTAAATTTTTCTGTAATATCGGTGCTTGTTTCAGATAAAGGTATTGCATACGAAAATGACAAAGGACCAATTGCGCTAAACCAATTTAATGCGAAACCAGTAGCTGATCTTATTTTATTTGAATCTAAAGATTTATTATAGTCTACTTCCCAAACATTCGCCAAATCAATAAAAAGATTAAAATCAATGTTTTCATTTTCAAAGAAAACGTTGGGCAATGTTGAGTTTAAATTTAGCGAGGATGCATAATTTCCACCAATATATTGACTTCCATCTTTAGGTCCAATTTTACCACTTTCAAAACCTCTTAATCTTCTACCAGGTACATTAACCCTTTTCGAAACTCTCACATCGTCATCTAAGGAATTTATTGTTTTTAAAAATAAATTAGCCGATAAAATTATATTGTCAGTTAAAGGATGATACATTGCTCTAGTAAATTTATTTTCAATAGCTACATCATCAGCATACAACGGTAAAGTTTGTGAAAATTTTGTTATAGAACCGTCAGATGGTTTGAAATTCTGATCAAGCTTGTTATAGGAAATTTGATACGTTAATAAATTTTCAAAGTAATTACCCTCTTGCTTTTTAACAATTTCAGTAGCTGTTGAGGCTGTTTCCAGATCTTCATAATAATTTGATAATTCAAAATTTACAAATAAATCACTAAATTGCTCAAATTCAGTACCTATACTAATTCCTGTTCTGCTTGTTTTATATCCACTAGTGCTCATGAAATCAGATGTAGAGCTTTCAAAAACAGTTTTAATGGATTTATCTGAATTATTGTAATTAGGATTTAAAACTGAAAACTTTCCTTTTAGCGAGTCTTCTGTAATATTTATGTTTGTGTCAAGTTTGATTCCTAATCCTAAATAATTATTTTCCTTGATACCTGCTGTAAGAGTGTGTCCACTAGTACCAGTTCCAGCTCCAGCAAAAATTTCACCTGTCGGCTTTTCTTCTACAGAAATATCAATAATTTTTTTATTACTATCAATTTCTGTTAATTTATATTCTACTTTTTCAAAAATATTTTTTGATTTGATATTTGATATAGACTTTTTAAAAAGTATTTCATTATAAGGATCTCCCTCGTCCACTATTAAAGAATTTCTAACAACTTTTTCATCAGTAATATAGTTACCAACTATATTAATTCTTTCTACATATTCTTTTTTAAGATCCTCAAATTTAATTAAAACATCTATTTTATTATCATCTAAAACTAAAGTTTCATAATTAGCATTTATAAATATAAATTCATTTTCTAAAATAAATTTATTTATATCTTCTATCAGAATTTTTAAATCTTTTTCTGAATATCTATTATTTCTTAAATCATTAAAATTTTTTTCAAAAATTAAAATTTTATCAAATGATATGTCTTTTTTTTTGTCAAAAGAGATATTATTAAATATAAATTTATCACCAGCATTTATATTAAAAACTAATTCAAATTGATTTTCATCTAATATAACTGCTGTAGATGATTTAATATTTATATTATAATAACCACGATTTTTATAAAATTTTTCAAGTCTTAATACGTCTAGATTAATTCTATTTATATCAAGAAATTTGTTTCTTGTAATAAATTTCCAAAATTTAGCTTCTTCACTAACAACGATATTTCGTAACGTACTGTCCTTAAAAATTTTATTTCCAATAAATTTTATTTTTTTTATTTTTGCTATTTCACCTAATTGGAAATTATAAATTAAATCAACAGAATTATTGTTATTCTCATTTATTAATGTTTCCAATTTTACAAAATAATATCCGTATGATTTTAACATATTCATCAAAAGATTAACTTGTTCATTAACTTTATTCTCAATAAACGGATATTTTTCTATTTTAGATGTGATAGTTTTAATATTTTCATAAATAGTGTTGTTATCTACACCATTTATTTCAACTTTTTGAATTATAGGATTTTCCTTAACTTTGATATTTATAATTCCTTTATCATTAAAAATTTCAACATTATTAAAGTAATTTGTTGTATATAAGTCTTTAAGTGAGTTATTTAATTTTAGTTGGTCTATATCATCACCTATTTGAAGATTGGAAAACATGATTATAGTTTCTTTTGAAACTCTTTCATTACCCATGATATTAAATTTTTTTATAATTTCAGAATTTGCTTTATTAAAAAAGAATGTTTGAAGCAAAATTATAATAATGATTTTTAGATATTTAGAAGTTTTAATTTTCATAAATTTTTAAATTTTTATTTAAATAATTTTTAGTAATTTTAATTGTTTTTTTTATATCATAAATATTTTTTGGTTTTAATTTATAAAATTTCTTGAAATATGGCTTTTTAATCAAATTAATAATATTCGACTGAATTGAAACATAATTAATTTGATTATTGAGATATTTTTCTACGAGAGAATCGTTCATTGTGATTAGAACAGTTTCAAACAAAGTTTCTTGTTTAGGAATTAATCTTATTAATTTTAATAATGGAAATTTTTTTATATCAGGCTTCAAAAATTTTAAATTGTTTAATTTTAATAATTGTTGTTGAATAATATTTTTATTTGTTTCATTTTTAATTCCTATTGCATTTGAAATAGGAATTTTCATACTTGTATCGTGGGCAAGTAATTTAATTATACCACCTTTAAAAAAAATAATTGCATGTATATAAGATGTGGGGTGTATTATTATTGATATTTTATTTTTATTAATATTAAAAATTTTGATAGCTTCAATTAATTCAAATACTTTATTCATCATTGTCGATGAATCTATAGAAATTTTTCTTCCCATATTCCAATTAGGATGTTTTATTGCTTGAGAGGGTTTAGCATTTTTAATCTTAGTTATTGACTTTGTGAGAAAAGGTCCTCCAGAGGCAGTAAGAATAATTTTCTGAATATTTTTTGACTCCTTTTCACCAACTAATTCTGCAATAGAAAAATGTTCGGAGTCAATTGGTATAAAATTTGTTTTTGAATTTTTTAATTCTTTTTTTTATAAGTCCCCACCCACAAATAATAGACTCCTTATTTGCTATAAGTATGTTTTTTGTTATTGGAATAATTTTTAGTGTAGGCTCCAAACCTTCTATACCTGTAATTGAATTAATTGAATAATCAACTTTTTTCTTTACAATATTATTTATATTAGAAATTTTATAATGAGGTGTAATACCTTCAGCTCGAAATTTTTTTTTTATATTTTTTGTATTTATCAAAATTATGTATAATAACGTTTTTTACTTTAAAAATTAATGCCTGTTTATAAAGTTTTTTAACATTATTATTTGATGATAAAAGTCTGACTTTAAAGTTTTTATTATTTTTTATTACAGATAAAACTGATGAACCTACTGATCCAGTAGATCCTAATATTATAATTTCTTTTTTCATATTATTTGAAACAATAAAGTACCCAAAGGTAAAGCAAACAACAATCCATCAAAACGATCTAATAAACCACCATGACCAGGTAGTATGTTACCTGTATCCTTAACTTTTGCTTTTCTTTTAAGAAATGATACAAACAGATCACCAATTTGGGATATTAAAGATATTAAAAAAGAAACTAAAATTATTTCTTTAACAGTCATAAAGTCATTAAAAATAATACAAGATAAAAAGATTGATAAAAAGAAAGATCCAATCATACCAGCATATGTTTTGTTTGGACTAATTTTTGTAATTTTTTTTCCTTTTAATATTTTGCCAAAAGTGTATCCACCTATATCTGAGGATATACATACTGTTAAGATAAATAAAAAATATATGAAATACATATTGTTTGATAATATAAATGGAATTAATGCAGAAAATAAAAACATCATTAAATATAAATTAAAACAAAACAGTATTAGGAAAAATATAATATTAGACTTATTCCTGTAAATTTTTTTTGAAATAACATAAAACTCAAAAAAGATTTCAAAAGTGATTAATATCAATGAAATAAATAAAACTAAATTGCTTTTAATGCTTAAAAACAGTAGCAAAAATAATCCTAAAGAAGTAAAAATTCTTTTATTTAGTTCTGACATTTAAACCACCGAAATTTCTATGAATTTTATTATACTTTTTTATTATTTTATTAAAATCATTTTGGTTAAATTCAGGCCACATTTTTTTTTCAAAAAAAATTTCAGTATATATAGTTTGCCATATCAAAAAGTTACTTATTCTTTTTGTATTACCTGTTCTAATTAAAATTTCTGGATCAGGTATACTGTGAGTGTATAAATATTTTGATATATTTTTTTCATTTACTTTTATTTTTTTTTTTATTAATTTTTTAAATGCATATAAAATTTCTTGTCTTGCACCATAGTTTAATGCCATATTAATTTGAATTTTAGTGTTACTTTTTGTTACACTTTCTAGTCTTTTTATTTTTAATTTTAATTTTTTTGGAAAAGAAAAAATATTGCCTATAACTTTCAATTTGATATTTTTTTTTTGTAAATTTTCAATTTCGTTATCAATATATGTTTCTAATAAGTTAAAAAGATATTTAATTTCTTTAATTGGTCTTTTCCAGTTTTCAGTTGAAAATACAAATAGAGTTAAATATTTTATATTTTTTTTTATTGCAGCTGTTATAATTTTTTCGACAGTTTCTATGCCTTTTTTGTGACCATAATTTCTTGATTTGCCTTTACTAATACCCCATCTACCATTGCCATCCATAATGATGGCCACATGTTTTAATGGTTTCATATTGTCATTATGTCTTCTTCTTTTGATGATACTTTTTCATCTATAATTTTGATTTTGCTATCTGTATATTCTTGAATAATTTTTTCGTATTTTTTTTCATCATCTTCGGAAATATCTTTTGATTTTAATAATTTTTTTATTTCATCATTAGCATCTCTTCTAATATTTCTTATTGATACTTTGCATTTTTCACCCATTGATTTAACTATTTTTTTAATTTCATTCCTTCTTTCCTCACTTAAGTCAGGAATTGGTAGTCTTATTAATTGCCCATCTATTTGTGGATTCAAACCCAATTCAGATTTTTGAATAGCAGCATCAATAAGCTTTATATTATTTATATCCCAAACTTGAATATTTAAAGTTCTTGGTTCAGGTGTGGTAATTGTCCCGAGCTGATTGATTGGCATCTTTTGTCCATAGACATCAACTTTTACCAAGTCTAACATGCTTGAATTTGCTCTACCAGTTCTTAAAGAATTTAGCTCCTTTGAAAACACATCGATAGTTTTGGTCATCTTATCATTATAAGCATTGTCATCAAACATTAGTCACCTATTTTTATTCTTGTAAATTCTTTTATTTTTAAATTAGGCATTTTTAATTCTGTCATTATATCTTTTACTTTTTTCTTGGGTTCCATTACCCAGTCCTGTGTCATCAAACTGTTATCTTCTTTAAATTTGCTTATTTTACCTAAACTAATTTTTTTAGCAATTTCTTCTGGTTTACCTGAATTTTTTAGCTCCTCTGAAATTAATTTTTCTTCCTTCTCTATCAAATGTTTACTAATTTCGTTTGAATTCAATGCTATTGGGTTTGATGCAGCGATATGCATTGATAATTGTTTACCAAATAAATTTATTATATCATTTTTTTCATTTGTTTCTAAGCTAACCACAACTCCTAGTTTAGACACGTTATCCTTTACAATTGAATGTTGGTATATAAAATTTAATGAATTTGAGTTTTCTATTGTTTTGAGATTTCCAATTGTAATTTTTTCTCCTATTTTTGCTATTAAATCAACAAGAGTATCTTCAACGGTTTTACCATTATCCATTTTAGATTTGTTTAATTTTTCTAATACAGATGAGCAGTTGTTGTTTATTTCACTTAATTCTTTCACAAAATTAATAAAATCATCATTTTTTGCTACAAAATCAGTTTCACAATTAACTTCTATTAATGAAGTTTTATTTTCATTTCCACTTATTACAATTACCCCCTCTTTAGCATCTCTTGACATTTTTTTTGAAGCTTTTGCAATACCTTTTACTCTTAAAATTTCTACAGCTTTATCCAAGTCGCCATTTGATTCTTTTAATGCAGAATTACAATCCTTAAAACCAGCTCCAGTGGATTGTCTCAATTGTTTTACCTTGTCGATATCACTCATTTGCTTTGATTTGAATTTAATTTAATTTTTTTTCAATTTTTTGTTTTTGATTTACAATTGAAGTGTTATCTATTTTTTTTTCATCTTTTTGAATTTGATCAGATGAAGTTTTTATATTTTTCATAGCATCTAAAATAGTATCTTTCATTAAACTACAATATAAATCAATTGATCTTCTTGCATCATCATTTCCTGGAATAGGATAATCGATACCCTCTGGGTCTGAATTTGTATCTAATATTGCAATAATTGGAATTCCTAATTTTATTGACTCTTTAATAGCCAGTGACTCATAATTTGTATCTATTATAAATACTAGATCAGGAACCTTTTTCATTTCCATAATGCCGCCTAAAGATCTTTGCAATTTATCTCTTTGACTACTCATTTTAAGCAGCTCTTTTTTTGTAAAACCTCTATTTTCAGATGATAAGTCTTGATTGATCTTGTTAAGTTTTTTTATAGAGTTAGAAATTGTTCCCCAATTTGTAAGCATTCCACCTAGCCATCTATAATTTACAAAATATTGATCGGTATCTTTTGCTAATTGAGCTATTGCTTCTGAGGCTTGTTTTTTTGTTGAAATAAACAAAATTTTGCCACCAAATGAAATAGTTGTAAAAACTTTTTCCAATGCAGAATTGGTCAGCTCTAAAGTTTGTGTAAGATCTATTATATGAATAGAGTCTCTTTTTCCAAATATATATTTTTTCATTTTAGGGTTCCATCTCAATGTTTTATGACCTAAATGGACCCCGGCTTCTAATAATTGTTCTATTGTAATCTTTGGTATTTTCATAAACTTTCCCGGTTATTCCACCACAATTATTGCCCTAAGGGACCGGAGGTTCAAAACCATTAATTGTGTGCGTTATTAATTTGTGAGATAAATACAAAATATTTACTAAAAAACAAGCATTTTTTAATCAATTAAGACATTTTCTTCTAAATTAAGTGAATTTATTAATTTATTATCTATTTTTCTTTTATTTTTAAGTTTTAAAATCAATGTCTCATCTGCTTTGTCTAGATGTATTACCACATCTGTTTCACCTTTTTCAGTACTTAGTTTATTTAGTATATTTAATTCGTATAAATTTCTAAATTTAAAAACTATATTTTTATATGTTTGATTAATTACTTCTTTCAATGATACAATTTTTTTAACATTTATTCTTTTTTGAATTTTATTTTCATCAGTAAAATTTTTAATCAAAGTCAACATTAAAGAATTTCCCTCAACTAAAATATTTCTGTTAATTTCAAAAACATCTGAAAAGATAAATAATTCAAATACATTACTCAAATCTGAAAATTTTATAATTGCATATGAATTTCCTTTTTGAGTTTTTTTTTCTTGAACTTTTAAAACTGTACAAGCAATGTTAGCACTTATAATATCTGTATTACTTTCAAAGTTATCAAAATTAATAATATTATATTGCTTAAATATTGACTTAAATTGATTCAGGGGATGATCAGAAATATAAAAACCCAATGTTTCGAACTCTTTTGTTAATTTTATATCGGTTGACCAATCTTCAATATTATCAATATAAGTGATCTCATCGTTTTCTTGGTTTTCAAAAAGATCGATTTGATTTGTTGACTTATTTTCGTAAATATTTTTAGATTTTAATATTATATTAGGTATAGAATTGAAAATAGATTGTCTGTTATTATTAATACAATCAAAAGCACCTGCTTGAACTAAACCTTCTAATTGTAATTTATTTATATCCTTTGGGTTCACTCTATTGATAAAATCATTTAAATTTTTAAAATCTCCATTTTTGGATCGTTCAGAGATTAGATTTGTTATTGCTTCAATACCAACATTTTTAATTGCTCCTAATGCATAATAAAAGTTTTTTCCATCAGATGAAAAATCAGCATTTGATTTATTTATATCTGGTCTAATAACAGGAATATTAATTCTTTTTAATTCCTCATAAAATTCACTTAATTTTTTTTGATTGGATAATTCCATTGACATTGAGGCCACAAAGAACTCATGAGGATAATAAGTTTTTAAAAAAGCTGTTTGATAAGCAATGACAGCATAAGCTGCAGCATGACTTTTATTGAACCCATATTCTGCAAAAGGTTCAATCTTTAAAAAGATACCAGCAGCAATATCTCTACTTATTCCATTTTTATGAGCACCATCAACAAAATTTTTTTTCTGCTTTTCTAATTCTGATCTTTTTTTTTTTTCCCATAGCTCTTCTTAAAATATCTGCTTCACCAGCTGAAAAACCTGAAAGTACTTGTGCAATTTGCATTACTTGTTCCTGATAAATTATTACACCATAGGTAGGTTTTAATATTTGTTCTAATTTTGGATGAAGGTAATCAGGTTCTCTGATACCATGCTTGCAATCATTATAAATAGGGATATTACTCATTGGTCCAGGTCTGTATAAAGCCACTAAAGCAATAATATCCTCTAATCTATTGGGCTTCATATTAACAAGAGCATCTTTCATTCCAGAACTCTCAAGTTGAAACAAGCCTACAGTTTTACCACTTGACAATAATTCATATACTTTTTGATCTTCATAATTAATTTTTTCAACATTAAATTCAGGTATATTTTTTTTTATTAATTTTTGAGCTTTATCAATTACAGTTAGTGTCTTTAAACCAAGGAAATCAAATTTAATTAAGCCTGCATTTTCAGCTGAATACATGTCAAACTGAGTTGATGGTAACAATAAATCTGCAGAATTATCTTTGTATAATGGCACTGTCTCTGTTAATTTTTTGTCAGCGATAACGACACCTGCTGCGTGTGTTGCTACATTACGGTTTAAACCCTCAAGTTTAAGAGATAAATTGATTAAACGATCTACTCTTTTATCTTCTTTAATTAATTTTTGAAGTCTGGGTTCAATATTTATACACTCTTGTAATGACATTGGTCTTGAGGGATCAAATGGAATCATTTTACAAATACTATCAACAAAACCATAGGGTAGTCCAAGAACTCTACCAACATCTCTTATTACCATTCTTGCTTTAAGTTTACCAAAAGTAATAATATGGGCTACGCTATCTTTATATTTGGTTGTTAAATATTCAAAAACAAGATCTCTTTTTTCCTCACAAAAGTCTATATCAAAGTCAGGCATTGAAATTCTATCTGGATTTAAAAACCGCTCAAATATGAGATTAAATTTTATAGGATCAATATCTGTTATAGAGAGACACCAGGCCACTAATGAACCAGCACCTGAACCTCTACCGGGACCAACAGGTATTTTATTCTTTTTAGCCCACATGATATAATCAGAAACAATTAAAAAATAACCCGCATAATTCATTTCGATTATAATTTTAATTTCATGATCTAATCTATTTTTATATTTCGAATATTTTTCATAATTTTCTTGATTATTATAATCTAAATTAAAAACTTCTTTGAACTTATTATTTAATCCCTCTTGAGATAATTTTTTCAGCATATAGTTTGCATCTTTATCAGAGGAAGAAATATTTGGCAAAATAGGCTTGGATGAACTTGGTTTAAAAGAACATCTAAATGGTAAATTAAAATTATTTTCAAGCGCTTCAGGAAGATCTTTAAAAAGTTCAATCATTTCATCTGATGATTTAAAATAATGTTGATTTGTAAGTTTTATTCTATTTGAGTCATTAACGTAAGTTTTTTCACCAATACACATTAGTGCATCGTGTGCTTCAAACATATTTTTATCTAAATAATAAACTTCATTAGAAGCAATAATAGGTAATTCCAACTTTTCTGAAATTTTTAGGTTATAATTTTCAAAGTCTTTTTCGTTTAAGTCATTATGTCTTTGAATTTCTATATAAATATTGTCTTCAAATTTTTCTTTTAAATTAGTTAGTATTTCCTCAATTTCATTAAATAGCCCTTTATTAAAAAGTGAACCAAACAAACATCTATTGGAACCAGTCAAAACTATTATGCCATCTGAGTTATTTATTAAATCATCAATTTCACAGTGAGGTGTAGTTGTCTCTGAGCTATCCAAATAAGATTTTGAAGAAAGTTTAATAATATTTTTATATCCAACATAATTTTTAGCTAAAAGGGGTATTAAACCCATAAACTCTTTATATTTAAATAATATCTGAGTCCCAATAATAGGCTGCGTGCCAACTGATGATAAATTGTCGGCAAATTCTAGCGCACCTGATAAATTGTAAGTATCTGATAAGCCTATTGATTTTATTTTATTTTTTTTACAGAAATCTTTTAATTCATCAATTTTAACAGCTCCTTCACAAATTGAATATTGAGTATGTATTTTAAATTGATTAAATGTTTTATTAAATGATTCTTTCATTAGTGATATTCATTTTACCACCAATCATTTTAATTTTACAATCTGCCATATTTGCAAAATATCTATTATGGGTTGCAAAAATTATAATTCTATTTTTATTTTTAAGAT
>MDTG01166400.1_pt1 | contig 14582 bp, 11 predicted proteins | sample 811421 | NCBI WGS metagenome assembly MDTG01 (sample SAMN05326645, study PRJNA326480) | marine metagenome | isolation source: seawater | place: Pacific Ocean: South East | collected 2011
CCCCGCCGACCTGCGCTACAGGAGGGCGATGTCACGTCCGATCCGTACCCGTTTTGCGCCCTCCCCCACCGGCTCCCTCCACGTGGGCGGGGCCCGCACCGCGCTCTTCAACTGGCTCTTTGCCCGCAAGCACGGCGGAAAATTCATCCTCCGGGTCGAAGACACGGACGAGGCCCGCAATACCGAAGAGGCCCGCGCCGCCGTCTTCGAAGGCCTGCGCTGGCTCGGACTGGACTGGGATGAAGGACACGAGGCAGGGGGTGCCTGCGGTCCGTATTTTCAGTCCCAGCGCGCCGGGATCTATGAAAGCTGGTTCGAAAAACTCCAGGCCGCGGACCGGGTCTACGAAGACGAGGGAGCCTGGCGGTTTCGTTTCGAACGCAAGCCCGTGACCTTCACCGATCTCGTCTGCGGTGAAATAACAATCGACTACCGGGAGGTATCCAACAATCCGGACATGACAATCCGGCGCCCCGACGGAACCTTCATCTTCCACTTCGCCAACGTGGTCGACGACATCGAGATGGAGATGAGCCACGTTATCCGGGGCGAGGATCATCTGATGAACACGCCCAAGCACCTTCAGCTCTTCGAGGCCTTCGAGGTGGTCCCTCCCGCATTCGCTCATATTCCCCTCATTCTCAACCAGGACGGTAGCAAGATGAAAAAGAGGGACAGGGGCGCAGCTGTCCGTGAATACCAGCAGCAGGGATTTCTGCCGGGGGCCGTAGTCAACTTCCTCGCCCTTCTAGGATGGTCACCCAAGGACGACAGTGAACTCTTTCCGCTCACCGAGTTGATCGAACGGTTCTCTCTGGAGGCCGTGAACCGCTCCCCTTCAAAGTTCGACTGGAGTAAGTGCACCTGGCTGAACCAGCAGTACCTGATGGCGCTTCCACCGGCTGACTTCGCGGCGGCCGCCAGACCATATGTTGCCAGGGCCGGGCTCGAAGTCGACGCGCACTTTCCCGCCATGGCTGCCAGCGTGCAGGAGAAAGTACAGACCCTAGGTGAGGTCGCCGGTATGATCGACTTCTACCTGAAACTTCCTCCAGCCGGGGAGGAAACCATGGAAAAAATACGCAAAAACGGCGAGGCCGCGACCCTCCTGCGGGATCTTGCTGCCCGTATGGGCGCACTCGAAGACTGGTCTCATGCTGGACAGACAATTGCCGCAACGGCCACAGCGCATGGCACCAAGACCGGAAAAATCATGTTTCCCCTGCGGGTGGCCCTCTCTCATCGGAGCGCAGGTCCCGGGCTTGAGGACATGCTTGCCATTCTGGGAAAAGAGGAGTCCATTCGTCGTATCACCCTGCTGGCCGCGGATCTCTCCTGAGTTCCGGTCCGCACCTCAGCACACGAGCATGAAAGACGTCTACACTATCGACGACCTGGTAAGCCGGTCACGCCTCGACGAAGGCGCTGAAAGTCCTGCCCGCCTCGCCGTAATCGGATCTCCCATTGCACACTCGCTCTCTCCCCAGCTGCACCAGGCCGCCCTCGATCAATTCCAGAGTGGCGTGCGCTACATCCGTCTGGAGGTGCCCCCCGGGAAGGTGGCCATGGCGCTGGAAAGGTTGCAACGATTGGAATTTATCGGTGCCAATATAACCGTCCCCCACAAGTTCGAGGCTCTTGAGGCTGTCGACGAGATTGACCCGGCGGCCTCCACCCTTGGTGCAGCAAACACCATCCTCTTCGAGGAGGGACGTAAACTTGCCTTCAATACGGATGGTCCCGGATTCGTCCGCGCCATCCGCGAGGAATTTCTAGTGGACGTGAAGGATCTCCGCATCATGGTGGTCGGCGCGGGAGGAGGAGCAGGCCAGGCGATTGCAGCCCAGTGTGCGACGGAGGAGTGCCAACGCCTCGTCCTGGTAAACCGGACCCTCGAAAAGGCCCGGGATCTTGCCGCTCGTCTCTCCCCCTGTTTTGAAAGCGAGCGCCTTGAGGGCCCCGGCCAGCGTCTCGTGGTCCGTCCTCTGGACTCCCCCGGACTAGCCGCCGAAACCGACCAGGTTGACCTCATTGTGAACACTACCTCGGTAGGCCTCAGGCGCACGGATCCATCACCCCTGCCCTCCGGCTGTCTCCAACCTCATCACCTCGTTTACGATACGATATACAACCCGGCCCAGACCCGCCTCCTCGGCGAAGCCTTCCAGGCGGGAGCGCGTAGCGCCAACGGACTCTCGCTCCTTCTTTACCAGGGACTTCTTTCCTTTGAACTCTGGTTCCCGGGTCAGCAGCCGCTGGAAACCATGCAGCTCTCGCTCCAGCAGGCCCTCACCCCCTGAGACCGGCAGCAGATCCCTGCCCGAAAGGGTCAGGGCAGGACCCACTCTTCGGTGATCAATTCGACAATCTCGAACCGATCCTCCTTGGTCGACTGCGGGGATCTGGAAATTCTCAGGGTCGCACGGACGTCTTTTTTGCGCTCCAGCACGATGCGACCGAACTGGAAGAGATCAAGCAAGTCCTGGTCCAGTTGCGTCCCAGCGGGGGCGTATCCCCAGAATTGTTCTTCCGAGCCCGGAAGCATAAACAGATACCAGGAACGGGAAGGGTCACTGTTCGTATCAAAGTAGGGCTCCTTGGAAAGGACACACCGGACCAGGACCTGTTGCTCTCCTGTGGCACCAGGAAGTTCCTCCACGGGCACCTGGGACCATCCCGTGCTGGCGGCCCAGTCCATCCTGATTCCCTCTTCTGACTTGACGAAATAAGTCCGGTAGGTCGTCCGATCTTCCCGGACTCCCTCCAGGATCAGGTATCCAACCCCCTCCGTCTCTGCGATAGTCCATTTAAACTTCCGGGGATCAGTAGTCACGAAACCGGAGTTCCAGCCAATTCCCCGATCTTCGATCTGCCCGAGGGTGAAGTCCTTCCTGCGGAATACGTCCTCGGGCACTTCCTTCCCGACAGCTTCGTTCAACCTGCGGAGAATCGCTATCGAGCTGTCATAGGAAAGGCTCGGATTCTTGTCGAACCATGCCTTCGCGCCAACCGGCTCAAACTTGCGCTCTTCCTCGGAGATATTCAAATAGAGCTGATCCGGGTAGCGGCTATCCGCCTTATGCCGCTTCATGAGAAAAATAGCGGTAATGATTGCGAGAACGGGGACGAGAAGGGCAAAAACCCTCACGAGGAACCACCCCCAGCCCCGCTGGTTACTGCTGCTCGATCCCCAGCGCTCCTCCACCGGCTTGGCTTCTTTTTCGGCATCCTTAGCCGACTTCAGTCTAGCCACCTGCTCTTTAAGGCTGACCGCTCCCGACTCATGACCGGAATGCATTTCCCGGAGGATCTCCCGTTTCTTAAGAAAAAGGGTTTCGCGAGAACTACCCCGCTTCTTGCGACGCTTGCGGACGCGTTTCTTTCCTTCGGGCAGCGGCGCCGGCGAATCCTCGGGACTGGGGTCTTCTTCAGTCATGCGGAATGTAGATAGGGAGGAAACAGCATGATCTCCATCCACGCAACGGCAATTCAGATTCCTTCCGGAGACTCCGGGACCGGTTGATCCTTCTCTTGCTCTTCCCACTCGGCCGGCATTTCCTGCCGAAATTCCTCTTCGTGACCAGGCATGAGCCAGTTCCCAGCCAATACTTCACGCACCTGAAGAAGACGTCGGTCATCCGCCGTTCTTTCCCAGGCGAGCCTGACTCTGACCCTGCGCAACCCCTCCGGATCCCCGTGCCAGAGCCTCGGCTGCCCCGGCTCCCAGTCCTCTGGCTCCCGCTCCAGAATCTCCCGCAATCGCCGGCCTTGCTCGGAGTCCAAGGCCACCACCACTCCGGGGGATCCCTGCCGCCACATTTCAACCCGGTCGTCACGCGGTTCGAAAAACTTCACAACCAGGACGGGCTCTCCTCCTTCGAAGCGTCCGGTCGTGCGCTTGGCGAAAAGACGAAACTCACTGGGCACGTTGTTGCCTTCTACATCTCCCCTGAAAAGTTGCCACGAATTCGAGGAATAGCGGACGAGTGCCTCCCAGTCGATCGCCCAGCCATTGGCTTCCCGCATGAAAACTACTTCCCGTAGCTCAGCCTCCGGCTGCTCCGGGGTGAGGTTACCATCATCATCTTCGACCGGGGGCAGCTCGACCCGGAAGAGAACCTCTACGATCGGGTTGTCTTTCTCGTAAAGGACCAGGTTGGCGGCGGACACGGTAAGCTTGCTGCCCTCAGCCAACCTCCACAGTCGGTTGCGCACATAATGACGCCCCATCTTGGGCGCAACCTCCGAAGAATTGCGCACGAACTGAGCACGCCTCGCCCAGGTGGGCTCCGCGAGATATTTCAGGACGACCGCCCGGCAGGCGGGAAGCTCTGTCCGGAGGTAGGCTTCCATCTCAGCCTGCAGGGCCGCTTTCCGTTCCGCCTCTTCCTGCCTGAGGTTCTCGGCCTCTGCCTGGTCCTTGTTGCCGAGATAGTTTACCAGCAGGACCACCCCCATGACCAAGGTCGCCCACCCCCCGAGGAATAGCAGTGGCCCGAGCCTTACCTTCTTCCTCTTCTTGCGGCGCCTCACCACCTTCTTCCGTCCATCGTCCGAAACGACTTCATCGGTGGGCCGGGCAGCCTCCGGGCTTCCTTCGCTCCTGACTTCCTTCACGGACGCCACCTCAGGCGGAGCGGCAGAGTCAATCCGGCCCTCACTGCGACGACGCGTTGTCACATTGCGCTGCACCATCTTCCCCTTTCCCCTCGCCGCATCCTTATCTCCCCCGCGGGGTCCGATCGCTATGGGCTTGACGAATTCATGGCCACAATCGTGACAGATCCTCTTCCCGTCGGTCCCTACCGGGACTAGCGCACCGCAGGACGGACAATGCAGCACTTCAGACATGGATCGTTGCGAAAGTGAGAGTCCTGCGCCCAGCGCAGACGGTGACAATTAACTATTGCCTTCCGAGGTTCAAGCCTTGAGAGAGCCTACTCCCCGTCAGATTGCTTGGGGGTGAACCAGTCGGGATGCAGGTATTCAACTATTTCCAATTGGTTGGCTCGAGCTCCCTCCGGACCCTTTCTGACCCGGACCGTGACCCGGTATCGCGTGTTCGGAATTCCCCGTGAGGCACTGTCAAAATAGCCCCGCAGCTTTGTGTTGGCCTCACTGCTGCGCAGGGCGAAGGCCCAGACGAATTGCCCGGGATCCCGATGATGCAGCATATAGCTCTGATACTGGGCTTCAGGAAACTGGGGAGTATAGAACGTGGAAGCTCGAACAACTGCCCGCATGAGCCTCGGCTCTGCGTCGCTGAGTTCTTCCTCCTCCCCGGGCAGGAGCTCGCTGTAGCCCTCGCTGGCCTCCCAATCCAGTTTGAAATCACCCTCTTCACTGACAAAATAGGACACCGAATCCAGATACTCCTTATTAAGGCCACCGAGGATCAGGTAGGCCGAGCCAGACGAAGAAGCCGCATGAAGCTCCCGCTGACTGACCGGATGGTGCATGGCCGGCACGACCTCGCGGGCCAACCAGGCCCGCCGGAGCTCGACCGATGCTTCTCCTCCCCTGATGAAAGGGGCCAGTTCAATACCCTCTGCCCCGCTCACCTTGTCCAAGGTCTCTTCGATTAGCGGCAGAATCTCCGCCGACCTGGCCACAAAATCAGCAATCGGCACGTCACTCAGATCCTCGTTGACCTCGAACCGGTTCGGTTCAGGAAGAGCTTGCGGATTGACCGGGGTATCGAATGTCTGGCTCAGAAAAAACCAGATAACCGCGATACAGAACACGCCGGCCAGAACCCACCAAAGCGACATGGCCTGCCCTCCAGCCCAGGAATCTTCCTCCTCGGCGTTTCCTCCGTAATGTCGCCGACGACGCATCATGGACGTTTCCGCATCCTGCTGATACTGCGCCTCCACCGGGGAATCGGCCTCCACCGGGGAATCGGCCTCCGGTGGCCGCGGTGACCATGTTTTCTCACGGACATCACCAGGGCCAGGACCTGGCTCTCGCAGATTCGCTGGCGGCCCTGCGACCGGCCCCTCCTGGACTTTCGCCACGCTGGGCGTCTTCTTGGACGACGGAGATTTCGAAGCTACGGGCCTTCCGGGGAGCTGGGGACGCACCCGGGGCTGGGTGGTAATTGTTGATGGGGCGACATCGAGATCCTCCTCCAGAAGCAGCTCGTCACCCAGCAACTCCTCCACCGAGGGAAGCTCTTCCTCAGGAGATTCAGATGGTTGTGGGCTCTCAGCCACGCCCAACCCCTAACGCCCTGAGCGGGTTCATAAAAGCTAAATGTCGGTTTGCTCGCCGCCCATGCGGGCCGCAAGCGCCTCCTCCACCAACCGCGCCGCCAAGGCCTCTGTAGCTCCGTCGAGGCGCTCTACTGCGTCCTTCAATGCATTGGCCTCACCACCCTCCAAACAATCCTCTACCGCCCGTTGCGCGGCCACGATCTCCTCCTTCTCCTTTACCTCCAGTGCGGCTCCAAGTTGCGCAAGAGCAGCCCGGACTGCCGGCAGGAGTTCCTCGGCCTTTATCCTCGCCTCCGCGAACACCCGCGCCTTCATGTCGTCAAAGGCATGCTCCACACTCTCCTCCACCATCTGCTCTACCGCTTCCTCGCTCACATCCACCGCCGCGCTCTCAATCTTTACGATCACATCAGCGCCTCCCCCTTCCACGTCGCGGGCCAGCACTTCGAGAATACCGTTCTCATCGAGAGAAAACTGGACTCCGACCCTTGCCTTCCCCCGCGGAGCACTCTGGAAAGGAAGGTCAAAGAGGCCTAGTTCCCAGTTGTCCTGCGCCAGCTCACGCTCTCCCTGCAACACTCGCACTCGCATCGACTCCTGTCCCTCCCTCACGTTGGTGAACATTTCCCCGGCCTTGCAGGGGATGGTCGTATTCCGGGGTATGAGGACGTTCATCAATCCCCCCAGGGTCTCAATGCCGAGGCTCAACGGGGTGACGTCCAGCAGCAATACATCCCGCCAGGTTCCAGCCAGAATTCCCGCTTGGATCACGGCCCCCTGGGCGACTACCTCATCTGGATGCTGCGAGCAGTCCGGCTCTCGGCCGAAGACCTCGCCCGCCAACTGCTGGACCACTGGAATTCGACTGCTTCCACCCACCATGACCACCGCCTCAAGCTGCTCTGGCTCCAGCCCGGCATCGACCAATACCTCCCGGCAAATGCGCTTCATCTTCCCCAGTTGAGCTGCAATTTCTATTTCGAGGTCCTCCCGGCAGACCTCTGCCTCGAGGTTCCCGGAGCCATCTGCCCAAGGGACCCGGAAGGTAGCGCGTTCAACCTCCGAGAGCTCACGTTTGACGCGTTCCGCTTCCCGCCGCAGACGGTCGCGATTTCCTCTTTTCTCCGGTCGCTGGAGCAATTCCACCCCGGTAGCGCGAGACACCAGCGCGAGTACAGCGTTATCTACATCATCACCTCCGAGCCGGGTGTCTCCGCCAGTTGCAAGCACCTCGAAGACCCCTTCCCGCATTTCGAGAAGAGAGACATCGAAGGTGCCACCCCCAAGGTCGAAAACCGCTACCCGGGCGCGTTCCGCAAGCTTGTTCATCCCATAGGCCAGTGCTGCCGCTGTCGGTTCGGCCACGAGTCGGATCACCTCGAGACCAACCGCCTCTCCCGCTCTTTTCGTGGCCTCTCGCTGCGCGTTGTTAAAGTAGGCCGGAACCGTAATGACCGCACGGTGGACCTCTCTCTCAAGACGAAACTCCGCGATGCGTTTGAGCTCTGACAGGATCGCGCTACTCGCCTCGACAGGTGTCACTGGTCCTTCTGCAGTCACAAACGCCAGCCCTCCATCACTCGCCTCTTGCACTGGCAGGTCGCTTCCACCCGCCTCATCCATTCGCAACCCGATGCAGCGCTTGGCACTACGCACAAGCCGATCTTCCGGCGCCTCGGCCAGGGCGGCATGCCCCACCTTGACGCCGCCCGGACCAAACCACACCACGCTGGGAACCAGCCGCTCACCTTCCTCGTTGGCCAGCAGGATGGGAAATCCCGCCTCCACGATTCCGACTGCTGAGAAGGTCGTGCCCAGATCTATGCCAATAACCGGATCAGCCACGGGCCAGAAAGTGCCCCCCCGGTCCCCGAATGCAAGTCCTCAAAGACTACCAGCACCCCGCCCGCGCCCAGGCCGTCCGCAATTGTTCTTCCCACTTCTCAAGGAAAGTCAGTGCCCGCACGGTCTCGCCGGCTTCTTCCGCAACCCTGGCTGGCCCCAGACGATCAAAATTCCCAAAGCGGGAGACCAGTTTACCAGCCGCCTCCGCCACCTCTTCGCGAACGTCCGCCAGCCGTCCCTGCAGGGTCAGACCCTCAGCCTCGGCCATCGATCGCACCAAAGCCGACTGGGCGTTCCGATGACGCTGAGCAACCGTTTCCGAGTCCTGCAGGAGCGAGTTTATCTCCTCGAAACGATCTGCCACCAGAGCGGGTACGCTACCCCTGTTTGTGCCCTCGATCCCGCTTGTTTCCAGCCAGTGGCGCAGGCGCCGCGCAGGACTCTGCAGCGTGAAGAAGGCTTCCCTGACCACCTCGAAATCCTCGCGGGCACCGCCGTTGTCAGGATGCACCTCGCGACAACGGCGGTCGTAGCTTTGCTGCAAATTCCCAAGATCGAGATCCACCCGCCGCTCCAGGCCGAGCACACTGAAATAATCCTGCCCGTTGGCCATCAAGCTGCAAAGCTTTCCCCACAGGAGCAGGTCACCACCGCGTTCGGGTTACTCACCTTGAACCCGCCGTGCTGCAAATCGGCCGAGAACTCGAGTTCGCTCCCTCCTACAAAAAGCGCGCTCTTGGGATCGATGACCACCCGGACTTTATTCGATTCCACAAGGATATCGCGGTCCAGCGGTCCGTCCACGAGGTCCATCTGGTATTGTAGTCCGCTGCACCCTCCACCGATAACCTTGATCCGCAGGGCGCCCTCCGGTCGACCCTGCCGATCCAGTAAGGAATTCAGTTGTTCAGACGCACAATTCTTAACAAGAATAAGCTTTTCCGTTCCTAGGGTTATTCTGGCTTGCGTCATCGTGCCCGACTGCCGTTTACCATACCGTTTTCGGGGAAGGGTTCACCAAAAATATGATTGCCCAAAGCACCCAACCTCCCCACTCTTGGCGTGATGGCCTCGTCAATTATCCGCAAGTCAGTTCCCCCCTTGGCTGCGGTCCTCATGGTGACCGCATCAGTGGAGGCAAATACGGCATACACCCTCGCTGCCGGCTACGTTCAGGTGACCGTGGCCGCTGGCAGCCTCGGAGCAATCTCAGCCACGCTGCAGACCAAGTCCGAACACACAAGTAACGGCGACATCGGGGCCCACGACGACGGCGGCACTCCGGGCGACGCCAGCGATGATACCCAGACCATCACAGTCACCGGGGCGGGCTGGACGCCGGGTGCTTTTCTCAACCATCTCTGCTACGTTTCAGAAGGTGGTGCCAATCCTGGTGAGGAGGCGTTCCTGATTACGGGAAACACCTCGGACTCCCTGACAATCCTGACCGAGTTCGACCTCCTCTCCGCCGAGCGGAACTTTCTGGCAACAACCTCCATCACCGTCCGCGAGGGACATACCCTCAAGACCCTCTTCGGGGAACCGGGTGAAATTGGTAGCGGCGATCTAATTTACCTCTGGAACGGTTCCAGCTGGGTTACCTACTACTACAGTATTGGAGCGTGGAGAAAGGTGGGTGGCGGATTCGGTGACTTTGGTGACGATATCGTGTTTCCCGATGAGGGTTTCTTCATCCAGCGCGATGCGGCAAATGGAGACCTCACCCTGACTTTCTTCGGAGACGTTCCGGGAAAGGCTCAGATCACCACGATCACCGGCCCCGGTCTCCGCTTTGTCAGCTCACGCTACCCCGTCGACACAAGGGTGCGGGACCTCGGGTTTGAAAACCTTCCCAACTGGGTCGAGGGCAGCGGAGGAGATCTCGTCTATTTATGGAATGGCTCCAGCTGGATCACCTATTATTACCTGCTCGGAGCATGGAGGAAAGTCGGTGGTGGATTTGGTGACTTCGGCGACGACGTTGTCCTTGCCGATAGCGGGATCTTTGTTGCTCGAGACCTGGTGTCCACCCCACAGGAATCCGCGAACTACCACGCCCTTCCGTACACCCCTTAAAAGAAAATCCGCGTAAACCCCCAATCTCCCCCTTCTGACATGCGCTCGGCAACTCTCGCCATCACTTCTCTCCTCGTCGCCTCCACCCTCAGCAAGGCCGCGACCTCCGCAGTTGACGTGACTTATCTGGACAACTTCCTTCCCCTCACCAGCCCCGGGAGTGCCACTCCGATTACGAATACGAGTGGCGTCCCGATTGCAGAAGGATCCGTGATCCAGATCGGTTACTTCGCTGGGCCTGGCTTGGGGCAGGATCCTGCCACCTACACTGCAGCAGACTGGGCCTCTTTCCAACCCGTCAGCGGAGCGGGTTCCGCAAACCCCCAGTATAACACCCGGACCGACACGGGGCTTCCCGGCTTCATGAGCCTCGGGGTTACTTTCGATGATGCCGACGACCCGGCCCCCGCCAGCCTGCCGACGGGCAGTTCGAGGAGGATCGGCGTCCGGATCTTTGATTCTGCTGATGAAAACGGATTCTATAATACGGTGACCTCTGCTCAGCAGGATTGGGAATTTCGGCCCCTGTCAGACAACATTCAGCCTCCAGGCAATGCGAGTCTCGACGCCCGCGTTCCTTCTACCGACGGGGATCCTGCACCCGGCCTGGTGTGGGAGGACAATGCAAATCCCTTCGTCACCTCGATCCCCGAGCCATCTTCCGCCCTGCTTGCCCTGGTCGGGATGGCCTTTCTCGCAAGGCGCAGACGTTAGGGCTTCGGAGCTGTAATTTCTACCCCTGGACCTGCCTCCCGCAGAGGCAGGTCTTTTTGTGCCATGGTATCTCCTGAGCCGGCGCGGGAAGGCTTGGCTGAATCCTGAACCCCGCAACACAATCACAAAAAGACGGGCTCCTCCCAGCGTATCCCTCAGGGGCCCCTCAGGTGAGGGGTAGGACCCTGCCGGACTATCCTCACCGAATCACATTCCGGCACTCATCCCAGACAACAAAAGCGGAACAGGCGCTGAAGGCAGGCGGGGAGCTTAACCGGGTGCCCCGTCAGCTCCTTGTCCCCGATCGACTGAGGCTACTTCAATCTAGAAGCGCCCTCATGTCTCCGAGGAAGTCCTCCACGTCGTCATCATCAGCGAGAGCATTCATTTCTTCTACGAAGTCACGTTCCTCAATCCACTCCTCTCCCAGCTCTTCGAGGAAGGAGCTCGGGTCGCAGCGGACCAGTTCCCCGTATTTCCTGCGCACCGCACAATAGCTCAGGAATAGTTCTTCCCGGGCTCTTGTAATGCCAACATAGAGCAGCCGGCGCTCCTCATCCCGGGTGCCCTCTTCGCTGCTGCGCCAATGCGGGAGAACACCCTCCTCCAATCCCACGAGAAAGACCACCGGGAACTCAAGCCCCTTGGAGGCATGCATGGTAATGAGAGTCACTCCGGCCTTCTGTTCCAGATCCTCTTCTTCCGGCTCCGCATCAAGCGCCGCCTCGTCAAGAAACTGCTGCAAGCTCCTTCCCTTCCTCATCGCCTCCGTCAACGCGACTCCCACCTCTCCAACGGCCTCGCGCCGTTGCTCCCGCTCCTCCTCTGTCCGGCAGGAGCGCATGAGCCACGCAACATAATCAATTTCGTGGAGAAGTTCGTGAAGGACTTCCCCGGGCCGGTTTCCCCTGATACGCGCCCCGAATTCTTCCACCAACTCAACGAAAACACGCACCGCCGACGCCCCTTTCGTCGATAGCTGGCTGGTTAAGGAAGCATCCTTCATTGCGACCCAGCTCTGCACCCCGTGCTCCCGGCAGTGTTCCAGGATCAACATGGCGGTATTTGTTCCTATTCCACGTGGAGGGGTATTCAGGATCCTTAGCAGGGGGACGTCGGCGCGCGGATTGGCGAGAACCTGGAGATAGGCCAGGACGTCGCGTACTTCCCGCCTGTCAAAGAAGCTCTGTGCCCCCACCAGCCGGTATGGGATCTCCTCCTGCCGGAAGACCTGTTCTACCTTGCGGATATGGGTATTGGTGCGGAACAGTAGTGCAAATTCTTCCCACCGCCGGCTCTGCCGGGTTCGGGCTTTCCTGATTTCCTTGGCAACCCACAAGGCCTCTTCCTCATCCCCCGGAAGAGACATCAGCGACACCTTCTGCCCTCCCTTGATGGTGGCCCGCAGGGTCTTCTCGTGCCGGGCCGGACTATTCTGGATCAGGTCGTTGGCAACGCTCAGGATCGCTTCCGTGCTACGATAGTTATCCTCCAGCCGCACAATCCTGGGATCCGGGAAGAAATGTCCGAACTGCAGGATGTTACTGACCTGCGCCCCCCGCCAGCCATAGATGCTCTGGTCATCGTCTCCCACGACGCACACGTTATGAGGCGGTCCCACCAACTGCTGGAGGAGATCCATCTGGAGTCCGTTGGTGTCCTGGAACTCGTCGACCGTGACATGGCTATACCGCTCCCGCCAGTAGTCCCGGACCTCCTTGAACTCCCGCATCGCCTGCTCCGCCAGGAGCAGCAGGTCATCAAAATCGAGGGCATTGCGCGCCCGCAACTCACGCTGATAACTGAGCGCCACCGTTCGAATGAGCTCATCGGGAATCTCTCCCACCGGCATGCCCGCGTTCTTGTGGTTCGAAACCGCTGCCAGGACATCCCAGGCCTGGATCTTCTGCTTCGCTCCGCCGTGCTGGACGATCAGTTGCTTGACCAGACCATCGCGGTCGCTCCCGGCCGCGATGCTGAAGTTGGTATTGTATCCCAGCCGTCCGGCGTGCACCCGCAGGATACGGACGCAGAGGGAATGGAACGTGCATACCGTCATCTCCTCGGCCGCCTTCCGGCGCACCAGCGACCCCACCCGCTCCCGCATCTCGCAGGCCGCCTTGTTGGTAAATGTCACTGCCAGGATGTTGCCAGGCTCAATTCCCTTCCCGAGGAGGTTTGCCATGCGGAAGGTCACCGTGCGCGTCTTGCCCGTTCCCGCCCCGGCCAGGATCAGGAGAGGGCCCTCCGTGCTCTCCACAGCCTCAGCCTGCGCCGCATTCAACCCAGACAATAACGAACCCGTGCCTCTAGCCATGAACTCTTGGTTCCAAGGTGGCGGGGAGGCGCCCAATCGGAAAGGTCAATGTGGGATGAATTCAAGAGTGCGCCGATTCTGACCCCGCCGACCCGGTGACGCGGCTATTACGGCCCGGGTCCCTCCTTGCAGCACGTCGCGCCGGCCTCGCCAGGAGACAACTGCCGGGGCCTAGGCACCCCCTGATCCCCAATATCGCTGGGTAAGATAAAATACCCACCTCGTGCTGCCCCGGACGGCCAAAGGGCCCTTTGCCTGCAAATTTCGCCGTTTTTTCCATCATGCCCGCCCCTTGCACTCCACCCCAATGAGCACTAGACTGGACCTCGACTAAACAATCCAACCATGTTCGACAGTTATCAGAATCCTTATGTCGTGGCTGCCGCGCCCGAGGACGTGCGCGCCACCTTCATCCGCAAGACCTACGCCCACCTCGCTGGGGCGATCGGAGCCTTCATCGCAATCGAGTTTCTTCTTTTCCAGATTCCCGGCATCGAGGGGATCGTGATGACGTTCATGGGAGGGCGCTTCAGTTGGCTGATGGTGCTCGGCGCCTTCATGGTCGTTTCCTGGCTGGCCAACAAGTGGGCCCTGACCTCGCCCAACCGGGGAATGCACTACGCCGGCCTGGGCCTCTTCGTCGTGGCGGAAGCGGTCATCTTTCTTCCCCTGCTCCTGATCGCTGCCCACCCGAAGTTCCTGAACCAGCCCGCCATCATCGGGCAGGCCGGGGTCATCACCCTCGCCCTCTTTGCCGGGCTTACCCTGATCGCCTTTACCACCAAGAAGGACTTCTCCTTCCTCGGTGGCATCATGAAGGTTGGTTTCATGGTGGCTCTCGGCCTCATCCTGGCCTCCATCATCTTCGGGTTCAGTCTCGGGATTATCTTCTCAGGTGCCATGGTCGTCCTGGCTTCCATTTCGATCCTCTACAGCACGAGTAACATCATTCACCACTACGGAACTGAACAATACGTTGCGGCGGCCCTCGGCCTGTTTGCGAGCGTCGCGCTCCTGTTCTGGTACGTTCTGCAGATTCTGATCTCGCTGGCCGGAAACGACTAGCCCTCTCTCGAGGGGGTATCACCTTTCAGCAACAAACGCCGGCGGGAATTCCTGCCGGCGTTTTGATTGGAGCCCAGTAGCGGGCCTGCCATTCTGCAGCTTCTACGCGGACGCTTCCCGGGCGCGCCGGGCGGCCTTGAAGGAACGGATCGCCATCACAGTGAAGAACAGGCAGACCACGGTCATGATACCAATCATAACCGGCCCGGGACCACTGGCCTCTCCCCGGCTTAAAGTTGGGATCAGGCGCCCTAGCCCGGCGAGGGCTCCGAGGGTGGAAAATAAGACCGCAATGTGCATCCCCGCCATGCTGTTCTTTAGGGCCACCAGGCCTCCCAACAGCAAGAGGA
>MDTG01247603.1_pt1 | contig 14581 bp, 10 predicted proteins | sample 811421 | NCBI WGS metagenome assembly MDTG01 (sample SAMN05326645, study PRJNA326480) | marine metagenome | isolation source: seawater | place: Pacific Ocean: South East | collected 2011
CTATTGATGAGGTTAATGCTGATTGCGCTGCTGATACGTCAGTATCAGTGTTATCAGTTATAGATGTCTGAGCGGAAACTACTGATGAGGTTAATGCTGATTGCGCTGCTGATACGTCAGTATCAGTGTTAGCAATAATTGATGTTTTTGCATTGGCAATAGCATCAGAGAGAGATTTTAAGTTTATTGCAGCTAGTGCTGGAACGGTCGTAAGATTTGCAGCAAGAACTCCTGCTAAGGACATTCTTGAATAGGCAAGATTTTGGTTGTAATCTAATTCAATAGCAGCACCATCTTTTTCAGTGAAGTTAATTTTACCTGTCTCATTAGCTGCTGTACTCGCTCCTGGCAAAGTAGCGGAACCTATAAAATCAGCTATCGCAGCACCTCTATCAACAATATTTATATCTAGGTATGTAGTAGCATTAAAACTAGAACTATCGTAGTTAGTTGAAGAGTAAACCTTTTTGCTGAGAATATTAGAAGCTGCTGCTGCGGTAACTGTTAATGATGAATCATCTGAAGAAACTCCAGTAGTTGCACCTTCTTTGCCAAGAGCGGTTGATTGTTGGGTGACTACTAAAGTTGTTACTCTATCGTCTAATAGATCCTCATTTAATGCATTAACAATATTATCTTCAGTATCGTAAATCACTACATCGGCTGAGTAGTAATTTGGTAAGTTTCTAAATTGATCAAAAGTAATCTCTAAAGTACCTGTACTAGACAAAGATATTTGTTGAACAGAATCAGGAATCGCGTTATCAAGCAAGGTTCCTATCGCAGTACTAGTATCACTAACAACTACAACTCCTTCAATTCTTGCATCTAATTTATCAAGTTGAGCTTGATTTAAAGTTAGAGAATTACCATCAAGAACATTTAAGGTAAGCCCCGCAGGAAAATTATTTAATGTATTTCCGTAGGTGTCGATGATATCTTGTAATTCTGCCGCTGTGCCAGTAACAATTAATTCAATATTGCCGAGATTTTGAAAGGCAGTAGAACTTGTAGTCCATGTATTCGTATCGGTACTTACAAAACCAGAGCCTGTTATGGCCCCCATATATTCTTCCCAAGTCAACTGAATCTTTTCGTTAGCATCAGATGTGGAAGTAATACTATTTATTAAGGACTTAACAGCGACAACTGAAGCAGAAGTATTGGTAATTAAAGTCTTAATATTATCTGTAGTATCAACAATTGTGAAACCTGATGAAAAGTTTTCAGCAATCACATTTTGAGTAGTTAATGCATCTAATTCTGCTATCGTAGTAAATTCCTGAGCAGTTAATCCTGTTGAATTAATAGCAGTTTTAAGGTTTGAAGAAAAAGTAAAACCAGTAGTGACTATATCCCCAGCAGGTACAGCAATCAAAAAGTTTTTGAGATTTTCTATATCTGCAGAAGTAGCAATAGCTGCTGTAACCAAACCTTCGGTGGCTTGATCAACTAAATTAGAATCATCAGTGCTGTAACTTGTAATAAACGATTTAAGAGTTGGATTATATAGCCCACTATCAATGTAATCTTGATAAGAACCAGTTAACTTTATAGTGGCTTCAGTTGTACCATTTTTGTTAAATACACTAACCCCGTTATGATTACTTTGTGGGCTAGCATTCTGGTTAACAGTATCTAATGATTTGAAAGTTGCAACATCAATTGTCAATTTAGAAGTATCACTATCAGAGACAACAACCTTATTGAAAGATGACATTTGACCTAATGAAAATGTCTTCAATCCAATGGCAAGATTAGCTGCTGTATCTTTAAGAGTGACTGTATTGTTATGAGGTGCAGATCCCATAAGAGGGAGCACTAGCGCTTGACTAACACTCATCTCTACATCTACACCTTCTTGCCAAAAATAATTTCCTACAGCAGTACTCCCAGTACCAGGTGTTGAACGATCTGAAGCAACATTACTAGTATTACCTAGTCTATTAGATCCAGTAAAACCACCTGAAACATCAGAAAAGGCTATTGTTCCAAATACGGAATTTATATTATCTGAAACTGTGTCAATAGATATTTTTGTACCTGAAAAGCTTGAATTTAAGATATTAGTAAACTGTGAAGCAGTGATAGTTACAGATATCGATCCTGATAAATCATCTAAAAAGGTCGGGTTTGAAAGTGTTATTGAAGGTTTAGATCCAAAATCTGCTCCAAGACTTAAAGAGCTTCCTGCTTGGTAAAGAGAATTATTAGTAACGTCATTAGTATTAAATTGGGTTATATTCGACTCTGAAATTTGGGTTAAAGTTTCAGTACCGTTTGAAGTTAAAATCTCACTTGAACTAAAACTTGATAAATTACTATCGTTAACAAAATTTATATTGTTAGTACTAAGCCAATTATAAAAATCATCACTTAGTTGCCCTGAAGTTTCTCCAGCAAAAGCAACCGAGAGACTAGCTGTACCAATATTATTAGTTTTCCTACTAATAATGTCAGATCTTTGGTTAGTAGTTAACGAATTAAAACCAGAAACAGTATTAACTAAAACAACTTCATCAATACTTCTAGAACTTACGACTGAATTTTGATTTGTTAATAATAAACCGTCGACAGTGACAACTAACTTTGTAGTCATTAAACCCTATTAAATGTTCAAACTTACTTAATATAATAGTTTTTTTGGTTTATTAAAGATTTCTGTGAGGATTTTGGAACTATATACACTACAAATTTTTTAAATCATAAAAAAAATCCAGTCATAACCAATGATTAAGGATTGATTTAGATGACTTTTGGATTTCAGTAAAAGTATTTTTACTTAATACTATTTAATAAATCATGTAATATTTGTTCTACATAGAAAAAAATTGAAATTACTCAGCTTAGTTTTTGGTAATTTTGAAATTATTTAAGACTTTTTTTAGTACAAAAATAGCTCCATTCTTTTTAGTAATTTGATTATAAATTTTTGCTGTTTCCAACCATCCAATTATCCTGTAAATCAATTTGCTGCTTAAACCTCCAGTTCTCATTTGAACTAATGATTTATCAATTTTTGAAGTCTTTAAATCTAGATTTTGAGCAAAATATATTTGTTGACCAAAGTCTGAAGCTATTTTAAATTCAATATTAAAAGGAAAATCTAAGTTTTTTAGATAAGAAGCTTTTACAAATATAGCTGGATGAGGGATTTGAAAACCTTTTAGCACATCTACAAATTGGGGGGGGGATTTAAATGTACGTATAAATTTTTTTTGTTCATTCACATAATCAATATTTCCATAGACTATGTCTAGCTCGTTTCTTTCGAATTCTTGCGAGACAATCTCAATTACATTTTTATAATTAAAGAAATCATCTGAATTTAAGAAACAAATAAAATTTCCGCTTGCAAGTCTTACACCTTTATTCATGGCGTCATAAAGACCTTCATCTTCTTCTGAAACAATTCTAAATTTTCTTGTAGAATGTCTTTTGATAAAGTTTACTGTTTGGTCAGTTGAATTGGCGTCTATAAATATGTGTTCCAAATTTGAATGAGATTGCATATTAACTGATTCAATACAATCCAAAATAGTTTTAGAACTATTAAAACAGACAGTTATTATTGAAGCTTTCAACATGTTTTAATAATTAATCTTTCATCAAAAATTTATTACATACTTTAGATTTTTGTTTGGGCATAAAACATAATAATCCTAAAAAAGGACCAGCTGTAAAACCAGACCACCTAAACATATATATTAAAATGTAAGAAATCAAAAGAATACTAATAGGATCTAATTGATAATAATTTTCTGAAATTTTTATTACATTTTGGCAAATTCTATTTAATAAAAGAAATAAATATAATGGAAATAAATATCCAAAAGAGGCAATTCCATAAGATAGTAAGCTTGCTAAATCTCGCTGATTTAAAGAGGTAATAAATTTTCCATAGTAGATACAAATAACTTCATAATTACATTCAGGAATCAATAAGGGAAATTCTGATCCATAGTGCAACCACCCGAATGGCCCTACTCCGAATGGAATTTTCAAGAATTCTAAGAATGATTGCTTTAGCCAATAAAACCAAATAATTGATGACCCAAAGACACCATAATCTATATAGTAATCATTAAGGTTTTCCAGTATAAATAAAATATAAGCCTTAACTAAAATAATTATCGTTGTGAAAGCTAATATACTAAGTGCTATATTTGAAGGTTTAAATTTAAAACTAAATCTCTTACTAATAGTCAGGGAAAAAACATAGCTTAATAATAAAGATTTTGAGTATGAAAATATTCCAAAAAACAAAAGTCCAACAATTCCAATTAGTCTATATTGTTTCCTTCTAGTAAGTATTCCTAAAAGAGGTCCTAAAGTAAAACCTAAATGAGACGGCTCTGGATATAGACCGTTTGAAGCAGGAACATTTGCATGAAATGATCCTACGAAAGGTAGGCTCAATCCAACCAATACTATTGAAATTATTAATGATTTATATATCCATTCTTTTTCTTCAATTTCTTGGTATTTTATAAAATTCCTCAAAACTAATACAAATACAATTAAATAAAATAGATATAAAAAACTAGATATTTCCCAAAGAAAAAGGTATATTATTATCGGTATTAAAAATAATACTTGATTAGAAAATATTAACTTATTAATTAAATAAAAGATTTCATTTTTTAAATTATAAAATCTTATATTTTTAAATTTGGAGGAAGTTATTATTATTAAAGGTGAAATAAAAATATAAAGAGGATATCTAAACGGAAAGGGATAACCAACTCCCCAAAGAATTGAAAATATAAAAAAAAATCTTATAAATATTTTATTCATTAAATATATATTTGTACAAATTGTCTGTGAATTTGTTTAATGATATCCTTTTCAAGAATTCATCTCTTTTAGTGGAAGAAATTACATTTTTACTTCTATTGAACAAAGCTTGACAAATAGATTCAATTGAACTTGGATTTACAAATTCAGCCAAATCTTCATAAATACTTTTATGAACATCAATATCCGATAGTATTACACTTTTCCCTGAGCAAATAGCCTCCGCAGGAGTAAGAGAAAATCCCTCAAAATATGATAATAAAATATAAATTTCACAATTTTTGTAAAGCCAATTTAACTCTGAATCCAATATATTATGCAAAAAAATTACATTCTTTGATTCAGAAGAAATTGCTTTTAATTCTTCAAAATAATTTTTTTCTTGAATTGAACCAACAATCACTAATTTAATATCACTTTCTTCTTTTTTCGAGAACTCTAAATAAGACTTAATTAAATTATCGAAGTTTTTTAATCTATAAATTTGAGACACACTAAGTATAAATTTTACATTAACTAATTGACTAATTGGTAATTTGTTCCCATCAGTGAATCTTTTAATATCTACACCATTTTCAATAACACAAAGATTAGAATTATCTTTAATATTATTAAAAATAATATATTCATTTTTAGTAATTTCACTTGTAAATAATAGTTTATGAGATGTAATCGAAGTAATTTTTATCATAATATTATGAGCTATTTGTTCTATATAACTTCTACCTCTAAGATTTCTAGGTAATTTGAAGGAAGTATTAGTATGAACAAAAGTTATTGTTTTCTTAATAGGTAAAATTAATCCAAAAGTACAAGGCATAAAGATATAGTCAACTTTATAATAAAAAGCAAGGAAAACAATTATTATTTGTTCAAATAAAGCTCTAGCCCATTTTGATTTAAATGATTTAAATATTAATATTTTTGTTGATTTATTTTGAGTAATAGAATTTAAATTCAACTCTAAACTTTTCCAGCCACTTTTCTGAAATATAAAAATATTCTCATAATGATCAGAATTATTCTTATTACTTTGATCAACAAGATTCTTTATAATTGTTTTATAACCAGACCTTGATCCATTTAAAACCAAACTACTTATTAGTAATTTTTTTTTTTGGTTGTTTTTCAAAAGCTTTGCTATATTTTAAATAATTTTATATATATAATATACCTATAGGATGAGTTTCAAAATACCAATATTAATATTAAGTTTCAATAGACCATCCCTTATAAAAAAACAAATAGATTCATTAAAAGAATTGAATCCAACATCTTTATACATGTACTCTGATGGTCCGAGAAATGAAATAATTTCAGATCAGAAAAAAGTAAATAAATGTAGAAGAATATTTCATGAGAATATTACGTGGAATTGTAAAACAAAATATAAGTTTGAAAAAACAAATAAAGGATGCGGACCTGGAGTTAGTGAAGCAATAACTTGGTTCTTTTCAAATGTTGAAAAAGGCATAATAATCGAAGATGATTGTTTGCTTAATAAATCTTTTTTTCCATTTGCTGAGGAAATGTTAGAGATTTATGAAAATGATTTTTCTATTGCAGGTATAACTGCGGATTATAAATTAGGGGCATCCTTCACAAATAATTATGGATTTATCCCCTTCCCCCTTATTTGGGGATGGGCAACTTGGAAGAGATCATGGGAGGATTATTCATTAAATCTTGAAAAATTTGATAAAAATAATATGCCACCTATATTTAGTAAAATGCCCAGAAATCAAAAAAAGTATTGGATTAAGAATTTTGAAAAAATAAGTTTTGAGAAAAGGCCACATACTTGGGATTATCAGTTTAGTTATCTTGTGATGTCTAGGAATCAAAAGTTCATTTATCCTCATACAAATTTAGTCTCAAATTTAGGATTCACAAAAGATGCTACTCATACAAAAAATCCATATGATAAGTGTTCAAAGTTAAAGACTGGAGAAATTTTTAAACCATATCAACCTGATATTAAATCTGATAAATATAGTAATTACCTTTCGAAGAGAGTTTTCATAAATAAATCTAAATTAAAAAAATTATTAAGCTACTCAAAGTTTTTTATTTTGAATTTCATCAAATCAATAAAAAACTATAAATGAAAAAGAAATCAATTTTTCTTGTTACTTTTAACATGTATAAGGGAGGTTCTCTCGCTATATATGAGAAACTTGAAAATTTTATTTGTAAAAATAAAAATCTATACAATATAACTTTTAGTACAAAATTCAAACTAGATTGCGATTCCAAAATTGAATTAAAATATCCCTCAAAAAGATTTAACATATTTTATCGATTAATGATCGAACAAGTTTTTTTATTTTTGTTTGCATTAATTAAAAGGCCACAACAAATAATTCTTTTAGGAAATTTTCCTTGCATATGCTGGACAGGGGAGCAAAAGATTCTTTTTCATAATCTTCTTTATATAGAGGCTTTAAAAAATCCATGGAAATTTAGAATTAAACTCTTTTTTGAATCAAAATTCTGGGAGATTTGTATAAAAATAGCAAAGCCAAAAATTTTAGTTCAAACAGATTATGTAAAAAAAACTTTAGAAAATTTCTTTAATTTTAATTTAGATATTGAAATAATTGGAGCACCAATAATTAGCTCTAATTATATTTTCGAAAACTCTAATAAACTTGTAAGCAAAGATAAAGTAGAATCATATCCCAAAAAAAATATTGATAATAATTTTCTGCATTTGTTTTACCCCGCTTCATTTTATCCTCATAAAAATCATAAATTCCTATTTTTTTGTTCAGATATATTCTTAAGAAATAAAATAAAAATACATTTAACTATTGATGATAAATTATTAACAAAAAACTATCATAAAGAAGTTTTTATATTCCACAAGAAACTGTCAAGAAAAAAGATTCTTCATCTCTATGAAAATACGAATGGACTTATTTATAGCTCTTTAGTTGAATCTTTAGGCATGCCTTTATTAGAAGTAATTCAATATCAAAAATCAGTAATTGCAATAAATCTTCCTTATGTTCATTCAGCAGTTACTAATTTATATTTTTTTGAGCAAAATAAAAACTCCTTAGAGCAGACCTTAAACAAATTTAAAAATGATTTTTATCATGGAAAAAATAAAATTGCCAAAACAAAAATTAATTTGGATTCAAGAATATTTTATGAAAACTTAATTAAATAATCCTAATAGTAATTTTTGTTAGATGATATGTTTAATACTATTTTTGAAAAACTTTGGCAATATAAATTCTGAAAATATTAGTGCTAAGTTAATAGATATCGGTAAAGCTGTAATTCCAATAATGTCAACAAATAAGAATGAGAAGAATGCCATTAATATAAAATAGATAGAAACTTTTACTAACGCATAAACTTGAAGATTATTAATTGCTATTATTTGTGCCTGTAATAAAGAGATAGAAATTGGTATGTTAATAAAGCACAAAATAGTTCCAGCTGCATAAATAGAGTCGTTTTCATAATTTAGTAAACTGTATTGAATATTAAAGAGGAAAATAGAAATAATAGTTAGGAATACACCCACTAAAAAATAAATTGTTCCATATTTTCTTAATTCACCGTGATATTTTTCAATTGATGCGGAATATATTTGAGCTAGCCTTGGCATATGATAATTTGATAGCATTACAGGAAAAATAGGCCACAACATTATCACTTGAGACAAAATAGTATATTCTCCTAATAAAGAAAATCCAAACTTATATTTAATTATCAAAACGTCCAATTTAGTAGCTAATATCGTCAAAATTGGAGTTAAAGATAATGGGATAATTTTTTTAAAAGTAGCTTTTAATAATTTCTTATCAACCTTCTTAAAGATGATTTCATAAACATTCAATCTCGAATATTTGCAAATTAAATAATAAGTAATAAAAAATTCAATGCTATAAAAAATTAATGCCAATTCAAAACTTTTAAAGTATAAAATAGCAATCGTTTTTAGAATAAAACCAAATGTATAAGCAATAATTTTAGCCTTTGCATTTAAAATTAATTTCAATTTACCTTGGTTATAAAATTCAAAAATATCTAAAAATGAGAATATTATCGTAAGGACAAGAAATAATCCAATCCTAAAATTATTTAATGTATAAATTAGAAAAATTAAAAATATTAAAATAGTAGAAATTATCCTTATTCTTAAAAAAGTACTAATTATTTTTTCTTGACTTGATTTGTATTTTGATATCTGAGCAACAATTAAATTACTCATTCCTAAATTTGAGGAACCAATCCATATGGTAATTATGGATATTGTATAAGTATATTTCCCAAAATCTTCTGGACCAAGAAAATTAGATATCAATAAACTTACGCAAATTGTTGTTAGGAATCTGAAAGCTTTTTCAAAAACTTGCCATTTTAGATCGCTTATGAGACTACTTTTTTGTTTTAATATTTTATAAACAAATCTCTTCTCTAACATTAATTATAAATAAGTTTATTTTTGTATCTCGTGACCATTTATCCAAATATTTATATCTAAATCTTTTAAATCTTCTATATTTAAAATATTTCTCGTATCAAAGATCCAGCTAGGTTTGCGCATTAGACCAATAAGATTATTCCAATTAAGTTTTTTAAAAACAACCCACTCAGTAAGTATCACAATCGCATCAGCATCTTTAACTGCTTCTTCTACAGAATCTGTTTTGACCCATGAAGATTCAAAATCCTTATTAGAAGATATATCTAAATAATAATCAAACTCTTTTCTAATTTTTTCCTCTTTAACCTTTGGATCATAGATACTTAACTGAGCTCCTTCGAGTATTAAATTCTTTGAGATATTAATTGCTGGCGATTCTCTAGTATCATTTGTATTTGCCTTAAATGCAAATCCAAATATAGCTATTTTCTTTCCTCTTATAGTTCCAAATAGTTTTTGAATAATTAATTTTGATATCCTATCCTGCTGCCAATCATTTATTTTAACTACATTTTCCCAATACTTTGCAATCTCATCTAATCGATAAAAATTACAAAGATAAACTAAACTCATAATATCTTTTTTGAAACAACTCCCTCCAAAACCAGGTCCTGCATTAAGGAATTGATCACCAATCCTATTATCAGAGCCTATAGCTCTAGAAACTTCCTTAATATTGGCGCCAGTTTTTTCACAAATCACACTAATAGTATTTATGGAACTAACTTTTTGCGCCAAAAATGCATTCGCAGCTAATTTTGATAATTCACTACTCCATAAATTTGTTTTTATTATTTTTTCTTCAGGAATCCATTTATTATAGATATTAGTTATTTGATTAATAGCCTCTATATCCTCTCCACCAATAAGAACTCTATCAGGATTCTCTAAATCATTTATTGCAGAACCCTCTGAAAGAAATTCAGGGTTTGAAATAATCGAGTAGGTTTTTAAAACAGATGATTCTTTATTAAAATAAGATAACAAAATTGACTTAATTGTTTCAGCGGTTTTAACTGGGACAGTACTTTTTTCAACAATTATTGTATAACCTTTAGAATAACTTGCAATTTCCCTAACTGATCTTTCTAGATATTCAAGATTACTAGCTTTACCAGAACCAACTCCTTTTATCTTAGTAGGAGTGTTTACAGATAAAAAGATAACATCTGCAGAAGCAATTGCTTCGCTGACATTTGTACTGAAAAAAAGATTTTTATTACGAACTTTTTCGATTATTTCAGATAATCCAGGTTCATATATTGGAAGGTCACCTAAGTTAACAGAATTCCATGCTTCGATTCTTTTTTCGTCAATATCAACAACTTTAATTTGAAGATTTGGACATTTATAAGCAATCATAGTCATTGTTGGACCTCCAACATAACCAGCTCCAATACAACAAATATTTTTAATTACTTTTGCGTTTGAATTACTTGGCATAAATCTTTTTGAAATATTCTATAGTTTTATCTAATCCTTGATCAAGATTAATTTTAACTTGCCATCCTAATTCCTTTTTAGCTAAATCAATTTCAGGACATCTTTGAGTTGGATCATCTTTTGGGAGATCTTTGTAAATAATTTTTAGATCCTTATTTATTTTTTTTATAATTATTTGAGAGAGTTTATTAATACTTACTTCTTTAGGATTTCCAAGATTAATAGGCATTTTATAATTAGAATTCATAGCCAACAAAAAGCCCTCTATAAGATCATCTACATAACAAAAACTTCTAGTTTGCTCACCATTACCGTAAATTGTAAGTTCTTTCCCTTGCAATGCTTGAACTATTAAATTACTTATTACTCTTCCGTCATCAGGTTGCATCCCTGGACCATATGTATTAAAAATACGCACTATACCTATTTTACAATTTCTAATTCTTCCATAATCAAAGCATAAAGTTTCAGCAATTCTCTTACCCTCATCATAACAACTCCTAATACCTGTAGTGTTAACATTTCCGTTATAAATCTCAGATTGGGGATGCACCTTAGGATCTCCATATACTTCGCTTGTGCTAGCAAACAAAAGCTTTGCCTTCTTTTTATGAGCCAATTCAAGCATATTGTATGTACCTAAAAAACTTGTTCTAGTTGTTTTAATTGGATTACGTTGATAATTAACAGGAGAGGCAGGACAAGCTAGATGCCATATTTTATCAACATCAATATCGATAGGCTCTACAACATCATGATCTATGCATTTAAATTTCGGATTATTTAAAAATTGTTCAATATTATTTTTTCTTCCTGTATAAAAATTATCCAAACATATGACCTCTTCATTTGCATCTAATAGTCTTTTTATAAGATTTGATCCAAGGAAACCTGCCCCACCAGTGATAAGACTTTTAGTTAAACCCATTTAATATTAGAAGGTATAAATATTTGATTAAATATTCTATTAAAATTAATGAAATTTAAACAAATAAGTTTTGCGTTTAAGTTAAATCTTAATCATTTTTATTAACTCACTTTAAAAAATAATTAGTTTTTTTAGTAATTAATATTATTTAATTCTTAATGTGAAGTTGTAATGTTTATTTAAATGGTTTTGCTCCCTTGCCATTTAAAACCATTCTTATTGTTTTAAAAAAGATAATCAAATCTAAAATAAAAGAAACATTCTTTACATAATAAATATCAAAACATTGTTTTATTTTTGAATCTTGTATTGATGCTCCATAAGGATAATTAACCTGTGCCCAACCAGTTATACCTGGCTTTACAATATATCTTTTAGAGTATGAACCTATTTCTTCCTCTAAAATCCTATCAATTTCAGGTCTTTCAGGTCTTGGACCAATTAAACAAAGATCACCTTTAAGAACGGAAAGTAGTTGTGGTAATTCGTCAATTCTATTTTTTCTAATTAATTTACCAATAAAAGTTATGCGAGGATCATTATTAGAACTCCATTGAGGCCCATTGATCTCAGAATCTTTTCTCATACTCCTTATTTTAAAAATTTTGATTTTATTTTTGTTTATGCCTGTTCTTATTTGTGAATAGAAGAGAGGCAGACCATCTTGCAAATAAATTAAAATAATAAAAAAAATGATAATAGGCACGCAAATAATAAAAATTATTAAACTTGCAACTGATTCAAATATTCTTTTAAAGAAAAAATAAAAATTTTTTGAACTATATCTTTCTAATGATTTAAATAATTCAACATCCTCCATTAATTCAAAAGGCAAAGCCTCTAAGAAGTATTCACACCATTGTAAAGAAGTATATATTTTCATGTTTTTATTTTCTTTTAATATACTTTCAAATTTTTCTGAATTTTTTAGATTCTTATTAATAATAAATCCTTTGTAATCCTGTAACTTATAATTAATATCTTTATTATAAAAATGAATAAAATTATTTTTAAAAATAATCCTAGAGGAATTATAAAAATTAGCTAAACGGAAATCATTTGTAATCCATTTTATATTTCCATTATAATAATTATAATTTAATCTTAGAAATATTATATGTATTGAGATACTTAAAAATCCAAATAAATTAATTAAAACATTTTCGATTTCACAAATATTATTTATTAAAAGTATTATTAAATAAATCAACAATGATTTAAAAATATACTTTATTAGGATTAAATAATTTAATTTTTTTAAATGATATCTTCCTAATAAATAACTTAATAAAACCCATAAAATAATATCAAGATGAAATATGATTTCAATATTATTATTTCTATAAATAAAGGGAATTAATGAGAAATATAAGCAAATCTCTAAAGTTATAATTAATATTAAAGGCAATCTGTTTCTTAATAATTTTAAAGATAAATTCATTTGATAAATAGACCTAATATCATTATCTATAGCCTTAAAGTATTCGATTCTTTTTCATATAAATATGCATCTATAGTTCTCTTAATACCATCTGCCAAGCTTACTTTGGCATGCCATCCAAGAGTAGCCATTTTAGATGTATCAAGTTTCTTTCTTTCTGTACCATCAGGTTTGGATAAATCCCATAATATCTCACCTTTATAATCACATTGACCTGCCACTAAATCAACAAGTTCCTTAATAGAAACTTCATTTGATGATCCAACATTTAACCAAAATAATTTATTACCATTATTATCTTTTGGAGCATACTTATGATTGGGATTCCAGTATTCAAGGGCATAAATACATGCTTCTGCAAGATCATCAACATATAAGAACTCTCTTAATGGCTTTCCAGTCCCCCAACAGGTTATTGACTCTTCATGAAAATTTTTAGCATCCATTATTTTTTTAATTAAAGCTGGCAAAACATGACTATTTAGAGGATGATAATTATCTCCTGGTCCATAAAGATTAGTAGGCATTAGTGATATTGCATCAAAGTCATATTGCATTCTTAATGATTGGCATAGTTTAATACCTGTAATTTTTGCTAATGCATAATATTCATTGGTTTGTTCAAGTGAATCTGTTAGAAGATATTCTTCTAAAATAGGTTGTTTAGAAAATTTAGGATAAATACAACTACTTCCAAGAAATAATAATCTTTTCACTTGGTTTAAATATGACTGCTCTATTAAATTAATTTGAATTTTTAAATTTTTCATAAGAAATTCATAAGGCATAATGCTATTTGCATATATCCCTCCAACTTTTGCAGCAGCAATTATGACAATTGATGGTTTGTTTTTAGTAAACCATTGTTGCACTTTTAAAGGATCTTCTAAATCTAGTATTTCTCTTGAAGGAGTGAAAATATTTCCTCCATATAATTTATCTCCATAACCTGCTTTAAGAAGGGTTCTTTTAATTGATTTACCCACCATCCCAGAAGAGCCTGCAATGAAAAATTTCTCACTTTTGTTAATAAGTTTTGACATAGAAATAATTTATAACCTTCAGCACTGATTTCTATTTAACAGTGCAAGTTTCAAATCTTCTTGAACCATCTCATGAATCATTTCTTCTAAAGAGATTTTAAATTCCCAACCTAACTTTTTTTTAGCCTTTGTGGCATCTCCAAGGAGTTCATTTACTTCTGAAGGTCTGAAATACCTAGGGTCTATCCTCACTACTATCTTTCCTGTATCAGCTCTTTTACCTATCTCATTAAGACCTTCACCTTCCCAAAAAAGAGCTTTTCCTGTCTTATTGCTATTCCATCCTAAACTTTTAGCAGTCAATTCACAGAATCTTCTGACTGTTTCCATTCTTCCAGTTGAAATAACAAAATCTTCTGGTTCATTATGTTGTAGCATCCTCCACATCATTTCAACATAATCTTTAGCGTGGCCCCAATCTCTTTGAGCATCCAAATTACCTAAATATAAGCATTCATCTAGCCCAAGATTTATTCTTGCGAGAC
>MDTG01336289.1_pt1 | contig 14580 bp, 10 predicted proteins | sample 811421 | NCBI WGS metagenome assembly MDTG01 (sample SAMN05326645, study PRJNA326480) | marine metagenome | isolation source: seawater | place: Pacific Ocean: South East | collected 2011
TAGTCATTATTTTCTTTTCTTTCTTCTTGTTATAATTAATTTATCGCTTCTTTTTGGTCTTCTTGTTTTTAAACCTTTAGCTGATTGACCCCATGGAGACACAGGGCTTCTTCCTCCAGATGTTTTTCCTTCACCTCCACCATGAGGGTGATCAACAGGGTTCATCGCTACACCCCTAGTTTGAGGTCTTTTGCCTCTCCATCTATTTCTTCCTGCTTTACCAATCTTAATATTTTTTTGGTCCGGGTTTGAGACAACTCCGATTGTTCCTGTGCAAGAACTATTTACTTTTCTAGTTTCTCCTGACGATAATTTCAATATAGCATAATCTCCATCATATCCTGATAATGTTATTGATGAACCAGCGGATCTAGCAAGTTTTCCACCGTTACCTGGTATTAGCTCAACATTATGTAAAGATGTTCCTGGAGGAATGTCTTTTAATTCTAAAGAGTTTCCGATTTTTATTTCAACATTTTTACCTGACTCAACTTTATCCCCTTTTTTTAAACCTTGAGGACAAATAATGTATGATTTCTCTTTATCCTCGTAAGTAATCAAAGCTATATAAGCTGTTCTATTAGGATCATATTCAATTCTTTCAACAACTGCTGACATATTCTTTTTTTTTCTAAAAAAATCGATAATTCTAAATTTATGCTTAGATCCGCCACCCATGTGTCTAGAAGTAATACGACCGTAATTGTTTCTGCCGCCAGTAAAGTTTTGTCCTTTTGTTAACGGCTTATATGGTGAACCCTTCCACAAAGAACTTTTATCTACTACTACGGTTCCTCTAGTCGATTTTGTATAAGGTTTAAAAGTTTTTAATGCCATAATTAAATTCCTGAGGTTAGATCAATACTTTGTCCTTTTTTCAAAGTTATAATTGCTTTCTTGTAACCAGTTTTGAATGATTTTCTTCCTTGTTTCATTTTGAGTTTTGTTTTTTGATTTATAATATTCACTTTAACAACATTTACTTTAAATATTTTTTCTATATTCTTTTTAATTGTCTTTTTATTTGCACCACTGTGGACTTTGAATACAGTTTTATTTTGTTCCGACAAAATGGTAGCCTTCTCCGTTATAATAGGGCTTTTAATTGAATCTATATAATTAATTTTTTTCATTTAAAATCCTGTTTTGTAGCTTTTTTACAGATGATAACGTCATGATAACATTCTTGTATTTAAATAAATCGTAAATATTTGTCCCTTCTTCCTTAATTAATTTAACGTTTCTAATATTTCTTGCTGATTTATCTATATTTTTTAGAGAGTCTATATCTGATATGATTAATGCATTAGATAAATTATTTTTTTCTAAAAATTTATTAAACTCTTTTGTCTTTTTAATTTCTTTTTTTACATCAGCCAGTATATGTAAGTTTTTATCTAAATTTTTCTTTGAAAGTGTTTGTGCCAAAGCTAACTTTCTAACTTTTTTGTTTATCTTCTTAATTTTATAGACAGCACCTTTTGGTCCATGTGCAACACCTCCGCCAACAAATAATGGAGCCTTTCTGCTAGCGTGTCTAGCTCCTCCACTTCCCTTTTGAGCAACGATCTTTACTGTAGAACCTTTAATTTCATTTCTTTGTTTGGTTTTAGCAGTTCTAGGTTTTGCACGATTTAACTGCCAATCAATAACAAATTTAATAAGCTTATGGTTTACTTTAAGTTTTACCATTTTATCTGATATTTCAATTGTTTCAGACTTTGAGCCATCAATATTTAATAATGGAAATTTCATAATCTATTTTTTACCCTTTTTAGCTTCAGCTTTTTTTAATTTAGCTTCATATTTTTCATTAATTGTTTTTTTAGTTATATTTTTTACTGAGCCTCTTAAAAATACAGTTGAGTTTTTTGAACCTGGTATTGAACCTTTTAAATAAATAAGATTATTCTCTAAATCAGATTTAATTATCTCCAAGTTCAGCATTGTTCTCATTTTATCGCCCATGTGGCCAGCCATTTTTTTTCCTTTAAAAACTTTACCTGGATCCTGGTTTTGTCCTGTCGAACCGTGAGCTCTGTGTGAAACTGAAACACCATGAGAAGCTCTAAGACCTGAAAAGTTCCATCTTTTCATTCCTCCAGCAAATCCTTTTCCAATCGTTTTTGATCTAACATCAATAAATTTTTTATCTTTAAATATTTCAAGGCCTAGTTCGTTTCCCTCTTTAAATTGTTCAATATTTTCAATTCTGAATTCTTTTAGAATCTTTTTTGGTTCAGTATTTTTTTTAGCAAAATAGCCTTTCATTTGTTTAGTTACTTTTGAATTTTTTAATTTAAAAAAACCTACTTTGATAGCACTGTATCCCCTTTTTTCTCTCGTAATTACGTCTAACACTCTTCCTTTTTCAACTTTAATGACAGTAACTGGAACGGATTGACCGCTCTTCATAAATTCCCGTGTCATACCAATTTTTGTCCCTATCAATCCTATTGTCATTTAAATCTTTATTTCTATATCTACACCGGAAGCTAAATCTAACTTCATTAACGCTTCAACTGTTTGCGGTGTTGGTTCAATTATATCTATTAGTCTTTTGTGTGTTCTTGACTCAAATTGCTCTCTACTTTTTTTATCAATATGTGGAGATCTTAATACTGTATATCTCTCTATTCTAGTAGGAAGAGGAATAGGTCCTTTTACTTGAGCGCCAGTTCTTTTAGCTGTATTAACAATCTCCTCAGTTGAAAGGTCAAGAATTTTGTTGTCGTAAGCTTTTAAATGTATTCTTATATTTTGATTTTCCATAGTTAAGCCAGTTTTTTGGTTACTTCATCTTGAACATTTTGAGGAACTTTATCGTAGTGACTAAATTGCATGGTGTACTGAGCTCTACCTTGTGTTGAGGATCTTAAATTATTTATATAACCAAACATATTTGCAAGTGGTACAGTTGCATTTATAGCTGTAGCATTACCTCTTGCTTCGGTAGATGCAACTTGACCTCTTCTGCTGTTCAAATCTCCAATTACATCGCCCATAAAGTCTTCTGGAGTTACAACTTCAACTTTCATCATTGGTTCAAGGAGTTTTAAGGTTGCTTTCGTACAGGCTTCTCTAAAACACATTCTTGAAGCTATTTCAAAAGCTAGAACACTTGAGTCCACATCATGATGTAATCCATCTAAAATTGTAACCTTGTAGTCGATAACTGGGAAACCTGCTAAAATTCCACTATCAGCTACACTTAAAACTCCTTTTTCTACTCCAGGAATAAATTCTTTTGGTATTGCTCCACCCTTAATCTTATTTTCTACTTCTCTTCCTTTACCTGGTTCAAGAGGTTCAACGTTTAACGTAACTTTTGCAAACTGTCCTGAACCACCACTTTGTTTCTTATGAATATAAGTTACTTCAGATGATCCTAATATAGTTTCTCTATAAGCTACTTGTGGGGCTCCAACATTAGCTTCAACTTTAAATTCTCTTTTCATTCTGTCTACAATTATATCTAAATGCAATTCTCCCATTCCCTTAATGATTGTTTGACCTGACTCTTCGTCTGAACTTACTCTGAATGAAGGGTCTTCTTTAGCTAGCCTATTTAGAGCTTCTCCCATTTTTTCTTGGTCCGCCTTTGTTTTAGGTTCAACTGCAATCTCAATTACTGGGTCTGGAAATTCCATTGGTTCCAATAAAACTGGTTTTTTTTCATCGCATAAAGTATGTCCGGTAATTGTATGTTTTAATCCTGCTAATGCTACTATATCACCTGTAGTCGCTTCTTTTATATCCTCTCTGCTATTTGCATGCATTAGTAGCATTCTTCCAACTCTTTCTGATTTTTCTTTTGAGGAATTGTAAACTGATGTACCCGTTTGTAACTTTCCAGAATAGATTCTAATAAATGTTAGTGAACCTACAAATGGGTCATTTGCCACTTTAAATGCTAAAGCTGAAAATGGCTCACTGTTTTCAAATTTCATCTCAACTTTCTCTTCTGAGCCTAATTTAGTGCCTTCAATTGAACCTAAATCTTTTGGACTTGGTAGATAATCTATAACCGCATCAAGCAATGGCTGAACACCTTTATTTTTAAAAGCTGAGCCAGTTATAATAGGTACAAAGTTAAAAGATAACGTTCCTTTTCTAATACATTTTATCAAATCTTCTTCGGATGGTTCTTTCCCCTCTAAGTAAGATTCCATTAATTTTTCATCTTCTTCAACAGCAGTCTCTACTAATTCTTTTCTATATTTAGTAGCTTTTTCCTTTAAATCTTCTGGGATATCAACGTATTCAAACTTAGCTCCTAAGTCTTCGTTTTGCCAAACAACACCTTTCATTTTTACTAAATCAACTATACCTTTTAGCTCAGCCTCTGAGCCTATTGGTAGTTGAAGAACTAAAGGTTTGCATCCTAGTCTATCTTTAATCATGTCCACGCATCTGTAAAAATCAGCTCCAGTTCTATCAAGTTTATTTACAAAGCATATTCTTGGGACTTTATACTTATCTGCTTGACGCCAAACTGTTTCTGATTGAGGCTCAACACCAGCTACACCATCAAAAACTGCTACAGCTCCATCAAGAACTTTCAAAGATCTTTCAACTTCTATTGTAAAATCGACATGTCCAGGTGTGTCTATAATGTTAATTCTATGGTCTCTCCAAAAACAAGTTGTAGCGGCAGAGGTAATTGTAATACCTCTTTCTTGCTCTTGTTCCATCCAGTCCATTGTAGCTGCTCCATCATGGACTTCACCTATCTTATGACTTTTTCCTGTGTAGTATAAAATTCTTTCAGTAGTAGTCGTTTTTCCAGCATCAATGTGAGCCATGATACCTATGTTTCTATATTTATCTAATGAATATTTAGTAGCCATAAAATTTTACCATCTGAAGTGAGCAAAAGCTTTATTTGCCTCTGCCATTTTGTGTGTATCTTCTCTTTTTTTAATTGCTGAGCCCTTATTTTGGGAAGCGTCTAGAATTTCTGAGTAGAGTTTGTCTGCCATAGTTTTATTTTTTCTTTTTCTAGTAGCATCCATTAACCATCTTAATGCCAATGCTTGAGCTCGTTTGGATTTTACTTCGACTGGTACCTGATATGTTGCACCACCAACTCGTCTTGATCTACATTCTAAGTTTGGCTTAACATTATTAATTGCAGTATTAAAAACTTTTAATGGGTCTTCATTTTTAGATTTAATCTTATCTAATGCGTCATATAAAATCTTTTCAGCTGTTGATCTTTTTCCATCATACATAATTGAATTTATAAATTTAGAAATAATTTCTGAATGAAATTTTGGATCTGGATAAACTTTTCTAATAGGGGCTTTTCTTTTTCTAGACATAATATCTTATTTAGGTTTTTTAGCTCCGTATAAGGATCTTCTTTGTTTTCGATTTGCTACACCTTGAGTATCTAAGTTACCTCTCAAAATATGATACCTTACACCTGGCAAATCTTTTACTCTTCCTCCACGTAATAAAACTACTGAATGTTCTTGAAGGTTGTGACCTTCTCCTGGAATATATGCAGTAACTTCAAATCCATTTGATAATCTTACTCTTGCAACTTTTCTTAATGCTGAATTTGGTTTTTTTGGAGTAGTTGTATACACTTTAACGCATACACCTCTTTTTAGAGGTTGTCGCTCCAACGCTGGAACTTTATTCCTAGCTATTGGTTTAACTCTATTCTTCTTAATCAACTGATTAATTGTTGGCATAATAAAATTTTGAAGTAAAAGTGAGGATAAACCTGTTGTGTTTATGTTAGTGTTTAAGGTTATAATACACCTTACTTCTAACATTCAAAATGTGCCGTAAACTAGCATCGAAACGACAAAAGTCAATATTTTTTAAGTGTTTTATTGTAGCTTAAACTGGTTGTTCTGAGGCTGTAGAGCTTGAAGATTTTAACTCTTGTTTCTTTAGTTCTTCTAATCTGCTTTTATCTTGATCTCTTGCTTGTTTATCCCAGTCAATTTTGGTTAAACCGGTCCCTGCAGGAACTAATCTACCAACAATCACATTTTCCTTTAATCCGTCTAATGTATCAACTTTTCCTTTAATTGATGCATCAGTTAAAACTCGTGTAGTTTCTTGGAAAGATGCAGCTGATATGAAAGAATTTGTTTGTAAAGACGCTTTTGTTATACCCAATAACACTCTTTCATACATTGCTGGTTTTTTCTTATTCTGTCTAAGCTCATCATTTATTTTATTAATATCAAGTAAATCGATTACTTCTCCAGTTAATAGTTCTGATTCACCTGGATCTTTAATCTCAACTCTTTTGAGCATCTGTCTTACAATTGTTTCGATATGTTTGTCGTTTATCACTACTCCTTGAAGTCTGTAAACTTCCTGAACTTCACTAACGAAATATTCTGTTAATTTTTCCACACCAAGTATTCTTAAGATATCATGTGGTGCAGGGCTTCCGTCTAATAAGTACTCTCCTTTTTTAATTTTTTCACCTTGATTGAAATTGACATGTTTCCCTTTAGGAATTAAATAATTAGATGTCTCTCCGCCTGAAGAAACAATTGATATTTTTTGTTTACCTCTTACCTCTTTTCCAAATTCTATTACCCCATCATTTTCAGCAATGATAGCACTATCTTTTGGTCTTCTTGCCTCGAAAAGTTCTGCTACTCTTGGTAGTCCTCCTGTAATATCTTTAGTTTTAGAAGTTTCTTTTGGAAGTCTAGCTAAAACATCACCTGCTGAAATTTTTTGTCCATCTTTAACAGATAAAATTGTATCCGGTACCAAATAATATCTTGCTTCATTTCCATCAGCTTTTTTAATTATTTCACCTTTATCATTTCTTAGAGTAATTCTAGGTTTTAACTCAGAATTTTTACTTAAAGATTTCCAGTCTGTGACTGACTTAGAAGATAATCCAGTTGCGTCATCCAAAGTTTCAGTTAATGAACTGCCTTCCATCAAATCCATGTAATTTACAATACCGCCAGTTTCAGCTATTACTGGTAATGTATAAGGATCCCATTCAGCAATTTTTTTTCCTTTTTCTATCATGTCACCATCTTTAAAAAATAATTTTGATCCATAATTAACTTTATATATAGCCAACTGTCTTCCTGTATCATCTTCAATACTTAATTGAGTGTTTCTGCCCATTACTATGATACTTTTTTTAGAGTCCTCAATAAGGTTTTTATTTATAATATTTAATTTACCTTTCGTTTGTGAAATTATTTGAGACTCCTCTTTGATTTGAGCGGTTCCTCCAACGTGGAAAGTTCTCATTGTAAGTTGCGTTCCTGGCTCACCAATGGATTGAGCTGCAATCATACCTACAGCTTCACCAATACTTACTAGCTTACCTCTGGCTAAATCTCGACCATAACAAATTTGACAAACTCCTTTTGTTGAAGCGCAAGTGATTACTGAATAAACATTTACTGATTTTACTCCTGCAGCATCAATCTTTTCACAATCAAATTCATCTATTAATTTTCCTTTTTTTATTATAACTTCACCTGTAACTGGATTTTTAATGTCTTCTGCGATAACTCTTCCTAAAACTCTTTCAGATAAACTTACTAAAATATTACCGCCTTCGATTATCTCTGAAATTGTTACTGATGATCTTTTTTTTGGGTCACATTCTGCTTTAGTGACCTGTACATCTTGAGCTACATCACATAATCTTCTAGTTAAATATCCTGAGTTAGCTGTTTTTAAAGCTGTATCTGCTAATCCCTTTCTTGCTCCGTGTGTGGAATTAAAATACTCTAAAACGGATAACCCTTCTTTAAAATTTGATATAATCGGTGTTTCAATAATTTCACCAGAGGGCTTCGCTATTAGTCCTCTCATACCTGCCAGCTGTTTCATCTGTGCTTGCGAACCTCTAGCACCTGAGTCAGCCATCATATAAACTGAATTAGTTTCAATTCTATCATCGTCGTAAATTTTTTCTGCAGATGAAATTTCTTTCATCATTTCATTTGCTACTGTATCAGTGCATTTAGACCAAATATCTACAACCTTATTATATTTTTCTCCTCTAGTAATTAATCCATCTGAATATTGCTTTTCATATTCTTCTATCTGTTTTTTAGTGTTAGCTATTAAATTTTCTTTTGTCTTAGGAATTAAGAGATCATCTTTTCCAAAGGAGATACCTGCTTTGAAGGCATGTTTGAAACCTAGTGTTTTAATTTTATCGCAAAAAATGACTGTCTCTTTTTGCCCACAATATCTAAAAATTGTATCAATCACTTCTGATACATTCTTTTTAGTTAATAACCTATTAACTAAACTAAATCTAATATTTTGATTTTTTGGTAATAGGTTTGCTAATAAAAATCTTCCTGCAGTACTTGTGTATTTTTCAAATTTAGTAGATCCATCTTCATTGATAGTTTCAAACACTGATATAATTTTTGAATGCAAACTAATTGATTTACTCTCTAAAGCTTGTTCAATTTCTTCTACACTTGAAAAAATTCCTTTTGGTTTTTTTTCATTATCGTCTGATTGAGAGAGGTAATAAATACCTAAAACTATATCTTGACTGGGAACTATTATAGGCTTTCCATTTGAGGGGCTTAATATATTATTTGTTGACATCATTAAAACTCTGGCCTCAAGTTGTGCCTCTAAACTGAGCGGAATATGAACTGCCATTTGGTCGCCATCAAAATCAGCATTGAACGCAGCGCAAACTAGTGGGTGTAATTCTATAGCATTTCCCTCGATAAGTTTAGCTTCAAAAGCTTGAACTCCAAGCCTGTGCAAAGTTGGTGCACGATTTAAAAGTATTGGATGCTCTCTAATTATATATTCTAAAGAGTCCCACACTTCACTTTTTTCTTTTTCTACTAACCTCTTTGCTTGTTTAATTGTAGTAGCTAATCCAAGTTTATCTAACCGTGCGTATAAAAACGGTTTAAAAAGTTCTAGTGCCATTTTTTTGGGTAAACCACACTGGTGCAATTTAAGTTCAGGGCCTACAACGATTACTGACCTTCCTGAATAATCAACTCTTTTTCCTAATAGGTTTTGCCTAAATCTACCTTGTTTTCCTTTTAGCATCTCTGCCAAAGATTTAAGCGGTCGTTTTCCTGTCCCGGTAATTACTCTGCCTCTTCTTCCGTTATCAAACAAAGCATCAACTGACTCTTGAAGCATTCTTTTTTCATTTCTCACTATTATATCGGGAGCTTTAAGATCAAGTAGTCTTTTTAGACGATTGTTTCTGTTTATAACTCTCCTGTATAGATCGTTAAGATCTGAAGTTGCAAATCTTCCACCATCTAAAGGCACTAAAGGCCGTAACTCTGGCGGTATAACAGGAACTGAAGTTAAAATCATCCACTCAGGTTTATTTCCAGAAGATATAAATGACTCTATTAGTTTTAATCTTTTGGTAGTTCTTTCTTCAGTAACTTTTGATTTGATATTGGGCAAAGAGTCTCTAAGTTTAGTTTGTTCTTTTTTTAAATCTAAATTTATAAGTATCTCTCTAACTGCTTCTGCTCCAATTCCAGCGGTAAAAGCATCTTCACCAAATTCATCTTGAGCTTTCAACAATGCTTCTTCAGAGAGAAGCTGACCTTTTTTTAAAGTGGTTAAACCAGGCTCGACAACTATAAAACTCTCAAAATATAAAACTTTCTCAACCTCTTTAAGTTTCATGTCTATAGCCAGAGATATTCTGCTTGGTAATGATTTTAAAAACCAAATATGTGCAACAGGACAAGCTAAATCTATATGACCCATTCTTTCTCTTCTTACATTTGATTTTGTGACTTCTACACCACATTTTTCACAAATAATACCTCTAAACTTCATTCGTTTATACTTACCGCATAAACATTCATAGTCTTTTACCGGTCCAAATATTCTAGAGCAAAATAATCCATCTTTTTCAGGTCTAAAAGTTCTATAATTAATTGTTTCCGGTTTCTTAATTTCACCATAGGACCATGATTTTATTTTTTCAGGACTTGCGAGAGTAATCTTAATACTATCAAAATTATTTTCTGGTACTAAGTTTTGATTATCAAAATTTTTTGTAATATTTTTTTCCATTTTAATTTAATTCAATATTTAAACCTAATGCTCTAATTTCTTTAATTAAGACATTAAATGACTCTGGAACTCCAGATTCAAAATTATTGTTTCCTTTAACAATCGTTTCGTAAACTTTAGTTCTTCCAGCAACATCGTCTGATTTAACAGTTAGTATTTCTTGTAAAGTATAAGATGCTCCATAGGCTTCTAAGGCCCAAACTTCCATTTCTCCAAACCTTTGACCTCCTAGTTGTGCTTTCCCCCCTAAAGGTTGTTGGGTGACTAAACTATAAGGTCCAGTAGATCTTGCGTGTATTTTATCTTCAACTAGATGATTTAACTTTAACATATAAATTATTCCGACTGTTACCGGACGATCAAACATTTCTCCAGTTTGTCCGTTCCATAGATGTGTTTGACCTGAATTTGGTAATTTTGCTATATCTAACATATCTGTAATATCTTTTGTGCTTGCGCCGTCAAATACTGGTGTTGATATCGGAACACCATTAGAAAGATTTTCAACAAGTTCTGCAATTTCTTTTTTGGATAATTTTGAAATAACTTCGTCATAATAAGTCTTTCCATAAATTTCTTTTAATTTATCTTTAATTTTTTCAACCTGTTGATCGAAATCTTTAATATGTTCTTTAATTTGCTCTCCTAATTCAGAGCAAGACCATCCTAAATGTGTTTCAAGAATCTGACCTACATTCATACGACTCGGCACTCCTAGCGGGTTTAAAACTATGTCAACTGGTTTACCATTTTCCATATAAGGCATGTCCTCTACAGGAACAATTTTACTTACTACACCTTTGTTTCCATGTCTTCCAGCCATTTTATCTCCTGGCATTAGTCTTCTTTTTACAGCTACGAAAACTTTGACTACTTTCATAACCGTTGGCAATAGGTCATCACCTTGTTGAATTTTTGAAACTTTGTCTTCGAATCTTAATCTTATGTCTTCAGAAGCATTATCAAACTGATTTTTTAACTTTTCTAAATTATTATTTAATTCTTGTTTTTGAAAACTTAGTTTCCACAAATCTTTTAAAGTTAAGTTTTCAAAATCATTTATGTTTAATGTTGTGCCTGGTTTTAAAGACTTATATTGTTTATTGATACTTTGGTTGTTTAATAAATCAGTTGCTCTAAGTTTTATGTTTCTTTCTAAAATTTCCTCTTCAACTTTCTTATCTTCTTGAACAACCTCAATTTCAGCTCTTTCAATTGCGATTGATCGTTCATCTTTTTCAATACCATGTCTATTGAAAACCCTTACATCAATTACAACTCCTGCACTACCAGAAGGTAGTTTGAGTGAAGAGTCTCTCACATCAGTAGCCTTCTCACCAAATATTGATCTTAATAATTTTTCTTCCGGGCTAGATGATGTTTCGCTTTTAGGGGTAACTTTCCCAACTAATATATCTCCAGGTTTTACTTCAGCGCCTACATAGACAATTCCTGACTCATCTAAATTTCTTAAGCTTTCCTCACTTACGTTTGGAATATCTCTTGTAATTTCTTCTGCTCCAAGTTTTGTATCTCGGGCCATAGACTCATACTCTTCAATGTGAATGGATGTAAATACGTCGTCTGTAACACATCTTTCAGAAATTAAAATTGAGTCTTCAAAGTTGTAGCCTTGCCATGGCATAAAAGCTACTGTTACGTTTTTGCCTAGAGCTAACTCGCCAAGTTTAGTCGCTGGACCGTCTGCAATTATATCACCTTTTTTAATTTGATCTCCAACTTTTACTAATGGTTTTTGATTAATACACGTATTTTGATTTGATCTTTGAAATTTTGACAAATTATATATATCTACAGCAGATTGTGATAAATCAGTGACTTCAGTTGCTTTTACAACAATTCGTTTTCCATCAATCTTATCTACTACACCACTTCTTTTAGCAACTATAGTAACTCCAGAGTCTAATGCAACATCAGACTCAATTCCAGTACCAACTAATGGAGACTCAGGTTTTAATAGCGGAACTGCTTGTCTCATCATGTTAGATCCCATCAATGCTCTATTTGCGTCATCGTTTTCTAAAAAAGGTATTAAAGCCGCTGCAACTGAGACCAACTGTTTTGGTGATACATCTATAAAATCAATATTTTCTCTATTTGCTAATTCGAAGTTAAGATTTTTTCTGCAAGCAACCAATTCTTCTTCGAAAGAACCATCTCTTTTAATTGGTGAATTAGCTTGAGCAATAGTAAATTTTTCTTCTTCAATTGCTGATAGATATTTAATTTCTGGTGTAACTTTACCGTTTACAACTTTCTTATATGGACTTTCTATATAACCAAATTTATTTACCCTGCAATAAGTCGCTAAACTATTTATTAATCCAATATTAGGGCCTTCAGGAGTCTCGATAGGACAAATTCGTCCGTAGTGAGTTGGATGAACGTCTCTCACTTCAAATCCTGCTCTTTCACGTGTCAGGCCTCCAGGACCTAAAGCCGATACCCTTCTTTTGTGGGTTATTTCAGATAATGGATTAGTTTGATCCATAAATTGAGAAAGTTGCGACGTTGCGAAAAAATCTTTTAGAGATGTAGTTATAGGCTTAGCATTAATTAAGTCTTGTGGCATTGCTGATTCAATCTCAAGAAATGTTGACATTTTTTCTTTTACAGTTCTTTCCATTCTTAGAAGACCTATCCTAAATTGATTTTCCACAAGTTCGCCAACTGATCTAACTCTTCTATTTCCTAAATGGTCGATATCATCTACATCTCCTTTTCCATCTCTTAAATCTAACATAAACTGAATTATGGCTAGTATATCTTCAATAGTGAGAATTGTTTTTTTGTTGTTAATTTTTAAATTAAGTTTTGAATTTAGTTTAACTCTTCCAACTTCAGACAAGTCATACCGTTCTTTTTTAAAGTATAAGTTAGAAAAAATTTCTTCAGCAACCTCTAATGATGGAGCTTCGCCTGGTCTAAGAACTTTATAGATATCATTTAAAGCATCCGTTTTGTTTAAATTTTTATCAACCTTAAGTGTTTCTAATAGATAAGGACCTTTATTAATTGGATCGATATTAACAATATTTAAAATTTTTTCACCTTTGCTAATAATTTTTTCCAGTTGTTCCTCTGTTATATCAAATCCAGCTCCTACTAAAATTTCATCATTATTAATTTTAATATCATTTGCTATATACTTACCTATAATTTGCTCATTTGTAACAAAAATTGAATTTAAACCTTTTTCTTGAAGTTTCTTTGCAATAATGAAATTTAACTTATCGCCTTTTGATAAAATCTTTTTATCATTTTTGGAGTCAATTAAATCATAAGACAGTTTAATTGGTCTTTTGTAATTTTCTGGGTTGAAATCTGTAAGCCACTTTTTATTTTCAACATCAAAAGTATATTTATTAGTAGTATAAAATGTATTTATAATTTTTTCCTTTGAAAAACCCAAGGCGAATAAAATTGTTGTTATTGGTAATTTTTTTTTTCTATCTATTCTGAAATATAAAATATCTTTTGGATCAAATTCAAAATCTAGCCAAGAGCCTCTTCCAGGTATTATTCTACAATTAAACAATAGTTTACCACTGGAATGGGTTTTACCTTTGTCGTGATCAAAAAAAACACCAGGACTTCTATGCATCTGATTAACTACTACTCTTTCTACACCATTGGTAATAAAAGTCGCGCTAGGAGTCATTAAAGGTAATTCGCCTATAAAAACTTCTTGTTCTTTGGCAGATAAAATTTGTTTAGTATTATTTTCTGGATCAATATCGTAAACAACTAATCTTAAAATTGCTTTAAGTGCAGCTGAATATGATAAACTTCGTTGTTTACATTCTATTACGTCAAATTTCGGTTTTTCTAATTTGTAAGAAATATATTCAAGCGTAGATTTATCTGTACCATCTTCAATCGGGAAAATATTTTTGAAAACTTTATCAATACCTTTCGATAATTCGTCAAGTTGTGTTTCTAAACTTTTTGACTCTAAAAATTCGTTGTACGAATTTTTTTGTACCTCAATAAGGTTAGGTATTGATAAGCCCTCAACAAGCTTTCCAAAGTTTTTTCTAATGTTTTTCTTTTGAGTAAAAGATAATTGCATTAATAAAAAAAATTCTACCGCAACATTTTTGTGCAGTAAAATTCGATCTTAAATATTGTTTACTTTAATTCTACTTTAGCTCCAGCAGCTTCAAGTTTTTTCTTAAATTCCTCTGCTTCTTTTTTTGCCACTCCGCCTTTTATTTCTTTAGGTGCTGCTTCAACTAAATCTTTCGCTTCTTTTAAGCCAAGCCCAGTTATAGCTCTAACTTCTTTTATAACGTTAATTTTTTTGTCACCTGCTGATGCAAGAAATAATGAAAATTCTGATTTTTCCTCTGCTGCAGGGGCTGCTGCTCCTCCGGCTGCTACTGCAACAGGTGCAGCTGCGGTTACTCCCCATTTTTCCTCTAATTTTTTTGAAAGTTCTGCTGCTTCAACAACAGTTAAAGTTGATAATTCGTCAATAATTTTGTTTAAGTCTGCCATTTATAGATCCTATGA
>MDTG01058476.1_pt1 | contig 14578 bp, 12 predicted proteins | sample 811421 | NCBI WGS metagenome assembly MDTG01 (sample SAMN05326645, study PRJNA326480) | marine metagenome | isolation source: seawater | place: Pacific Ocean: South East | collected 2011
CGTTCCTTTTCCACCTTTTTGAGCCTCCGCAGCCTCCTTATATTTTGCGATGGCTTCTTCCTTCGTCATCTTGCCGCTTGCAACGGCTTTCTTGAGTTGTTCGCCATACTCGTCCAAATTTACTTTGGTCGGTTTATCTTTGTTCGGCGGCTGCTTGCCAGAAGCCGCTTCAGACAGTTTTTCAAAGGCTTCTTTTTGGGTCATTTTACCACTAGCCACTGCTGACCTAAGTTGCTGAGCCAGTTCCTTAAGATCAACTTGCCCTTTCCCATCACTGGAGCCTTTTCCTTTAGCCCCACTTTTACCGGCCACCGCTTTATTCCACTTGGCTATAGCTTCCTCCTTAGTCATTTTCCCACTGGTAACTGCCGCTTTTAATTGCTGTCCCAATGCATCCAAGTCCTTACTGGCAACTTTCCCGCCTTTATTTGACACACTTGGTTTTTGACTGGCCGCTACCACTGGGAGGGGATCGACCTGATAACCCTTAGCAATACGATAGAGGTGGGTATTGGACCTAATCAACATTGAGTCTCCGACAATAGCCGGCATTGAAACAAAAACTGTGTCTGATTCATTTTTGAACAGAACCTTAAATTCAGAAGACGCCTCAATAACTGAAAAAACTCCATCTCTGCTGAAGAAGTATATCTTTCCATCGGCAAAGATAGGTGACACCCAATGATTTTGAATCCCTCCCAGCCTTTCCTGATAGAGTTGCTTACCGGTCTTGGCATCAAGGCAACTGACCATTCCCCCACTATCACCAATCATATAAAGGTTGTCTCCAACAACCAATGGGGCCGGAATATTTGATACACCCCGCCTGGTTGTCCAACGAATGTGCGTATCAGTTACATCCCCCGAACCGGATGGATCTATAGCGAACAGGTTTTTTGAAATTCCCGAGTTCGTGAAAACCAAACCATGCCGATAAATCGGACGGCATGTGACATTGTAGCCATACCCTTTTCCATGACGAATGAACCATAACTCCTCACCACTGGAGGGGTCGTAGGAATAAGTCGCTTCGGCGGCGGGACTGATAAGCTGCTTTCTCCCATTGTGATCAATGAGGGTAGGAGTTGCATAGGATTTACGATTATCGTTGGGCTTACTTTTGGGAGGTTCCTGACCGGATTTATATGTTCTTTTTGTCAACCAACGAGTCTTGCCAGTTTGTTTTTCCAGAGCAGCCACAAACTGCTGATCCACTCCGTCGTAGGTCAGGAACAATAAATTCTTATCCATGACAGGCGACGAAGCGGGGCGAACCCGATGGTCGCAGTTCAAGTCACGCCGTTCCCAAATCTTTTTTCCGGTCTGAGTGTCAAGACATGCAGTACCATAAGTTCCAAAGTGAACGTAAATGCGACCCTCTTCAATAATAGGAGTAGGCGTAGCATGAGTATTTAAATCCGACCATTCGTTTTGCGGGTTAGCCACATCAAACACTTTGATGTCATGGATAATTTTTCCTGTGTCCAATTTCACACAAAGAACGAAAAGTTCTGAACCATCTTCTCGGGCTGTAGTTACCCATACTTGATCCTTCCAGACCACGGGCGAAGACCAACCCAAACCATGAATGGCAGTTCGCCACTGAACATTTTTTGTCCCACTAAATTCTGTTGGTAGGTTCGACGAAGTGCTGACACCATCTCCATTGGGCCCCCGAAATTGGTTCCAATTGGATGTGTCAAAAGCATCATTGCTCCTCGCATTAAACGGCAACGCAAACACAATAGAAGTAACAAAACATAGACCAAGATATTTGATTTTATTTTCCATTCTTAAAACAATAAACGAATTGATTATAATACAGCTATTTAGAGGACTTAGTTACTTTGAAAGTAACATTTTTTCAGTGAATAATCACCATTTTAGTTTCTGTCATCTCATTTATCGCATATTTTGGACCTTCTTTGCCAAATCCACTGCCTTTAAGGCCTCCGTAAGGCATGATTTCCGAACGCCATGCTGTTCCAAAATTAACGTGTAAATTACCGCTATCCACTTCTCTAGCAAACCGTATAGCCCGGTCAATGTCCTGAGTGAAGACAGCCGCACTCAATCCAAAACGCGTCTGATTGGCTAGGCCTATGGCCTCATCAAGACCAGCAACGCGCGTTATTCCTAGGGCGGGACCAAAAAGTTCTTCGCAGCTCATTTTCATGTCTGCATCTACATTCGTTAAGAGAGCAGGCTGAATTAGCGATCCTTCGCGTGAGCCCCCACACAATAACTGAGCCCCCTGCTCCTTGGCTTCGACGATCCAATTCTCAACTCTTTTGGCATCACTCTCACGTACCAGTGGCCCTATATCTGTTTCTTCTATCAATTGATCACCGGCATTGAGCTTGCTAACCTTTGACAACAAAGCATCAGTTAAGTCGTCATGACAACCGGCGGTTGCAATCACCCGTTGGCTTGAAATACATACCTGTCCTGAATTGGCATAACCGGTTACTGCCAAGGTGGAAGCCACTTTTTCCAAGTCCGCATCATCCAGAACAATCACCGGGCTGTTCGAACCCAATTCCATTGTTATCCGCTTCAATCCTGCAGTGCGCGTAATTGATTCACCCACTTCGGCACTGCCGGTAAAACTGATTTTACGAACCCGTTGATCCTTACAGATGGCCGTACCCAGTTCAGATCCCAGACCTGTCACGCAGGCAATGGCTTGAGGCGGTAATCCAGCCTCTAATAAAATCTCGACAAGCTTTAAGGCAGAAAGAGGTGTATCACTAGCCGGCTTGAGGAGAACCGCGTTGCCTCCAGCAATCGCCGGACCCACTTTATGGGCAACAAGATTGAGTGGAAAATTAAAAGGAGTAATCGCCGCTACAATTCCGCAAGGAACCCGTAGCGTGAATCCCAGTTTTCCCACCCCACCGGAGGTGGAATCCAGTGGAACAGTTTCCCCGCGTAAATTACGCGCTTCATCGGCCGACAAATCAAAAGTCTCTGCAGCCCGCCCGGCTTCAATAAGACCTTCAGTTAACACCTTACCCTCCTCAGTACTAATCAATCGCCCGAGTTTCTCTTGCTGGTCCTGAATTATTTGCGCGGCCTTACGCAGTATGTCTACCCGCTGATGGGTGGGCATATCGCGCATGACTTTGGCTCCTTGCTCCAAACCATCTAGGGCTGACTCAATATCCTTCGCTGACCCGACAGGCACCGTGTCAATGGAAGCGCCATTGTAGGGGTTTACTACCTCAGCACGCTGATTCCCACTTACCCATTCACCCTGCAAAAACATTTTCATGACACAGAAAGAAAGTTATTTAGAAAATTATTTATTCCTCAAGCAACTCAACCATTCCTCTACCCAATGCATCACCAATAAGAAAGTAGCTTTCCGCATTACCGAACCAGTGGTGGCCGTGTCCAATATTGGGGGACTGTTCCTTTGGGCGAGCAAAAGCGGTTGTGGAGATAAACTTTACATTGCCTCCCAATTCCTTACGTCTGGCTGCCGCCTTTTGCGCTTCACGTATAGAAAGCATGTTCTCTCCGGCCTTGGGGCCGCCATTGCCCAATTCGCCAATAATGGCCGGAAGCTCAGGTTTATTAAATTCTTTACGTACATCCTTTATGAGATACACGAGATTATCCTCATATTCCCTAAGAGCACTCTGATTGAACATATCGTTCCAACCCTGAAACCAAATAAATCCACTGACAATCGGTTTGCGCCCTTTTAAATCAGGAAAGTCCGCGGATACCGCAGCCAAAGCCTCTCTCACTTCTGCTATCATCTTGGTGTAATATTCACCCACTTCTCCCCCGGCACTTGGCGGGCGAAAATCCTTGTACAAACTCTTACCGCCCCAAGCGGTCTTGATAAGCAATACAGGAGCCCCAATAGCATCACCTAGTTGATGGCCTATTTGCAATTCAGGCCCAATATGATGCCGACTCTTATCTGATCCATATCCGGTAAACCCAATCGTCAGACCTCCTTTCATAACTTCCTGTTTGTTTCGAAAGCGTACAAATACGTCATTACGAATAACCCAGTGACCTTTTGAATCTTTAAGGTGCTTATAACGATCGGGATTAGCGGCTATCACCGTATTCAGATTACCTTTGCCCCCGTTGTAATACTCGGGGTGATCCATATCAACAACCCCTTGGCCTTCCATATTCGATTGTCCCGCAAGTAGGTATACCTGCAAGATATCTGAAGATTTCGGAGGTGAAGCGGTACAACAGCCAGTACCAACAAAAAAGGCGGCGGTTGCCATCAGAAATATCATGAGCAGGCGATACATGCGAAAAGTCTAACCGCAGGAACCCGAGGGTCACGGAGAAAAACCATATAAATTTTCTATGTTTACCGACGCAGAAATCTTCAAAAAACTGCACCTATAACCCCTCGGTCACCAACAATTTAATGGGCTATACCTAATTTTAAACTCACTTCGGATAAACAAACAGCTGGGTAAAAAATATTTGGCCAGCCACTGACTTGGCCACTCCAATGCCGGTAATGCTATACTCAGGGCGTTCTATATTAGCCAAATGCGATGGACTTTCTTGCCACATCTTCACCGCACGTGCTGCTGGATCGATCTCATTCGTATTGAAGGCAAGATTTTCTCCCGCCCGATGAAACGGTATGATCTTTTTTATTTTCCCTGCACGCACAACGTTAAATCCTGCGTGACCAAATTCTTCACCTTGGGCCATAGCGGCGCTTTTGGCTCTGGCAATCTTACTAAGGCGCAAGTCCAGCTTCAGTTCAGATAAATTCTTTGCCAAACGATGAGCGTTTACTTTTGTATATACACTATATGAGAGTGATTCGAGCTCCTTGGCATTTTCGTGGGGCTGGATAGAGACATCAACCGAACCACATCCAGCTAATAGCAAAAGTGTACTAACAAAACCCAGTTTCACTTGAATTGAATCTACTGGTGTACTCTGAATTTAACCGACCAGTTCATAAATCGGCTTTATCCCGCTATCGACGAGGTAGTGGGGACGCCCTTGAGGATCTTTGACCGTTGCCGTCGCCGTATTAATGCCCAGGCAACTATAAAGGGTCGCGAACACCTCCTGAAATTTCACGGGACGATCCACCGGCTCATTACCATGCCTATCTGTAGAACCAATAACCTGCCCGTGATTCATACCGCCACCGGCCAAGAAAGCAAAATTCGCACGCGGCCAGTGATCGCGACTATTATTTTTATTAATCTTCGGAGTACGCCCGAACTCACCCCACATAACCACTGCTACTTCCTTACTTAATCCACGTTCTTTTAAATCGGCGATCAGCGCTGAAAGCCCCTGATCCAAGAGTGGCATTTCCTCGCGGGAGCGGGGAAAGTTCAGGCCATCGCCTCCATGCCAGTCCCAGCGACTGTAGTTCAACGAAACAACACGAGCCCCTGCTTCCACTAAGCGGCGGGCAACAAGAAAATTGCGTATCATCTTAGGTGCCCCGTCACGTTGATACTTGGGAATGTTTACCCCATACCTTTCAGCAACACGGGGATCCTCCTTGGATAGATCCAAAGCATCCATTAGGCCCCCATTGGAAAGAATATTGATCGCTTGCTGATTATGCTCATCAAGCCCCTTAATCTGACCCTTTGCATCAGCATCCCGCCGGAATCGATCAATGCCTTCAAGCAAACTCTTCCGATCATTCAAACGATTAAGATTTATTCCTTCAAGCACCAAACTTTGCGCCTTGGCATTAGGATCTTTTTGCACTAGCTGCATGGGGGAGTGAGCAGCACCAATAAAACCAGCATTGCCCGCCTGTCCCCATGTCCGGTTACCCGTGGGATACATGAGTGACACATTTGCAGGAACACCTCCGGAACTAGGCTGAAGTTGGGAAACCCATGAACCCCAGCTCGGCCAACCTCCCTGCGGAGAACTACGCTTTTCACTTTGACGACGACCAGTCATGCACTGATAACAATCATGCGCTCCATCTGAATCGGAAATGGAGCGAATGATCGAATACTGGTCAGCCATGGTTGCTAAACGCGGAAAAAGTTCACATATCTCTACTCCAGACACGTTTGTTTTGATTGGCCTAAATTCACCTCGAATCTCTTTTGGAGCATCTGGTTTCAAATCAAAGAAATCCAAATGAGAGGGCCCACCGGGAAGATAGATATTAATCACGGCCTTGTGGGATCGTCCCAATTTCTGCGAAGCCTCCACCTCCAGTAACTGCCCGAGAGACAATCCACCAGCAGCCATTCCCCCGATTTTAAGAAAATTCCGGCGCGAAAACCCATCACAGTGAGTTCTGCGTTTGTCCCGATTACCAAACAGCTCAACCATAACGCTCTCTAATTTATGACAAAATACGACACGTGGCGAGAGAGAAGTTCCCTTGCTTGCCTTTCCCGCCATTTCGCCAGACGATAGCCGTAAGGATGGTATTCAAGGACCGCAACCGCTTAACGCTGGATTACAATCGCTTCCCGGGGGGAATATTCAATCCGTCATTAGTCAAACATACAAATGGACTGTGGGGAATAGCCCGCTGTGAGCAATATAATCAAGCTGAGCGTAACGAAGATAAATCACTTAATTTTACTTCTAACCAAGCAGTTCTCTTCGAACTAGACACCTCACTCCAGGTACATAAAGCCAAGTACGATGTTAAATTTGAGGGTTTCCCTGACAAACCCTGGCGAGCAGAAGATTATCGCCTTTTTGTATTTGAGAATCAGATCTTCTGTACACACACACTTTGGGTAGAGGGTTATAATATCGGCATGGCACTTTCCCGGGTTAACCCGACTGAAGGCATCATCACACTACTAAATCCCATCGTAATAAAGAACTTGGAGATTCAGGGGATTGAAAAAAACTGGGTTATGATTCCGGGTGAAAAAACCCTCCACTGTCTCTACAGTTTTTATCCTTATTTTACTTTGGCAAAATTAGATAATTTAAATTCTGTACAGTTCAAACTCCTGAGCCGCACCAGACTTGAACCTCCTACCAATGGATTAGCTGATCAACTGATTTCCCTGAGCACTGTCCCGCAGCGTATTGGTGATGCCTGGTATCTTCTGGTTCATCAAAAGGATAGAGATCACGTGTATCATGATTATGTGGTTCAACTTAACAATAGTACTCTAATGCCCGAGATAATCAGCGACCGACCCGTCATTTCAGGTGGTGATTGCGAAGGATTTTGGCGAGGCTATCTTACGGTCTACTCATTGCTCATCATAGACAAACAAGCTATCGTATCCTTCGGCGAGGGTGACCGCTACTCTGGAATAATGACTACCTTAGTTTCTGAATTACTCGGAAGCCTCTAATTGTTTTCTAATCGTTTGCGTTTTACTCCAGAAAGCGGAGGCTTTTCCCGATTATTCTGCATGTTCTCCTGCAGATATTCCCGAGTAATACCAACCTTTTTCATTAGCTGGCTCATGAGATCGTTATGTTCTTCTATACTTTGCTGATAGTCACTCTGTCCGGCCACGTTTACAGTTTCAAATGGATCCTTTTTTAAATCATAGAACTCAATGTCATCTGTATGGGGAAAATGGATAAGCTTCTGAGTCTGAGAACGAATTCCCCAATGCATGGGTGCGCGCGCATAATAGGCGTAAAAAATCGCCTTTCTCCAATTCTTGGGCTGCTCTCCTCTAAGCAACGGCCTGAGACTTACCCCTTGCATCACTTTAGGGATTTTAATCCCAGCAAAGTCGAGCATTGTTGGCCCAAAATCGATATTCATCCCAAGCCGATCATTCACAATACCCGCCTTTACTTCCTTCGGATATCGCACAATAAACGGCATCTTAAGTGACTCCTCTAATATCAGCCGTTTATCGTGCATATTGTGCTGCCCAAGCCAATAACCTTGATCACTGGTGTAGATGATAAGTGTATTGTCCAGAATTCCCTCACTTTCAAGATACTCATAGACCCGCTTAACATTATCATCAATTGCAGCAACACAACGCAGAAATTTGTGAATCATATGCTGATAGGCAATCGAACGACGCTCTCGCGGTTTGTCGCTCTTGTGCAAAAAATCATGCTCGTATTTCAAGTAGTAGGGCTTGGGCGATTTTGCGTCAAACATAGACGAATAATGCATCGCCTTTAAGTGTGGACTATTGGCCTCCACATCCTCATGCAGCGTTGGCGGCTCGGGAATTTTACGACCCTCGTGTAATTTGGCCCAACGCTCCGGGTACTCAAAAGATTCATGAGGCCCCTTAAAATGTAAGCTCAAATAAAATGGTTTTTTGTGATCACGCTTTTTCAGCCACTTTAAGGCCCAGTCCGTATACCGATCGGCATAATAACCTTCATATTTTTCCTGTGAACCATCTGGTCGATGCAAAATCGGGTTAAAGTATTTTCCCTGTCCCTTGGTCACAGCGTAATTACCCACCCCACGGGGAAATTGTTGCATATGCCATTTACCGACCACACAGGTATCATACCCATTTTGCGTAAGTTCCCTGATATAGCTGGGAGCCTCAGGCTTGAGGCGGCAATTGAGATTCAAAGCACCTGTAATATGACTATATTGACCAGTGACAATACTGGCCCGACTGGGTGAACAAATAGAGTTGTTACAGCACACGTTAGTAAAACGCATACCTTCTGTCGCCAAACGATCTAACATCGGGGTGTGAACATAATCCTTGAGCCATGATTTGTAGGCTCCAATCGCCTCAGAAGCATGATCATCGCTCATGATAAAGAGAATGTTCGGACGCTTCGCAGCCTCAGTCGCGCTCTGAAGTAACATAATAATTATGAGCTGAAACCAAACTTGTCTTTTTAACATATGAACCCTAGTCTACGCCTATTAAATAAAACGCGATGCTAGGTTAGCTCGCATCCCGATAAAAGGACATTATGTTAAAGAAATTTTTCTCTCTTTTCGCAGGATTGTGCTTCGGCTGTGCTGTAGCAGCCGAGCTAAAGGTGGGGGATCAAGCCCCGGAGTTTTCCTTAAAAGGAAGTGATGGAAAAACCTATAAGCTTTCCGATTTTAAGGGAAAACAAACCGTGGTCATAGCCTGGTTTCCCAAAGCTTTTACTGGTGGCTGAACGAAACAGTGCAAGTCGTTCCGTGAGAACGGCGAAGATTTAAGGAAATTTAATGTTGCCTACTTCACTGCAAGCTGTGATCCAGCCGAGGGAAAAAAGGGGAATATCAACTTTGCCAAGTCTTTAGAGGCAGACTATCCGATTCTGAGTGATCCAACTAAGGAAACAGCAAAAAATTATGGCGTGGTTACGGGACTGAGACCCTTCCCGCACCGATGGACTTTCTACATTGGAAAAGACGGTAAAATCCTTAAGATCGACAAAAAAGTTAGTGCCGCCAAGGATGGGGCAAACGTGGCTAAGACTCTAAAAGAGCTGGGTGTTGAGGCAAAATAGCCCGCTTGAAACTATATATTGCCGATCAAAAATTTCGCCAAGATTTGGCGAAGCAGTGCAGGCTTTGAACTTCACGCATGAACCACCGAGAACTTAATCATGTAGCACTTCACGTTAAAAACCTAGAGGAGAGTTGCGACTTTTATGAGCGAGTGCTTGAGCTTAAGCCTATTGCACGACCTTCCTTCAACTTTCCCGGAGCATGGTATCAATTAGGAGTTTCCCAGGAATTACATTTGATCGGGGAACGAAATGAACCTGTTCACTCCCACCCTCGAGGCAATCATTTTGCGCTTTTAATTGATGATATGGATGACTGGGAAACCCATCTGAAAAAACTTAAGGTCGACTATTACGAACGGCGAACCCGACCTGATGGCGCTTTTCAAATCTACGTCACAGATCCCGATGGCCACAGCATCGAGTTATGCACCCCACCCTCTGATTCTTAAAAAGAGCTGCCGCTTGAAAAATTATGACTTTCCCTGAGCGGAGCCAAGTTCCACCCAAATAGGAAAACGAAACGCCAAATCAGCCATTAGCGATAAGTAGAGGCTTGTCTCCCCGCTCAATCAGATCTCTGCAAAGACTACCCATGAAAAACTCAACCACACCACCTTTACCATTAGCACCCAAGGCGATCAGATCAAATGGCTCACAATACCCAGAATCCATCACTTCACGTACATCACCCGACTCAGTTTTGCTTTCGACATAGTCGAAACCGTGAGCTCGAAGTAAAGCCGCAGATTTAGTCAACATCTCTGTACTACCATTACCCGTATCTGAACAATGCATTAGAGTAATCTTAACCTTGCACCTGCCATAAAGCCGCGCAAACTGTCGCAAAGCACGCATGGAGTGAGGACTTCCATTTACTGCGATCAACGCACTTAATTCATTATCTGGACTCCAATTCAACGGAACCGCGAATACCGGAGCAAGCGATTGGCCCATGATTTTTTCGAGTGAATCACCCGGCTCATCATCATCAGTTCCATATTCTCCATCGGCACCAGCACCGCTCTCATAGGTGAAAAACGTACGCAATCCAACAACTACGCAATCAAAATAATTTGATTCATGAAGAATCGCTTCTGCGGGGGTTCCTTGCATTTCGAATTCTGTATGTCGCACCCCAGCTGACTCACAGCGCTTCGAAAATTTTTCCAGAAGCTCTTCCATCAATACATGATAACTTTCCTCTTTATTGGCGATGCTGGTCTTTGCAAATCTCATCGCCCCTAGAGGGACAGGCCCAACAGACCGCTCAATCCCTTCCACATCTAAAACCACTAAGCCTTCAATACTAGCATCATGATGCTTAGCCAGCCAGCAGGCGTAATCAATAGCAGAATCAGTGTAAGTAGACTTATCGAGACAAACGAGGATACGATTGATCATAGCAAAGCGGAACCGTGCTTCCAACTCTCGCTATAAAAACACACTCTTAAGCCTATTACAATCCTATTTTAGAGCTTGAACAGCAACATCTCCTTGATCATCAAACCATTTTAACAAAGATTTACGCATTCGCATTACCCTTGGCTGATTGGCTTTCACCTTAATTTGATCACTCATTTCAAATGGATCACGACTTAGATCAAACAATTGATAACGGTTGATTTTTGGGTAAAAAATTAACTTCCACGTCCCTATTTGCACCATCCGCTGAACATCACGAAAATATCCATAACTGGCATGATAAACATTCTTTTCGGGATCAAGTAGTACTGGCATCAGGCTTTTGGACTCAACCGTTTCAGGAATTTTAATCCGAGCCAGTTCGCAAACTGTGGGATACATATCTCGTAGATAACCGAAGGCTTTAGTCTTTTTACCTTTGGTCAGATTTGGACCACTGATAATAAAAGGCACGCGAATTGTATGGTCATACATATTTTGTTTTCCCATCAAACCGTGACTACCAATAGCCAATCCATGGTCGCTAGTAAAAATTACATAGGTGTTTTTTAAGCGACCATCGGATCGAAGTTGATTGAGCATACGGCCAACCTGCTTATCGATATTGTCGATTATCGCGTAGTAAACCGCCAATTCGTCTAACACATCGGCCTTGGTGCGCGGCCAAGACAGAAGTCTCTCATCACGCCCATTAAAATTCCCATGGTCAAACGGGTGCCGCGGCAAAAAGTTCAAAGGCAACTGCATCTTGACCGCAGTATACTTCTTTTCATAACCCGGTGGATAGACCAGTGGATCATGGGGTCCAGTAAAATTCACATGCAAAAAAAATGGTTTATCGGTTTTGCGCCGCAAAAATTCCAGAGCACCATCAGCAATATATTTATCAGTCAAGGGCGTAAGCCCAATCCCTTTATCCAGTTCCGGTCTACCTTCTGCGTCCTTGAATGTCCAACTACGGTATCCGGTTATCGCCCGCTTTTTGCGACCTAGAACCTTTTCCTCCTTCTTCCATGTTCCACCTCCTGCAGTAAAAAGTGCGCGGGTTTCATTATACCCCCGCGTTATCGGGCTGCCGTCGTTCATCCATTTACCCGAATACCAGGCGAAATACCCTCCTGATACCATAGTAGCAGGCCATAAAATTAAATTCGGATTCATCTTTTCCCCTCTCATCCCAAGGACCCCATTTCGGAAGCCGGAACAACCGGTTAAAATCTCGGCCCTACTTGGTACACAAAGAGGATTGGAACAGATGAAATTTTCGAACGTAATCCCGTTTTGAATCAACCAATCTAAATTGGGGGTATCAATACGTGAATTCCCCAATAACCCAATCGTATCTGGACGTTGATCATCTGTAACAATGATTAAAAAGTTAGGCTTGGCGGCGTTTAATACCCATACCAAAGCCAGTAACAAACTGCATGCCCAACGAATCATTTATTTCCTAAAGGATTCAGATTTCGAATTGTTCCCAGCGGGATCTGAGTCCAAACACGTTCATGAACGTAGTATATCAGGAATTTTGCAGGGAACTCGATAAGCGAAATTTTCACAGCCAACCAAACATCTTTAGACCAAAAAAAAGCAATAGAACCCGTGACCAGAGTAGCCAGTAAACGCCAACTTAGGCCCTTAAGAATACTTCGCAAGCGTGACTCACAAAGGATTTTTTCTTTTGTAGATTCTGTATCTTTTCCGATCTTCGGGGCATCCATGCCCAACAGACTACTACAAAATAAAGTCGGTGAAAATCTCCGTATTTTTTCGATTCTGTAAAACCCTTGCAAAAGGCGTTGTCCCTGCCAGAGAGAGAGAATCTGCCAAAGCCTGCTTTTTTCCCTCACCATTGACTAAAACCCATACTTCACGCGCAGCATACAAGGAAGGATAACCTAAAGTAATACGGCGGGGCGGAGGCTTAGGGCAGGTTACCGCACGATATATTGCTTTTGATTCGATCGCTGCCTGATCATCGGGAAACAATGATGCGACATGCCCATCCTCTCCCATTCCGAGAAAAACCAAATCTAAAACTGGCTGCCCGGACGGATCCAAATTAGCAAAACGACAAATTTCAGACTCAGCCTGTTGCACAGCAAATTCCTCATCGCGCTCGGTAAGCAACCGATGAATTTGCGTTTCTGGAATGTCCAAGGAATCAAAAAGGGGGGCGACTGCAAGTTTGTAATTACTCTCATCATCTTCAGGAGGAACTACTCTTTCATCTCCCCAAAAAAAATGTACATTCTCAAATTGCCCTTTTTGAGCTTTTGCCACAAAAGCCTTGTAAAGTGCCTTTGGCGTGCGCCCTCCCGAAAGAGCCACTGTAAAAGGAATTGCTGGATCACGTTTAACCAAAGCTTCGTGCCAACGAATAGCTACAGCTTCAATCGAGGATTCAGAATCGGTGAAATGATGCAAAGAATAATTCATTCGGCGGGCTGAGGGTTATGCCAAACGTATCCGTCATTAGCCAAAAGTTCTTCTGCTGCCATTGGCCCCCAAGAACCTGCTGCATAAAATTCACGATTTGTAAGTGGCTGATCTCCCCACGCTGCTCTTATATCATCAACAATGCGCCATGCGGTTTCCACTTCGTCACGGCGGATAAAAAGTGTCGCGTCACCGGCCATTGCCTCCAACAAAAGCCTCTCGTAAGCTTCGGGTGTGTAGGCTCCAAACTCCGAATCATACCCAAAATGCATACGCACCGGTCGTGAAGTGATACTGTTACCAGGAACCTTGCCATTAAACCGAAGGGAAATACCTTCATCTGGCTGCAAACGTAATGTTAAGGCGTTGGGCAACAAATCAAGGTCACCTTGGGCCGCAAAAAGAACATTCGGGGTTGGGCGAAATTGAACACGAACCTCACTGGCTCTCATGGGCAAGTTTTTGCCTGTACGCAAATAAAACGGCACTCCGCTCCAGCGCCAGTTATCTACAAATAATTTTAGGGCAACATAAGTCTCCACGTTACTCTCAGGATCAACCTTTTCCTCCTGACGATAACCCATTCGACTTTCCCCGTTCACCGTACCCGCAAAATACTGCCCTCTTACAACTCGCTCAGCAACATCCTCAGGGGTCATAGCGCGGATGGACTTTAATGCTTTTACCTTTTCCCCGCGCACATCCTCTGCAGCCAATGATGGTGGAGGCTCCATAGCTACCAACGAGAGTATCTGTAACAAATGATTCTGCATCATATCGCGAATAGTTCCCGCCTCCTCAAAGTATCCGCCCCGACCTCCTACTCCGACCGTTTCCCCCACGGTAATTTGCACATGTTCTATGGCTTCACGATTCCACAACTGCTCGAAGATAGCATTGGAGAATCTAAACATCATAATATTCTGTACTGTCTCTTTCCCAAGATAATGGTCTATACGAAAAATCTGACGTTCACGCGCATGACGTAGCAGATGGTTGTTTAATAACGAAGCAGACTGCAAATCATGACCGAACGGCTTCTCCACCACCACCCGCTGCCAAAATTCATCTCCTTCCTCCCAACGTTTCAATAACTGGGCATCGTGCAGATAATCTACCACATCACCAAAAAGGCTTGGAGAAATGGCCAGGTAGAAAACTAAATTATTCTTGAGGTTTTCATTTTGGTACTCCTGCAAACGATCGGCTAGTCTGGTGTAAGCATCCGAATCAGTAAGATCCCCTTTGTGATAAGACAGATTTTTCGCAAAGGCATCCCACTTGGCATCATCCACGGATTTTGTCC
>MDTG01273132.1_pt1 | contig 14578 bp, 15 predicted proteins | sample 811421 | NCBI WGS metagenome assembly MDTG01 (sample SAMN05326645, study PRJNA326480) | marine metagenome | isolation source: seawater | place: Pacific Ocean: South East | collected 2011
CCCCACACCCCCAGTGTGATGCGCTACCAGGCTGCGCTACTTCCCGAGACCAGTGGAGAGCGGCCCTATAGTTGGGCATTTGTCGTCTGGCAACCACCTCGATTGCCACAATTTGCCAATGCTGCTAGGCGCGCCCGCAGTGTGCTGGAGAGGGGTGCGTCTTGAACCTCGCTGCGACCTCCCCACTCTAATGTTTCCAACGTTCGGGATGGACTTCGATTGATGCTTGATATTCTCTCCGCCGCAGCTGCTGCAGACGCTCCTCCGGGATGGCTGCAGTTCCTGCCCATCGTCGGCATGATCCTGATTTTCTGGTTTCTCCTGTTCCGCCCGCAGATGAAGCGCGCGAAGGAGCATCAGCAGAAGGTGGAGGCGCTCAAGAAGAACGATCAGGTCGTTACTGCTGGTGGCATAGTGGGCAAGATCACCAAGGTCGATGACACCTATGTTGAGGTGGAAATCGCGCAGGGCACCCGCATCAAGGTGGTAAAAAGCACCATCGGCGACATCATCCAGCCGGGCGGCAAGCCCGCCAACGACTGATCCATTCCGGCGGATAGCTAACCATGCTCGATTTTCCTCTCTGGAAGCGTATTTCGCTCTGGGCCGTAACCTTGTTGCTGGCCCTTGCCGCGCTGCCTTCCATCGCCTCCCTTTCGGGCGTGAACATACCCGATTCCCTTGCCGGCCCTGAAATCAATCTCGGTCTCGACCTTGCGGGGGGCAGTCATATCCTGCTCGAAGGCGATACCCAGGCGGTTCAGCGTGACAGGCTGGAAACGATGGAAGAAGCGGTTCGCGACGCGTTGGCAGAAGCGGAACCGGACGTGCGTATCGGCGATGTCTCCACCGCCAATGGTCGACTTTCGTTCATGCTGGACGATCCCAGCGAACTCGATCGCGCACGCGAAATCCTGACTCCGTTGATGAATGGCAATGGGCTGGTGCGCGAATGGAACATGGCCGTAATGGACGGCAATCGCATGGTGCTGACCCAGACCGAGGAAGGGCTGGAGCAAGCTGTCGATGATGCGATGGAAGCTACGGTCGACGTTATCCGCCGCCGAATTGACGAGCTGGGAACGCGCGAGCCCACGATCCTTCGTCAGAGCGACACGCGCATTGTGGTGCAGGTGCCCGGCCTGGAAAACCCTGATCAGCTGAAGGAGCTGCTGGGCGAAACGGCACAGCTGGAATTCAAGCTGGTCGATGCCAACGCCTTGCCCAGCGATGTGGCGCAGGGAATTGCAAATCCCGGCAGCGAAATCGTTCCCTACGCGGAAGACAGCGGATTTCCGGGCCAGTCCGAAGCGGTGCGCCGTTTGGGCGGCATTCGTGGCGATAGCCTGACCGGCGCGCAGCAGAGCTTTGACGCGCAGACCAACGAGCCGGTCGTCTCGATCCAGTTCGACCAGGAAGGCGGTCGACGGTTCGCCGTACTCTCCACAGAGAATGTGGGCCGTCGCTTCGCTATCATCCTGGATGGAGAGGTGATTTCGGCGCCGAACTTCAACGAGCCGATCTTGTCAGGCAGCGCGCAAATTTCTGGTGGCTTCTCCGTCGAATCTGCCAACAAGCTGGCCATTCAGCTTCGTTCGGGCGCCCTGCAAGTGCCACTGACAATCATCGAGGAGCGGACAGTCGGGCCTGATCTCGGCCGTGATTCGATTGTTGCGGGCGCGATCGCCATGGGTATCGGCTCCCTGCTCGTCGTCCTGCTGATGATCGCCACGTATGGCCGCTTTGGCGTCTATGCGACGATTGCGCTGGGTTTCAACGTGCTGATGGTGCTGGGCGTGATGGCGATGATGAACACCACGCTGACCTTGCCCGGCGTCGCCGGCTTCGTGTTGACCGTAGGCGCAGCAGTGGACGCCAACGTGCTTATCAACGAACGTATCCGCGAGGAACGAAGGCGGGGGCGGCGCGTGGTCGCCGCGGTGGAAAATGGCTACAAGGAAGCAAGCCGCGCAATTTACGATGCCAACGTCACCAATTTTATTGCCGGTGTGCTGCTCTTCCTGTTTGGCTCCGGCCCGGTTCGCGGTTTCGCCGTCGTTCTCATCATCGGCCTGTTTACCAGCGTTTTCACCGCCGTCGTTCTCACCCGCATGTGGGTGGCGGGATGGCTTCGGGCCAAGCGCCCCAGCGAAATCAACGTTTGAGGGGCGAGGGATAAATTATGAAACTGCTCAAGCTCGTCCCCGACAATACCAATATCGCCTTCCTCAGGTGGCGCGTACCGTTCTACATCGTCAGCCTCTTGCTGATCGCGGCCAGCTGGGGTCTGGTGGTGACGAAGGGCCTGAACTACGGTGTGGACTTCGCCGGTGGCCAGGAAATCACCGGCACTTTCGAGGAAGAAACCGAAGCGCCGATCGGCGAACTGCGCGATACGTTGGGTACGCTGGGGCTGGGTGAACCTGTCATCCAGCGTTTCGGCGAGGCGAACCAGGTTTCCATTCGCGTGCGCCTGCCGGAAAGCGCGGAGGGCGATCCTGCCGCTGCGAACCGTATCTCGGGACAGATCATCGGCGCTGTGACGGCAGCCCATGACGATTTCCGTGTCGATTCGAACAACACTGTCTCGGGCAAGGTCTCGGGCGAATTCCGTGAGACTGCTCTCTATGCGCTGCTGTTCGCCATGCTGGCTATCGCGGCCTACATCTGGATCCGTTTCGAATGGCAATTCGGCGTAGGAGCGCTGTTCGCGCTGTTTCACGACGTGTCGCTCACGCTGGGCATGTTCGCGCTGTTCCAGCTGGAATTCAGCCTGCAGATCATCGCCGCAATCCTGGCCATTATCGGCTACTCGCTGAACGATACCATTGTCGTTTACGACCGCATTCGAGAGAATTTGAAGAAGTATCGCAAGATGCAGCTTCCCGAATTGCTGGATCTATCGGTGAACGAGACGCTGGCGCGTACGGTGATGACCTCGCTGACTTTGTTGGTTGCGCTGCTGCCGCTGCTGTTCTTTGGCCCAGCAAGCCTGTTCGGCATGGTCGCCGCAATCGTGCTGGGCGTGTTCGTCGGCACCTATTCGTCAGTCTACATGGCCGCGCCGATTCTGGTGTGGCTGGGCGTGACCAGCGACAGCTTTGTGCCTGAAGAAAGCGTGGCGGAACGTCAGGATAAGAAGGCTCGCGGCGAGATCTAGCCGATTAGCCTCGTGAAGTAGGAGGCCAGCGCAGCGGCATTGGCCTCCCAGCTGAAATTTGCCACGGTCCGGGCTACGGAGTCGGGAGAATAACCGGCGTTAGATACATCTCGCACTGCCAGTGCGATGGCCTTTTCATCCCGCGGTACAATGCGACCGGCTTCTGGCGTCGTGACCAGTTCCTTCGCCCCGCCTGCATCGGTGATGACGAGCGGCGTGCCACAGGCCAGAGATTCGACCCAGGCATTTGCCAGCCCCTCGCTGGATGATGGCATCACCGTGACATCGGCGGCGGACAGCACCATGGGCAACTCACCATGATCGAGGCTGCCGAGGAAGTGCACCCGCTGTGACAAATTAAGCTCGTGCGCCAGACTCTCGAGGTCGCTGCGGTCCACGCCTGTGCCGACCAGCGCGAGGTGCGTACCGGGAAGTTCGGCAAGGGCGCGGATTACAAAGTGCTGACCTTTGCGCGGGATCAGTGCACCGACCGTGGCCAGCAAGCGCTCTCCATCTACCAATCTGATGTTGAAGCTATCGGCAAGCTGCTGGCGGCAATGTTGCCGGTCCAGCGGTCGAAACAGTTCCCGGTCCAGTCCCGTATAGTGAACGGTAATCTTGGCCTGTGGCAGACCAATATCGATCATATCCCTTTTCAACGCTTCGCTTACGGCGAGCAGGCCCGCAGCCTGATCGCTGGCCAGCTGCATTCTGTCTCGCGCGTAGGCCTTGTGCCCCCAGTGCTGAATATCTGCTCCACGCGCCTTGATCGAAAGGGGCAGGCCAAGTTCGCGTGCAATGTGGGCGGCGGCAGGGCCGTCAGGATAAAAGAACTGCGCATCGACCAGATCAAACGGGGTCTGGTCATGCAGTTGTCTTGCGATGGGAAGGATGGCCCTCACGATCATGCGCGGATTGAACGGTCCACCCACCGCCGGGATCAAGGTGAAGCGCGGTCGGCGCACATCGACACCGGCCTCAATCCCGGAAACAGCCGCAGCTGCCAGCGCTTTGTAGCGACCCATGGGCACCGGCGGCACGCCGATCGGATTGATAACGGTAACGTCCCAGTCTCCGCGCGCGGCGAGCGCCTCCATCTGCCGCGCGACGAATGTGCCGAAGCGCGGCACATGAGCATTGGGATACAGTGTAGCGATGGAAAGGACGCGGGGCATCGCGCGGCAACCTCTACAACTTCCTCACCAGCATTTCAGCAACAGCCAGCCATGCCGGGCTATCGATCACGATCTGGCGCTGACCGATTCCGGGCGGGAGCAGTCCCACCAGTGAACCCTGCCTGTCGATCAGACGTCCGAAGGCGAACCGGCCGCCCGAACGCGGCGCCAGGACATCGCGGTTGATCAGTGATGCGGTATCTTCGGGCGCGACTTGCTTCATCCATAACTGGTCTCCGCTCCGATACTCGCCCTGACTGGTCTCGATAGAGAGGCATACCAGCGCACTGCCATCGACCAGCTCGGTAGGCAGGATGGCATCGCGCGGAGTAGAAAGGCTTTCAGCTCCCCCCTCGGTCAGCCTGGCAATGATCTGCGTCCGCTCTTGCGCCTCCCCCTTCACCAGAGTTTCAGGATCGACCTCCAGGGCTTCACCGATGCGGTTCATCCAGACTAGTGACAGGTTGCGCATTCCTGTTTCCAGCCGTCCTATCGTCTGCGCCGTGGTTGCAGGTTTGCACGCTGCGGCGACCTCTGCCAGCGTCATGCCCTTCTGCTTGCGGATGTCGCGGATGCGATTGATCATGGAAAAGCGGCTCCGGATAACCAGATTGGTTGCAAAATCCTCTTTCCTACACCCGATTCGCTTTTGCAAGGGGCGCTTCTGGTCGAGAAGGGAAATGCGCATGAACAATCGCAAGCTGGTGGAACGCGAACTGACTGAGGAAGGGCCGCGCCGCCGCGGAGGGGCTACGCGCACACGTCGCAGCGTGACAGTAAACGTTGCCGAAAGTCCGCTCAGCTGGCTTCATGCCCATGGCCACCTGGATGACCGGCTTTACGACGCTGGCGAGCGCCTTCGCGCCGACTACGAGCGCGCGCAGCTTGGCGCAAATGTCACTATGCGCTGGGATCCGGTGCGCGTTAGGGGCACCGCCGATCGGGGCCTGACGCAAACGGAACGCCAGATCGCCGCGCGCAGCCGCTTCGATGGCGCATTGCTGGAAGCGGGGCGCGGACTGGAGGATATTCTCTGGCGCGTAGTGTGTGCCGGAGAGACCTTGCCTGTGGCGGAAAAAGCGCTGGCATGGCCGGCGCGCAGCGGGAAGCTGGTCCTGAAACTGGCGCTGGACCGGGTGGCCGATTTCTACCGGATAAATTAGCTGAAAAGCCCACGCACCCAGGCAAGAATGCGCGCGAAGATGGAGGAGGGCTGGGACGCGTGTTCCGCCTGTGCGGCGGCATCAGCCTTTTCCTTCAGCAACTTTGCCCGCAGAGAATTGCTTTCGCCGTCCGCAAGGGCATGTAGCGTGCGACCGCGCGGGTTGCTGGCATACATGAAGGCGTAGCCGTCGACCGGCTCATCCTCGATTTCCGTATAGCTACCATCGGGCTCAGGTTCGGTTTCTGCTTCGGATGCCAGCGGCTCTTCATCGTATGCCGTTTCAAGCCCGAGCGGCGCCTCTTCTTCCCATTCTTCCTCAAAGTCCGTCGATAACGGTACTGGCTGCCGGGGCACCTGGGTGATTTGCGGTTGAGGAGCGGGATCATCCGGCGCTTGAACTTCAGGATCGGGCGCCGGTTCTGCAAAGGTTTCGCGCGGAAATTCGAAGCGCAAAGGTTGTGCCGGGAAGTCCAGGAAAGGCGCGTCGTTGAATGCGCCGCCAGAATTGCGCTTCTCCTCCGCAACCACAGAAAGGGGAGCCGCTTCGACTTGCTCAACCTGTTCAATTTCGGCTTCCGGCTCAGGAAGGGGATTAACCGGGTACCCGGAATGACGGGCCGCGGCGTGCGCCGTATCCGGGCTGTAGGCAATCTCGATGCTGCTGCCGGGCAGCTCGGACTCGGCAACGTCCTCCGCCGAACTATCGTTGCAGAGCGGATCGATGGCTGCGCGCAGTGCCTCTTCCTCTGCGGCGAGCTCCTCTTCGGATTTCAGCGGCAGACTGGGGAAGATGCGGTGATCCACGTCGAGGTTCTCGAGCTGGCGTGCGATAGAGTCATCTTCCGAGGCCTCCATCGCCGGATCGAGCCCGCTTTCGACAGGTTTGCGCGATGCAGTCATCCGCAGCACTTCCTCGGCGCTCGGGATAGCATCGTTGTCGTCGCCCGCTTCGATATCGTCGCTTTCGCCCATGTCGTCGGGCGCAGCGTCCTCGTCGTCGATAGGAGCCAGACCAAGGACTGGCCTGGGGCGTTCGGGGCGTTGCACTTCCTCGCCCAGCAGTTCTGCGCTGGCTTCCTGGAATATCATGTGCGCTTTCTCCAGCTCCTCTGGATCGAGCACGAGCACGGGCTTTTTCTTGAATTTGCGTGGTCCGCCAAGGTTTGCGAGGCTGCCGAAGGCAGGGCCTTCGTCACCCGCGCCTGACACAGGTGTTACCGGATCGTCGGCACGCAAAGCGGAGCTGGTCGCATTCCCCATATGCGGCGTTTTGCCGCGGTTTGGTGCAAACGCCGTGTGCAAGCGTGGTTAACGCGAATTAACCTCTATAACCTCGGTCACTCTTCGACCAGAGCGGCAAGATCGAGCCAGCGTTCCTCGGCTTCCTCCTTTTCGCTCCGCGCCATATCGAGCGATTTTGAAATGCGCGCGAATTTATCTGGATCGCGGCCGTAGAGTTCGGGATCGGCAAGGGCAGTCTCCCCCTTTGCTATCAGCGCTTCCAGTTCTGCAATTCGTGCGGGCAGTTGCTCGTAGTCACGCTGGTCCTTGTAACTGAGCTTGGCCGGATCTTTCGGCGGGAGTGGGGGCGGCGGTTGTGCTGCCATCTCGCTGGGGGACTTCGAAGACTTTTTTGAAGTCTCCTGCTTGCGTTTGGCCTGCCAATCCTCATAGCCGCCCGCCACGATGTCCACTGTGCCGCTGCCATCGAGGCCCAGGGTCACGGTAACCGTGCGATCAAGGAAATCGCGGTCATGGCTGACGATCAGCACAGTGCCTTCATAGTCTGCGATCACTTCCTGCAGCAGGTCGAGCGTTTCCAGATCGAGGTCGTTGGTCGGCTCGTCCAGAACCAGCAGGTTGGAAAGGCGTGAGAATTCCCGCGCGAGCAGCAAGCGGGAGCGTTCGCCGCCGGAGAAAGTGCCGATCTTTGCGTCGATGAGCGAGGGATCGAACAGGAAATCCTTGAGGTAGGCCTGCACATGCTTGCGCTGGCCACGAACGTCCAGCCAGTCGCCGCCCTCGGCCAGTACCTCCCGTACAGTCATCTCCGGCTTCAGCAGCGCGCGTTGCTGGTCAATCATCACGCCTGCCAGTGTCTTTGCGTGGGTGACAGTGCCTGTATCCGGCACAATTTCCCTGGTCAGCATCTTGAGCAAGGTGGTTTTGCCCGCGCCGTTGGCACCCACGATGCCAATCCGGTCACCGCGCTGGATACGCAGGGAGAAGGGTTTGATGATAGCCCGCCCGTCGTAGGACTTGGAGATACCTTCTGCCACGATCACTGACTTGGACTTGAAATCTTCATCGCTGCCAAGTTTCAGCTTGGCCGTGCCGCCGGGCGTAATCATCGCCGCCCGTGCCGCGCGCATTTCCCACAGTTTCTCAAGCCGACCCATGTTGCGCTTGCGCCGCGCGGTAACGCCGCGCTCCAGCCAGTGCGCCTCGATCTTCAGCTTGGCGTCCATTTTCTCTGCCGCACGCGCTTCCTCGGCATAAACCTGTTCTTCCCAGGCCTCGTAGCCGCCAAATCCCACATCCTTGCGGCGCAGCTGCCCGCGATCGAGCCAGAGGGTAGAGCGCGTGAGGCGTTTGAGAAATGTCCGATCGTGACTAATGACGATAAAGGCGCCTTTGAAGCGGGTCAGCCAGTCCTCCAACCAGTCGATTGCGGCCAGATCGAGATGGTTCGTCGGCTCGTCCAGCAGCAACAGATCGGGTTGCAGGGCCAGTGCACGGGCAATGGCGGCACGGCGACGCTCTCCGCCGCTGGCGTCGGCTGCACCGGTGGTCATGTCGATCCCCAGCTGCCCGGCAATGGATTCAACTTCGTGTTCAGCCGGTGGGCGTTCGCCCGAAAGCGCATAGTCCATCAACGTGTCGAAACCGGAAAAATCCGGCTCCTGCTCCAGCCAGACGATATTCATGTGCGGCTTCACCTTGCGGATACCGCGATCGGCCTCGATCTCGCCTGTGATGAGCTTCAGCAGCGTGGTCTTGCCGGCGCCATTGCGACCGATCAGCGCGAAGCGATCACGCGGGCCGATATGCAGGTCCAGCCCGTCACCTTGCGCCGGATCACCGAACAGCCAGCGTCCGCCCTGTTGCAGGCCGAGTCCTTCCCAGCTCAAGATCGGTGGTTCAGCCATCGTGCGGCGCAGGTAGGGGGGAAGGGGACAAGTGGCAAGATGAAGGGAAGGGAACATCGGCGTTCAGGCCCGCGTTATTTGGCGTGAACCAGACGAGTCCCAGATTTTAAGGAGCCTGCCAATGATCCGCCCGATACTGCCTGTTGCCGTTGCCGCCATGATGGCAACCCCTGCCGCTGCCGAGGTCGCCATCGAATCGAATGGCCCCGTCGTTGCCCTGTCTGTCAGTGAAAGTGTGTCGCTCGATCCCGATATCGCCAATCTCAGCGCTGGTGTGACGACGGTTGCGCCGACTGCGGTAGAGGCGATGCGCCAGAACGCGCGCCAGATGAACGCTGTTGTCGAGCGGATCGAGGCGCTGGGCATCGATACCGACGATATCCAGACCAGCGGCGTGAATCTGAATGCCGAATATGATTACAACCAGCAGACCCGTCAGCAGGATTTCCGCGGCTATCGCGTGATGAACCGCGTCAATATAGTGCTGCGAGACATCCAGCGGACTGGCGAAGTGCTGGATGCACTTGTTGCATCCGGCGCCACCGACCTGGGTGGTATCGGCTGGGCGGTGGATGATCCGGCCCCCGCCGTGGAACAGGCTCGCCAGACCGCCTTTGCCACTGCACGCCAGCGCGCGCAGAACTATGCGCAGCTTTCCGGCTACTCGGATGTACGTTTGCTGGAAATCAGCGAGAATGTGACCAGTCGCCCCATGCCCATGGCTCGCGAGATTGTGCTTACGGCTTCGGCATCGGACGAATCCACGCCGGTTCGACCTGGCCAGGTGAGTGCGGGCATTACTGTAAACTTCAGTTTCGAAATGGTGCAGTAGCAGGGAAGCAACGCTTTGCTGAATGGTTGTCCCCGACGACATTCACACCTTGTTCAATGCTGCTGGATTAGGCACCCTTTCAGTATGAAGACGATTTCCGCCCTCCTTGCTGCTGTCGCTCTTGCCGCCTCTGTCGGAACGGTGCCCGCCCATGCCCAGCAGGGCCGGGGCGATCAGCAGAGTGCGCGCGCGGAAATGCAGGCGGGCCGCATCCTGCCTATCCGCGATATCGAGCGTCGGATAATTCCCAGGATGGAGCGCGGCGACGAATATATCGGCTTCGAATACGATGCGACAGCGCAAGCCTACCGCCTCAAATTCATTCGCAACGGGCGAATGATCTGGGTAGACGTGGACGCGCAGACCGCGCGGATCCTTCGCGTCTCGCGGTGAACCTCTCCACAATTACCGGCTTGGGGAAACCAGCCCCTTGCTTGACGCGTTCAAGGCAAAAGCCCACCTATCGGGCATGAATGCAGGGGAGAACCAAGCAAAATGCGCATCCTGATCGTCGAGGACGAGCCGACACTCGGCCAGCAGTTGAAATCGACGCTGGAACAGAACGGCTATGCGGTGGACTTGTCTACCGATGGCGAAGACGGCCATTTTCTGGGCAGCACTGAAGATTATGACGCTGTTGTGCTCGATCTGGGATTGCCCGAGATCGATGGGCTGACCGTGCTTGGCATGTGGCGCAAGGAAGGCCGCAATTTTCCTGTGCTGGTGCTGACCGCGCGCGATAGCTGGTCGGACAAGGTAGCGGGCCTCGATGCCGGCGCTGACGACTATCTTGCCAAGCCATTCCAGACTGAAGAGCTGATTGCCCGGTTGCGCGCCCTGATCCGCCGCGCATCCGGAAATGCCTCTTCCGAACTGACCGCCGGCGACGTGCGGCTGGACACCCGTTCGGGACGCGTTACGCTGGCGGGTGAGCCGGTGAAGCTGACGGCGCAGGAATACAAGCTGCTCAGCTATCTGATGCACCACAAGGGCAAGGTTGTCAGCCGCACCGAACTTATCGAACATATCTACGACCAGGATTTCGACCGTGATTCAAACACCATCGAGGTATTCGTCACCCGTATTCGCAAGAAGCTTGGCGCAGACGTAATCACAACAATCCGTGGCCTCGGTTATAGCCTCGACGACCCCGCAGACCCCGCCCGCGAGTAACACTCCGCAAGCGGCCGAAACGGCGATGCGCGCGAAGGAGGGCGAAACGGCCGCTCCCCTTGCGCCGCGCCATACCGGCAGCCTTGCGCGGCGCATGATGCTGATTGCCGCCGGGTGGATATTCGCCCTGCTGCTGGTTGGCGGGCTGGCACTGGACCGTGCGATCACCAACCTGATCGAGCGCCAGTTCGACGATCAACTGGCAATTTCTCTCAATGCCATGGTGCTGTCAGCCGAACTCGATCCGTTTGGCGAAGTGCGTTTCAACCGGATTCTGGGAGAGCAACGCTTCCTCGAGCCTAACAGTGGCTTCTACTGGCAGATCAACGGGGAAGGTGTGGCCCCCTATCCCAGCCGTTCCTTGTGGGACGACTTGCTGGAAATCCGCGAAGACGCGCGGGCCTATGAGCCGATCTTCTATAACTCCAGCCAGTTCGAGAACGAGGAACTGCGCATCGCGCAGCGCACGGTCGCCTTGCCGGGCAGCGATGTGGAATGGCAGTTTGTGGTGGCAGGCAGCCGTGAGGAACTCGACGCGCAGATCGCGGATATCCAGTCGATTGTGGCGTGGTCCTTTGCCGTACTGGGCATTGGGCTGTTCCTGATGGCTATGGCGCAGACATGGTACGGGCTTGGCCCCTTGCGCCGGGTGCGCAAAGCGATTGCGCGAATTCGCTCTTCCGGCAGCAATCGCGTTACCGATCCGCTGCCGCTGGAAGTGCAGCCCATGGTGGACGAGTTGAACGCGTTGCTGGAGCATTCGGAATTGCAGGCTGAAGAGGCGCGGCGGCACGCCGGTAATCTTGCCCATGCACTGAAAACCCCGCTTACCGTCGTTACCAACGCTGCCAGTGTGGATGCGCCGGACCTCGATGAAACGGTATTGCGCGAGGCAGCAACGATGCGGCGCCAGGTTGATCACCACCTCGCCCGGGCGAGAGCGGTGGGTCGGCGGGCGGTCGGATTAAGCCGGGCAAATGTCATGGAAAGTGCGGTAGCGGTCGAGAATGCCGTTGCTCGCCTTTATCCCGATGTGCGCTTTGATATCGACGGGAATGAAGCTGCTTTTGTTGCAGTTGAAAAGCAGGACCTGGAGGAACTGCTGGGCAATCTGATCGAGAACGCGGCAAAGTATGGCGGTGGCAGCGTGTTCGTGACTGTCGATGCCGATCCGGAGGCGCAGCAGTGCGCAATCCTCGTCGAAGATGACGGCATGGGCATTCCCGAAGAAAAGCGCATCGAGATTTTCGGACGCGGAGCGCGGCTCGATACCGAGAAACCCGGCACGGGGCTTGGTCTTGCGATCGTGCGCGACGTTGCGCAAATCTATGGCGGCAACGTGCAACTGGGTGAAAGCGAAGACCTTGGCGGCCTGCTGATAACTCTGCAGCTGCCGCGCGTCAGCGAATAGGGCAGGCTGAACGACCGCTTAGCTGGTCGCGGAGACCTTTTCTCGCAAGATGCCGAGTGCGGTTTCGATCACCACGTCGCTGTCTGCCGGTTTCGGCAAGTGTTTCGCACCAAGGTTGCGCACCGTTTCATCCGCGCGGTTGAGGTCGCCGGAATGGAGCAGGTAGGGAATACCGCGACGGTCCAGTTCCTCTGCCACCGGCACGCAGTTCTCGCGCCCTTTCAGTGTCACGTCCAGAATGGCCACATCGATTTCGGCTTCGTTCAGATGCTTGATCGCTGCCTCCACGCTGGACGCGCAAAAGGCACGGCAACCCTGGTCCTCCGCGGCGAATTCTAGATCCATGAGGATCAACGGTTCATCCTCCAGCAGCAGGATGGCGTGTTGCGGCATAGATATGTTTTCCTTATCGTTATCTTGCGGGGAATTCGATCGTGACTTCAAGGCCGCTTGGCTTCCATTCGCGTGAAATCCTGCCTTCTGCGTGTTTGATCAACCGATCGATAATAGCATTGCCCGAACCGGAATCGGGTGATGGAGTCGAAGCATCGGGTCCGCCGCTTTCGAACCAGGTGATGACCAGGTCTCGGCCATCCTCACCTGCTGCGCGCCATGCCACTTTTACTTCCCCGTCGTCTGTCGACCACGCGCCATGCTTCTCTGCGTTGGCGGCAAGTTCGTGAAGGGTGACGCCGACGCCAGAAACAATGTTGAACGGAACTTTCAGCCCATTACCCTGCATCTGCAGCCTGCCCGTTCCCAGATCGTACGGCTCCAGGATTGCGCGGATTGCTTCGCCAATGGCAATGTCACCCGACGAAGCTTCGTCCAGCGTTGTCTCGTAAGCCCGGCCCAACGCCTGCACGCGGCGGTTTATCTCGCGCGCCTCTTCTTCCACACCGCGCATCCGGCCAGTGATATTCACGATGCCAGATATCACGGCGAACATGTTTTTCATCCGGTGCGACAGTTCTCGCGCCATCTCCTTGGCGTAGAGTTCCTCCGCGCGCGCGGCACGCACATCGGAGACGTCCCACTGGCTTCCAAAGAAATAGATCAGTTCGCCGGCCTGGTTATAGATCGGGCCGATGTGCAGCGCGTTCCAGAATGTCTCACCGTTCTTGCGGTAATTCAGCAATTCTACAACGGTGACGTCCTCGTTCTCCAGTGCAGTTCGTATCTTGGCGACCTCACGCGGATCTGTGTCCGCGCCCTGCAGGAAACGACAGTTGCGACCCAGGACTTCTTCCTGTGAATAGCCGGTCAGCTCGCGGAAAGCGCGGTTGGCAAAGACGATCGGCATGTCATGGGCGTGGGGGTCTGACAGGCAGATGGCCATGCGTGTTTGCGCCATGGCCTGTTCGAACAACACGCCCGACGCGCCGACGAATTCATTGTCCGGGTGCGTTTTTCGGAACTCGTCCGGGCTCGTGTCAAAGTCGGGACCGGCATCGTATGCCTGCCCCGTTCCGGAGGATGGTCTGCCCGGTGTAGGTTTAGTTGGTTTGTCCATCGGACATCCCAACGCTCAAACCTGAAAGGGAGTTCCAGCGCATGTTAACAACAGCTTAGGGTCAATCGCCTCGTGCAATCCGGTGATGCCGGATCACTTCGTCGATCACGAAGCGAATGAATTTCTCGCTGAATTCGGGATCGAGGTTGGCCTCCACCGCCAGATTTCGCAGCCGTTCGATCTGCTTCGCCTCCCGCGCCGGATCGGCTGGAGGAAGCTGGGTCTTCGCCTTGTACTCGCCCACAGCCTGCGTGATGCGGAATCGTTCTGCCAGCATATGTATCAGTGCTGCGTCGATGTTATCGATGCTCTTGCGATAACCGGCAAGAACGGGATCGGGCTTTGCTTCATCCATGGTGGGGGTCGTTTGTGGCTGCGGCGAATAGGTGGACATGGGTTTAACCCTTGCGGGAGAAATGGGCGCTTGCCAACACCCCAGTGCATAGCCATGGAGGGCGCCATGAGCGACAACGTCGTCCCCCTCAAGCGCGGCCCTGATGCGTCACCTCCCGCGCTGACTCCGATTCTGTCTTTGACAGCAACGCCGATGAATTCGGTAAACGCCATCATCCTTGACCGGATGCAAAGCGAAATTCCGTTGATCCCGGCACTGGCCGGGCACCTGATCGCCGGCGGTGGCAAGCGCATGCGGCCCATGCTCACGCTGGCGGGTGCAGAGGTTGTCGGATATCAGGGCACGCGCCACCACAAGCTGGCTGCAGCGGTGGAGTTTATCCACACGGCAACCCTGCTGCATGACGATGTGGTTGATGGCAGCGAAATGCGCCGCGGCAAGGAAGCGGCCAACATCGTCTATGGCAATCCGGCCACCGTACTGGTGGGCGATTTCCTGTTCAGCCGCGCGTTTGAGCTGATGGTGGAAGATGGCAGCCTGAAAGTGCTGAAAATTCTTTCGGGAGCCAGTGCCATCATCGCGCAGGGCGAGGTCGATCAATTGACCGCCCAGCGCAGGATCGAGACGAGCGAGGACCGCTACCTC
>MDTG01279345.1_pt1 | contig 14578 bp, 12 predicted proteins | sample 811421 | NCBI WGS metagenome assembly MDTG01 (sample SAMN05326645, study PRJNA326480) | marine metagenome | isolation source: seawater | place: Pacific Ocean: South East | collected 2011
CGATCGAGCCGGGCGGCGTCGTCGGCGGGGAGGGCGGCGCGGAGGGCGCGGGCGGTCTCGAGGTCGCCGGCCTCGACGAAGCGGAGGGCCCAGCGGAGGCGCTCGCGCGGGGTCGTGGGGGGCCGGGCGGCGTGGGCAGCGCGGAGGGCCTCCAGGTCGGTGGCGGGGAGGGTCTCGGCGGGCGCGGCGGGGGGCTGCGGGGAGTCGGCGTCGGTCATGCCTGCTCCTCCTGCGGGGGCGAGGAGAGGGGGCGGCGCGCGCGGTCGGGCTCGACCTTGCGGAGGCGGGCGTGGATGCGCTCGGCGGGCTCGTCCTTGCCGCGCGCCTCGAGCACCGCGGCGAGGCCGCGGAGGGCCGGGGCGTGCTCCTTGGACCAGCGCTTCCGCGCGAAGTCGACGGCCTTGCGGTAGGTGCGCTCGGCGCGCTTCAGCTCGCCGCGTTCGGCGTGGGCGTCGGCGAGGCGGGTCCAGGTGAGGTGCTTGCCCATGCGGTCCTTCTGGATGGCGGCGTGCCAGCTCGAGAGGGCGCCCTCGAGGTCGCCGGCTGCGCGCTGGAGGTCGCCGAGGCGGCGCCAGATCCAGGCGGCGCGGCGCTCGGGTCGGGTGTGGGCCTCGAGCCAGCGGATGGCCTCGGGGAGGTCGCCGCGGGCTTCGGCGACCTCGGAGAGGCGCACGAGGAGGTGGTCGCGGCGGGGCGGGCCCTTGGCGTCGAGGGCGAGGCGGAAGGCGCGCTCGGCGTGGTCGAGCTCGCCGTTCGCGAGGCAGGCGCGGCCGGCGAGGTCGAGGCGGTGCATGGGGTCGAGGTGGTCGTGGGGGGCGTCGGCCCGCTGGCAGGCGAAGGCGAGGCGGCGGGCGAGCTTCACCCGGCCCAGGCGCAGGGCGGAGCGGCCGGCGGCGTAGAGGGCCTTGGCGTGGGTCTTCCGGAGGTCGCCGCGCTCGCGGAGGGGCGCGGGGAGGGCGCGGTAGGCGGTGATGGCGGCGAGGAAGGCGCGGAGGGCGACCTTGTCGTGGGCGCTCTCCACCTGGGCCTCGAAGACGCCGAGGCGGTAGAGGTCCTTGACGCTCTGCGGGTCGAGCTCGAGGGCCTCGGCGACCCAGCGGCGGAAGCCGTCGCGGGCCTCCTCGAGGGAGAAGGCCTGGTCGGGGTCGCGGGGGCGGCGGCGGACGAGGGCGGCCTCGTAGTGGACGTAGGCGAGGGCCGAGGCGCGGCGCCAGGTGGGGGCGAGCTGGAAGGTGGCGCGCCAGAGGTCGGCGGCGTCGCGGTAGCGGGCGAGGCGGCCGAGGGCGAAGGCGACCTCGTCGGCGAGGGGGAGCCAGGCGGGGTCGAGGGGCTCGGGGAGGAGGGGGGCGAGGGCGGCGATGGCGGGCCAGTCGCAGCGCTTCTTGGCGTCGCGGGCGGCGAGGAGGTGGAGGCGGGGGGATTCGGGGGCGGGGTGCTGCATGGCGCGTCGTCCTTCGGAGGAGGGACGCGCGCGGGGCGGCGGATCTGACGGCTGGGCGCGGTTGGGGGCGCGGTCGGGGACGAGCGCGGCGCGTTCAGTCGGCGCTCAGGCTGACGTCGAAGGCGCCGAGGCCGAGGGCCGTGCCCTTGCCGAGGCCGAAGGGGCGGGCGGCGTGGAGGAGGGCGGCGAGGGGCGCGACCTCGCCGCGGAGGAGGGCGCCGCCGAGGCTGCCGTGGACGGGGTGGCGGCGGCGCTGGCGGGCCGAGTAGCGCTTCTCTCGGAAGGGGCTCCACTGGCCGTCGACGAGCTCGAGGTCGCGGGTGAGGCGCTCGGCGAGCTCGACGAGGTGGACCTCGGCGGGGGGCTCGCCGTAGGCGGCCTGGAGGGCGGCGAGGCGACGGGCGGCGGCGAGGGCGAGATCGTAGGGGCGGGGACGCTCGAGGAGGGCGCCGTCGCGGCGGAGGACGAGGGGGGTGTGCGTGGCGAAGCGGAGGACCCGGGGGGTCGGCGGGGCCTGGAGGGGGGCGACCGTCTCGCGGAGGGGGAGGTCGGTGAGGGCGCCGTCGACGAGGAGCGGGCGGCCGGCAGAGCGGAGGGCCTCGACGCGGACGCGCTGGCGTTCGCGGCCGAAGTCGAGCTCCGGGAGCTGGGTCGTGAGGGCCTCGAGGAGCGCGGTGAGGGAGGTGGGGTCGCGGTGGAGGGCGACGAGCTCGAAGCGGAGGGGGGCGCCCGGGGAGAGGTGGCGGCGGCGGGCGGCGACGGAGGGGGGACGGAGGGCGAGGGGCGGGACGTCGGCGACGGGGAGCCAGGCGGGGAGCGGGGCGTGGTGGGGGCGGAGCCAGCGGGCGGCGGAGGGGCTCTCGGCGTGGGTCTCGGCGGCGTCGCGGTGGCGGAGGGCCTGACCGAGGGCGCCGTGGAAGGTGGAGCCGAGCCAGCCGGGGAGCTCGAGCGGGGTGGCGGCGCGGAGGGTGAGGGCAAGGCGGACGAAGGGGGGCGGGGTGAAGGGGAGGCTCACTGGGGGACGACCTCCTCGACGCGCCAGCGGTCGCCTTTGCGGCTCAGGCGGGCGCGGACGCGGGTGGGTTCGCTGCCGAGGGCGTCGGAGCCGGGGATGTCGTTGGGGTGGCGGGCGGTGACTGGGGTCGAGGGATCGTCCTCGAGGTGCCCTTCGAAGACGATGCTGGGCTTCTTCTTCTTCCTCTTCTTCTTCTTGCCCTTCTTCACCATGACGCGGTGGGCGGTGCCGACGGCCCAGGTCGTGGCCTCGGTCGCGTCGCTCGCGGAAGCGTCGGCGACGGGGGGCGCGGGGGTCGGGGCCTCGAGCGCCTGCAGGAGCCAGCGCTCTTCGTCGGTGCGCTTGTCGCTCGCGAGCCACTTCTTCCAGCCCTTGCGCTTCCGTGCGATGAGGTTGCGGGCGATGGCGAGGAGCTCTTCGTCGGGGAGGAGGCCGCGCTTGCCGAGGAGCTCGCGGGCGACGCCCCGGCGGGCGCCGGGGCCGGTGTCGCGCTTCTCGATGCCCTCGAGATCGGCACGCGCGCGCGCCTGGAGCTCTTCGTGCTGGCGTCGCTTCTCTTCGCGAGCCCGCTTCTCCTCGAGCTCCCGCTGCTCCTCGGGCGTTGGCTCGAGAGCGAAGCGGCCGTAGCCGGCGGCGGTCTTGCCGCCGATGCCGTCGAGCTCGAGGGCTTCGGCGAGGAGCTGCTGGGCGCGGTCGACCCAGTCGTGGGGGCCGGTGAGGGCCAGGAGGTAAGTGCCGTGGGCGCTGAGGAAGGTGATGGGGGTGGGGGAGTCGCTGTCGAGGGGGGCGGCTGTGCCCGCGTAGTAGTCCTTGTGGTGCGGGGTCATCACGTCGAGGGCGAGGGGCGGCTTCGTGCCTTCGGGGAGCCACCAGGCGTCGTGGAAGGTGACCCAGCCTCGGGCCTCGACGTCGCCGAAGAGGGCCCGGTGGTGCTCGCCGGCCTCCTGGCCGGGCTCGGCCGGGGCGGCCCAGGCGCGGCCGCGGGCGTGGGCGGCCTTGGCGGCGAGGCCCTTGAGGGCGCTCCCGGGGATGTAGGGGAGGCCCCAGGGGCGGAGGAGGCGGAGGCCGGTCTCGCGGACGGAGGCGTCGCCGAGGCCGAGGATGAAGCGGCCGGTGCAGGTGAGCTTCCTGAGGCGCGTGTGGGGGAGGGCGCGGAGGCCGGCCTCTCGGCGTTCGATGGCGCGCGCGTAGGTCTCAGGGATGCGCACCTTCTTGATGACCTTCTCTGCGTACTCGCCATGCTGCTTCTGGTCAGTGGCCGTCGGGAGGAGCTCGAGGGCGGTGGAGAGGTTGGTGTCCTCGGCGAGCGCGATCCCGTCGAGCGGCTTTCGGCGAGGGTTGTCGTGCCCGCTCACGTCTCGTTCCCCCGGTCGGCGTCGGCGTGGTCGATCTTCAGGACGCCCTGGACCATGCGGCGGTACCAGCTCGCGCAGAGGGTCGCCTCGTGGGTGAGGCGGAGGTAGGTGGTGAGCTTCGCCTCGCGGACCTTCTTCAGGAGAGCGTCGGCGTCGCGGATTTCGTCGTCGACGCGCCGAAGCTGCTTGGCGAGGTGGTCGAGCAGCTCCTTCTGGTCCTCGTTGCCGCGGCTCTGGACGAAGTGGAGCGCCTGGCAGAGGCCGGCCGAGGTGATGAGGGCCGGCAGCTTGTGGACCATGGTCGCGTACTTCTTGCGGGCGCCCTCGTCCTTCTCGAGGAAGGAGGCGACGTGGCGGTGGGCGAGGGCGGCGCGCTCTTGGTCGAGGGTGGCCATCAGAGGACCTTCATGCGGCAGAGGCCGCGGCCGATGCTGGCGTGGCCGCCGACCTGGAGGGTCTGCTTCGTGAGCTCGATGACGTGCTTGAGGAGCTCGTCGGGGGACGGGGTCTCGCCCTGGATCTGCACGGGGGTGGCGACGAGGAGCCCGGTGAGGATGGACTCGACGGGGAGCGCCTCCTCGGTCCAGAGGGCACCGTTGGCGACGGTGCCCTTCTCCGGGTCGATGCGGTTTCGGGCGATGACCTCCATGCCGGTGCGGAGGAAGACGCTCATGACGTCGTCGGTGACGAGGGCGACCCGGTCGCGGAAGGTGGCGAGGAGCGCGTCGTCGGCGAAGAGCTTCTGCGCGATCTGGTCGGCGAGGTTGCGGAGCTCGCCGCTCTTGGTGGCGTGGAAGTCGAAGTCCTCGAGGACGACCTTGCCGTCCAGGGCGAGGGGGGCGCCGCTGATGAAGCACTTCTCGTCGGAGCCCGGCGCGGGGACGTCGGGGAGCTCGACGCCGGCCTCCTTGGCGTCGCGGGTGAGGCGGCGGAGCATGGTGGGGGAGGTGACCCAGGCGAAGCAGCCGCGGACGCTTCGCATGGGGAGGAAGGCCAGGCGGGCGTCGCCGAACTGGACGCCGCCGGCGTGGTCGCTCGCGTTCTCGGTGTCGGGGCCGAAGACCTCGGCGATGTAGGCGGCCTCGCCAGCGGCGGCGCGGAGGACGCCCTTGAGGCTCGAGCCGGGCACGAGGGGGATGTGGGTGGGCTTCTCCCGCGCGATGGGGAGGTCGATGCCCCCGATCGCGTGGCCGGTGCCACAGTGGATGGGGGAGAGGGCGTGGAGGAAGAACAGTCGGGGCTTCATGGCAACCTCTGGAAGAAGGCGTCGATCGGGTCGAGGAACGGGGCGCGCTCCGGTTTGGGCATCGAGGACACTTCGCCGGGCTCGAGGGGGACGCGCACGTCGTGCTCCGCGCGGGGCCTGCCTTGCGAGTAGACGAGCGCTCTGCGTGGGCGTGGAGCGAGCTCGGCGGCCAGAGCGCGTACTGCTTTGTTCGAATCGCGATAGGGGCGGAGGATGAGCGGGGAGGCCCAGCGTTCGGCCTTCTGGCGATTGACCGAAGCCACCAGATGACAGTCCTCGGGGTCTCCCTTGGTCGAGAAGTGGAACACGATGGGAAGTCCGAGGGCAGCACGAGGGAAGGCGTCGGCCGTGGTGCACTCTTGGCGATGCTTGTTCGCCCAGGATTTGAATAGCCGCCTCAGGGCGTCGGGCTCGGGCCAGTAGCTGCGGCCGGGTCTCTTCCCCTTTTTTCCGGGAACCTTCTTTAACGGCCGCCGTCCCACGCCGGGTCCCTGTCGCATAGCCCTCAGCTCTCCCAACAGGGCGGACTGCGCCTCCCGCCCCTCACGGAAGCTCTTGGAGCCGAGCTCGGCGCGAACGAGGTGGGGCCAGGGAACGTCCCCTGCTCCGGTCCACCTCTCCCGGCCAGCTTCAGGGGACGTGGGCACAGACAGCTTCGTGCCCACGGCGTCTGTGCGCTCGATGGCGCCGAACCCGCGTCGCGTGCGTGCCCCGAGGCCACCGAAGGTCTCCCAGCCCCACAGCGCGGCCTCCATGTGGTCGCGTGCCGAGGAATCGAAGATGAATCGGAGGCTGAAAACTGAGTCACCGTAGTCCAGCAAGCTACCATGGCTCTTGCCTTCTTCATCCCTTAGAGGGAACGCTCCATAGGCCATATGTTCGCCTACCAAGTGCCTGATCTTCGGCTTTGCTTTGTCCGTCCATCCGTATGTCTCGAACGTTGGGATGCACCTGGGTTTCGATGGCTGGGATACGGTCTGCACAACTAGCCGAGATCGCATCTCGGTGTCGCCGAAGATCTTCGCCTCCGCCTTTCGTAGCGCCTCCACGCTCGTGTGACCGCCCGGGTTCACGGCGCGCCACCAGAAGCGGAGCTGGCCGCGGATGGCGGGGACGCGGATGGGTGTGATGGGGTCGTGGTGCTGCGGGGTGACGCCGCCGCCGAAGACGGGGGTGAGGAAGCGGTAGGTGCGCTCCTCGATGATGAGGTCGGACTTCGGGTGCTCGGGAAGCTCGGGCGCGGGGGGCGGGGTTCGGCTCATCGCTGGACTCCGATCAGGGCGAGGCCCCAGCCGTCGAGGCGGTCCTGCTCGTCGCAGGAGACGTTCTGCAACCAGTGGCGCTGCACCCAGCGGCGGCGCGCCTCGGCGGGGCCGCGGAGGCGGACCCAGAGGACGCTCCCGGCGGGGGCGGCGCGGCGGCTCGGCTTCGGTCTCCGCTCGCGAAGGCTCCAGCCGGAGATGGAGAGCGGGGCTCCGACGCTCGCTGCGATCAGCTCGGCCTGGAGGCCGTCGTCGCCGGCGAGGAGCGGTGACCCGGAGCCGGGGCGCCAGCCCCCCTCGAAGAGGCCGGGGGTGAGCAGGTGGACGCGGAGGGTGGCCTCGTCGCCGGCGGCGGCGGCCTCGAGGAGCGCGTCGGGCGGGGCGGGCCAGAGAGGCTCGCTGGGGCGCCAGCGGACGAGGCGCCGCTCACCGCCGAGGGGGGCGATGCCGGGGGGCGCGTCGCGGCCGTCGAAGGCGCCGACCTCCACGTGGAGGCCGAGGGGGATGCTTCGGCGAGCGCCCTCGCGCTGCTCGAGGATCTCGAAGCGGAGCCCCTCGCTCTCGAAGAGGAAGCCCTCGCGGGCCGTGCCCCCGGGGCCGAGGGCGACGTGCGTGCGGCTCTCGGTCGGGAGGGCTTCGAGGCCGTCGACGAGCTGGTGGCGGGGGCGGGGCTCGGCGTTGGGCTCGAGCGCGCCGAGGAGCCAGGCGAGGGCGGAGTCGAGGGCCCAGAAGCGGAGGCTCCGGTCCGGCTTGGCGCTCGGCGGGTCGTCCATGAGGAGGAGCTGGAGGTCGCCGAGGTCGTGATCGACGCGTGCGCTGGAGGGGACGTCGGCGGGGCGAACGCCGCGCAAGAGGTAGCCGCCGGCCTCGTCGCGGAAGAGCGTGGCGTCGGCGGGCGGCGGCACGTAGAGGGTGCCCCGCTCGCGGTCGACGAGGAGCGGACCGCGCACGGGGACGCGGAGGAGCTCGTCGAGGCGGCTCTCGGGGACGGAGAAGGAGCCGCTCTCGTCGCTCCCGACGCGGGTGCGGCAGGCGCCGGCGATGGTGGAAGGGAGCGGGAAGGGGCGGAGCCGTGGCGCGGAGCGGCCGACGTTGGGGCGACCGTCGCGGAGGACGAGCGGGTCGCGGGGCTCGAGGACCCAGTGGGTGGTCATGCGGCGTTCTCCTCGGCGTCGGGGGCGGGCGTGGGGTGCGCGCGGTCGAAGGCGTCGGCGAAGAGGCGGGCGACGACGAGCTCGCGGCCGAGCACGTCGGGCTCGCGGGTGAGGCCCAGCTCGCGCAGCTCGGCGATGAAGGCTTCGTCCAGGGCCTTGCCGCGAAGCACGCGCTCCGCCTCGGCCGCGACGACGGCGTCGAGGCCGTCGATCTCGGCGAGGCCGGGGTGGCGGGAGCGGGGCTGAGCGAGCTCCTCGAGGGCCATGAGCTCGAAGGCGGCCTTGTCGGAGAGCTCGCCTCGGCGGTGGGCCTCGGCGAAGCGGCGCTCGGTGGTGCTCACGTGTCGTTTCCTCTCGGGGGAGCGCCTATCGCGGTGGGCCTTGGCGAAGCGGCGGAGGCGCTCGGTGAGGGGGAGAGGCTCGTCCCAGCGACGGCTGAGCGCGATGTCGGAGCCGCTCCGCTTGTCGACGACGAGGGCGAAGCTGTTCCGCTCCTGCTTGGCGAGGCGCTCGGCGGCGCGGGCCTGGGCGAGGGTGGCGTCGAGGGGCGTGAGGTGGTGGCCGATGGCGACGCCAACGGAGAGGGTCGGGGTCTCGGGGCCGAGCTCGAGGGGGGCGAGGTGGGTGGCGAAGGCCTCGCGGAGCCGATCGGCGCAGTCGAGGACGCCGTGGAGCGGGAGGAGGGCGAGGACGTCGTCGCCGCCGGAGTAGACGAGGGAGCCGTGGTGCGCGTCGCTCTCGACGATGTCGCGGGCCTCGGTGGCGAAGTCGGCGAGGGCGCGGGAGAGCCGGCGGTGCTTCTCGAAGTCGGCCAGGGAGTCGATGGCGCGGCCCATGCGGTCGCCGTCCGCGAGGAGCACGGCGTAGTAGGCGAGGGGCTCGAGGTTCAGGGCCTTGCGGAAACCGGTGATGGCCTTGCGTGCTTCGCGGAGCTTGGGGGCCTCGTCGCTCTGCTCGCCTTCGAGCTCCTCGGCGAGCTCGGCGAGGCGGCTCTCGAAGAGGAGCTGGCCGTCGACGCGGCCGAAGGGCGGGAGGGCGCGGGGGACGACGTCGAAGGCGTGGTCGGCGAGGTCTGGATAGACGGAGGCGAGCGCGTCGCGAAAGCGGTCGAACGCCTCGGCGGCGCCGTCGGCCTTGGCGGCGCCGACCAGGGTGGGGAGGGCGGCCAGGTGCGAGGTGGAGAAGAAGCGGTCGTTGCCGGGCGGGTCGTCGGCGCGGTCGTCGCGCCCGAGGCGCTTGAGGAGGGCGACGCCGCAGAGGCGCTCGGAGGGGTGGATGCGGAAGGCGTCGTAGGCGTCCTTGGCGGCGATGTCGCCCTTGGCGATGGCGTCGTAGAGGGCCTCGTCCAGGACGGACTCGCGGAGGCCGTCGACGGAGCTCTTGGGGACGGGGGCCGACCAGCTGGGCGGGTCCCAGACGCGGGTCTGTTTGCGGGCGGCGAGGAGGCGGTCGGCGTTGCGGCGGGCGGTGTCGTAGCCGGCGTCGCCCTCGGCGACGATGACCCACTGGATGTCGAGGAGGTCGGCGACCTGCGCCATGGCGGCGTCGCGGTGGAGGTGCTTCGCGAGGTGCTGGTGAGGGCGGGCGAAGGCGGCCTCGGCGAGCTGGGTGAGGCGGTCGCGGGCGGCGTCGGCGGCGCCGCGGGCGATGTGCGCGGCCTGGTCGACGTCGACCGGCAGGCGGGCGAGGATGCGGTTGGCGACGCGGCGCTCGCGGGCGAGGCCTTCGCGGGTGGTCGCCCCCGGGAAGACGAGGGCGTCGCAGCCGTCGCTCCCGGCGCCGTGCTTCGATGCTTCGGAGGCGACGTGCTCGGCGGCGGTGCGGGCGGCGTCGGCGAGGAGCCAGGAGCCGAACCAGAGGTCTCGGCAGCGGCGGGCGCTCGCGATCAGGTCCTGGACGGGGCCGATGGAGAGCAGCATCACGACGTGGTCAGTCAACGGGGGGCTCCTGCTGGGGGGTCGAAGGGGGGGAGTCCAGCCAGAGGGCGCGGCCGGGGTGATAGGGGTCGTCGAGCTGGGCCTGGGCGCTGCGGGGATCGATGAGCCCGAAGCGGCGGACGGGGCGGTCGAGGGAGCGGGCGGCGGAATGGAGGCGCTCGGCGAGGAGGCCCATGAGGGTGGTGCCGCCGGTGAGGTTGATGTGGACGGCGGAGGCTTCGAGGAGGTGGGGGCGGGCTCGCTCCACGAAGTCTTCGAGCTCGTCGAGGCCGCCGTGGGGATCGGTGAGCTCGAGCTTCGTGCGCGGGCCTTCGAAGGCGGCGGCGTCGAGGGCTTCGTCGGCAAGCTGGCGGGTGGCCTCGGAGCAGAGGACGAGCACGTGTGCAGGGGGAGCGCCGAGCGCTTCGCGGCTCGCATGGACGGCGCTGTAGAGGGCGCCGGGGCGCATGCCGATGGGGCTGACGAGGAGGGGCCCGAGGTGGCCGCCGACGCCGAGGTCGATGTCGGGGAATCGGGAGGCGGTCTCGCGCCAGTAGGTGAGGACGCGCTCGCGTGCCTTCGCGTGCTGGTCTCCGAGCACGTCTTGCCGCCGCATGCCGTGGTGATGGAGGCCGTTGCGGACGTCGGTGAGCGTGCCCCAGAACTGGCCGAGCTCGCGTTGGGCCTCGCTCAGATGCTCGGAGGGCTGCTCGGCCAGGGTGCGTAGCGTGTGGAGACGACCTTCGGCGCGGCTTCGGGCATCCCGATCCAGCCAGGCGCTCGTGTCGCCGGGCAGGCGCCAGAGCACCCAGCTCACGACGAGCTCCCGCAAGACGCCGAAGGCGACCGTGTCGTGACCGTCATCGAGGAGGCGGTCGATCAGGGCGCCCTGTCGGATGAGCTCGTTCTCGGTGAGGGGCACCTGGCGCTTCCAGCCGTCTTTCGACCCGGTTTCGAGGCGCAGGGGCTCGATGACCTGCTCGAGCGTTCCGACGAGTCCCTCGGTCAGCGGGACGCGGAGCCCACGCAAGTGTTTGCCGAGTGGCTTGCGGTATTGGCAGAGCAGCTCATGGCCGCTTCGGCCGAGCTCGAGGGGGAGGGCCGAGAGGTAGGCCGCCGAGAGCTGGTCGAGCTCTTGGGAGATGCGCTGCGCGCTCTGGTGCGGGTCCTCGCGGAGGAGCGTGGAGAGCGGCTTGGCGCTGCCGGTTTGGTCCAAGGTCTCGAGGGCGTGGACCCAGCGAGGGAGCTCGAGGAGCGGACGCAGGTCGAAGAAGCGGCTGGTGCGGCGGTCGTCGGCGAGGAGGCCGTAGTGTGCGCCGCGGATGCGGACGGCGTCGTCGCCCTTTCGGAGGGCGCGGAGGTAGAGCGCGCCGGTGTAGACGAGGAGGGCGAAGTGACGGAGGCCGTGCGTGAGGTCGAGCGTGAGGTCGACGGGCGTGCCGGGAGGGAATGCGCCGGTGAACGCGTGGAGGAAGGCGTCGATGTCGCGGTCGTCGGTGCCGGTCGGGACCTCGATGCGCTCCACGGGGATGGGCAGCTCGGTTTCGAAGAGCGCGAAGGTCTCGCCGGCTTCGGGCGTGCACAGCGCGATGGCGTGGGTCGGGCGCTCTTCGGCGGGGAGGAGCTCGTAGAGGGCGACGGGAGCCAGGGGCGCGTCGGCTCGGCGGTCGCCGAGGGTATAAGTCGCGTGTTTCGGCGCGAGGCCGAGGAGCGTCACGAGGACGTGGTCGCGGTGAGGCTCGGTCATGTCATCCCCCAGACGATGACCGTCGCGCGATCTGACACCGCGGCGTCCGAGAACCCCACCCACGGCACCGGACGCTACCCAAGCCGACGCGGCGTTGTAAATGCGAAATGGTCTCTTCATACCTTTGGGGGAGGCTGAGCTCGTCCGGGGGTGCGGTGCGCAGGGCGGCGCCTCGACGGCACGCCGACGGGAACAGGTGGCGTGCCGTCGAGGCGAACGGGCTGGTGGCTCCGGGGAGCTGCTACCAGCGCCCTTGCACGGGGCCCCAGATCACGCGGCAGCCGGCGTACTGCGCCTGCAGGAGCTTCTTCGCTTCGACCTGGTTTCGCGCCTGGATCATGACCTTCGCCTGGGACCCGTCGGCGAGCCGGATCGTGGCCTTCCAGTCTTTCATCATCTCGACCTCCTGGTTGGGGTGCAGGGGGGAGACGGGGGGAGGCGGGCGCTTCTGACAGAGGCGCGGCGGCCAGCGAGCGCGCGACCGTCGCAGCATCGAACGGTGAGCCGATTGGTGTGCGAGGCAGCGCAGCAGTGACTCCCACTGCCCACCGCGAATGCGGAACCTCGGGCCAAGGTGACGCGAGTCGCCGCGGCGGCGGAGCCAACCTCAGCGGGTGCCGCAGAGGAGCCGGCGGCGTGCGCTGAAGGCGTCTTTCTTGTGCTGATGGAAGACGATCAGCATCGTCGTGCCGTTGCGGTTGATGCCCACGTTCACGCGGTGCTCACCGAGCTCCCAGCGGAAGCTGTTGCCCTGGGTCGAGGTGGCGGTGGGCGGTTGGCCGAGTTGGTTCTCGACCCAGTGCGCGACCGCGCGTGGCGTGGCGCCGCTGAAGACGTTCAGCTCGAAGAGCCCGAGCCCTTGGTCGATCCAGGCGACGGTGCGCCTCTCCCCGGGGATGCGCGGGGCGTCGATCTCGAACACGGTCCACGGACGGCCGGGTGGATTGGCCGCGGCGCTGTTCGGTGGGCAGCGCGGAGGGACCTCGCCGATCTCGCGGGGGCGAAGCACGTCGGCGGCCACCCCGAAGGTGACGCCCTCGAGGTCGAAGAGGCTGCGGAGTGTGGGGTCCGTGGGTCGTTCGTCGGGAGAGGGGGCAGGCGTCCCGGAGAGCGCGGGTGAGGAGGGGGCGGAGCTCGCGGCTTCAGCGGTTGGCTCGTCGGGAGCAGAGAGGAGCGCGGCGGCGGCGAGGCCGCTGATGAGGAGAAGGGAGGCGACACCCGCGGCCGCAAACCCGATGCGGTTCGAGCGCGGGCGGATGGGCGCGGTGCCGGGCCGGGAGTCGAGCGCAGAGGAGACCTGCGCAGGAGACCTGGGAGTGGGGTTGGCGGCCGGCGTCCGGGAAGGAGCCGGAGGGCTCGCCTGGGGAGGGGCGGGGGCGGACGTCAGGGTGCGCATGACTGCGTCGCCCCAGCTCTCGCCGGTGCGGTGCTGGTCGTTCAGCGGGGACCAGAAGCGAGGGGTGCCCTTCGTGAAGTCGGTGAGGAGGAAGACCTGGTCGTCCTCGTGTTGGAGGAAGGGGCCGAGGGGGAGGGCGTGGCCGTCGGGGTCGCGGAGGAAGAGCTGGCCTCGGCGTTCGATGCCGGGGGCCTCGATGGGCGTTCCGCCGCGGTAGGGCACGGGGCGGATGCCGGTCATGCTCGAGGCGACGACGCCCGCGCGGCCCGCGGCCGTGGTGCCGAAGCCGTCGCAGCGGAGGAGGCGCGCCTGGAAGTGGGCGTTGGAGAGGGCGAGGCGCACGCAGGCGTCGACGACGTGGCCGGCGAGATCGGGGCGGACGGCGGCGGGGAGGGTCGGGTGCGCGAGCTGGTTGCGGGCGGTGACGAGGGCGTCGAGGGCCTGGCCGATGGTGGGGCCGCCGCGGCGCGGGAGCTGGGACTCGCCAAGGGTCGCGGCGACGAGCGGGGCGTAGCTCTCGTCGCGTAGCCGGAGGTCCCAGCCGCAGGGGAGGCGCTGAAGGAGCTGGCGGCGCTTGCCGAGGGAGGCGCGGTCGAGGGCGTCGGCGAGCTCGGAGGCGGTGACGTGGAGCTCGCCGCGGTGGTGGGCGAGGGCGAGCCCATAGGCGATGGCCAGGGACACGGTGCCCTCCATGAAGAGGAAGATGCGATGGAGGTAGTCGGCGTCGGAGGTGCGGAGGAGGAGGCCGATCTCACCGAGCGGGAGCGGCATGCGCTCCCACTGCTGCATCAAGGCACCGTGGGCGGTCTCGTGCACGACTGTGACCATACTACCCCGGGTCGCCGCGCTCTCGGGAGGCCACTGCGTGCGGACGGCGGCGGGTGTCCCGACCTCTGAGCCCGTGTTCGTCACCGGACCGCTGACGCCTGCTCCGGCGAGACTTGCGTCGGCGTCCCAGCGGCCTCCGGCGAAGCCGAAGGGCTGGGAGCCGGGGCAGCGGTCTCGCAGCACGCGGCCGAAGGCGTCGTCGTCGAGGGCTGGCGGAGGCGCGCCGAGCGACGGGGGCGTAGTGCATATGCATCATGACGGTGGGCCTCGGAGTCCCGAAGCTCGGAGGGAAGGCGCGCTGGAGCGTCGGGATCGGGGGACTCGTGAAGGCAGGTCGAATCGTCGTCGTCGGTGCGCTCGGCGCGCTGGCTCTCGCGTGGGTCTCGCGGGGCGCTGCGGATGGGATCCCGGAGGACCCGACGCTCTTCTACGCGGGGGTCCTCGAGGAGGCCGGGGCTCCGGTGGACGGGGTGCGGAACGTGCGCGTCCGGCTCTTCGATGACCCGATGACCGGGACGGAGCTCTGCGTGACGTCGGCGAGCGGCGTGGCGTTCGACGAGGGGCGCTTCCGGGTGCCGCTCGTGGAGGCTTGTGCGGATGCGGTGCGGGACGAGCCGGACCTCTGGGTCGAGCTCGAGGTCGGGACGGACGCCCCGTTCCCGCGTACGAAGCTGGGCGCCGTGCCCTACGCCCTCGAGGCGGAGAGCGCGGACGTGGCGCGGGGCGCGGAGGGAGCCCTCGCGGCTCGGCTCAGCGGTGTCGAGGGGAGGGTCACGGTGAACGAAGGCGCCATCGACGAGGTCGACGGGCGAGTGGCGGCGCTCGAGTCGCGGGTGGTGGTTCGGGGGTTCTGCTTCGACGGCGGCGGCGGACTCTCTTCCAGCCCCGGGTTCGCCAGCCTCTCCGTCGACCGTACCGGCACGGGCACCTACGCCATCTCATCCAGCCCGAGCGTATCGACGGGCGACTCGTGCACGTGCTCCGTGCAGACGAGCGGGCGTCTGGCGCGCGTTGTCTTGGTGGAGCTCGACTCGGGCGGCTTCTTCGTGCGGGTGGGTGATAGCAACGGCGCCGCGCACGATGAGGCGGTCTGCTGCACCTGTGTGAGCGAGTGAGGAGCGGGTGGTGACCGAAACCGAATGCCTGCCCCTCGGGAAGCTCGCGCTCGTCGGCCTCCTCGCGTTGCTCGCCAGCTGTGGCGGCGGCGGTGGTGGTGAG
>MDTG01024169.1_pt1 | contig 14577 bp, 6 predicted proteins | sample 811421 | NCBI WGS metagenome assembly MDTG01 (sample SAMN05326645, study PRJNA326480) | marine metagenome | isolation source: seawater | place: Pacific Ocean: South East | collected 2011
AAACAGCGCTGTTTCTTCGCCTTCAATAAAAATATTGGCAGGATACTTAAAGTAGTTACCTCTACTAATCGTATTTCCTAAATAAAAACGCCTGTCAACATAACTTCCGTCAATTAGTAAAGGGGACAGAGGCTGTGAAGACAGTCCCTCAATTCTCGTTTCGTTAAACGCTATATTAGCTCCAAAACTAATATCCAAGTCATCACTATTAATCGGATTAACTTGAAGTGCAATTTCCAATCCTTTATTTGACAACTCACCTCTATTAACTATTAAGTTGCCAAAACCAGTTGAAGGCGCTATGTTGGAGCTGACTAATAAGTCTTTGGTTGTTTTGTCATATGCATCAACAGTACCCGTAATAATACCATTCGCCAATGAAAAATCCATACCAATATTAGATTGCTCCGTAGTTTCCCAAGTCAATGTTGCGTTAGCAATATTATTCAAAATCAAAGGTACACTTGTTCCATTAGTCGGGGTTCCGTATAATACACTTGAATTAATTCCATAATTAGATAAGGTCCCATAAGCACCAATTCCATGATTACCAATTTGACCCCAACCCACACGTAATTTTAACTGATCAATGGCATCAATGTTTCTAATAAATCCTTCACGGTGCATATTCCAAGCAAGTGCAACAGATGGAAAAAACCCGTATCTATCTTCTTCCAAAAATTTGGAAACACCATCTCTACGGAAACTAGCAGTAATAATATATTTATTATCAAAGGCATAATTTACACGTCCCAGTATAGAAAATAGCTTGGTCTCACGGTCTAAGTTTGCTAGCGGACTAGAAACGACCTGACCAAAGAAAGGTTGTTCGGTTGTTTTTTCTAATGTTACAAAATCTTGAACCACATAAGTCATGTTTTTCGTTGTACGTTGGTCGTATGTGAGCCCCAATACAGAATTGATACGGTGTTTTCTGTTAAATGTTCTGTTAAAACGCAATGTGTTAACAACTTGGAAAGAGGATGCATTCAAATTAGATAATTGAAGTTGCCCATTTGCGTTAAGTCCAACATAAGTTGTCAGTCCGTAAAATCTTCTTCTTTCCTTAGTTCTGATATTACCACCAGCCCTTGCTTGATAACTCAAGCCTTTGAGGCCTAAATCAAATGTTGCAGTTAAAGTACCGAAAAATCTGTTTTCATTAGATTTATCTTCAAAGTCATCTATAAATGAATAGGGGCTTGAGATACCTAAATCATCAATATTTTCAGCATCCTCCAAACCATCAGGAAGTATTGGACGGAAAGATAGCAGGTTTCTTATAAAACTTTGATTAGCACTACCTATTAAGTCACCACCTTCTGCAAAGTCAGTCGAACTAAAAAATCCGCTAAGACGCGCATTAATTTTAATTTTAGGGCTTAATGTTTGGTTTAAATTTAAGCGAATATCTCCACTTTTAAAACTAGAGTTTTTTGCTAGACCTTTCTGATCGTTAAAGCCAGCGGATAAATAATAGTTTCCATTATCACTACCCCCTGATACGGAACCACCTACACTTAAACTTGTAGATAAATTAAGTAACTCATCTTGCCAGTCAACGGTAGTTACTGGAGTATCAGAGATTGATACATTGCCATTATTATTTACAATTTGATACAACTGATTACCCTCAATATGAAAGGCAGGAAAACCAGTAGCTGTTGTTCTTAAATTGGACTCGTTTCTGTAACGCGCATAATCAAATGCATCAAGCACATCATATGTTTTTGTAACACTTCTCATAGAAGTATTTACAAAGAAATTTGTTTTGACCTCATTGGGTGTACCCCTCTTGGTGGTGATAAGTATTACACCATTTGCACCCCTAGACCCATAAATGGCTGTTGCAGACGCATCTTTTAAAATTTGTATATCTTCAATATCCCTAGGATTTATTCCGTTAAGACCATTTTGTTGTTCTTGGCCTGTATTATTGCCCCCTGTGGCGACTACGTCCTCACTTGCAGAGGAAATAATAATTCCATCAACAACATAAAGCGGTTCATTGTTTCCACGTAAGCTACTTGTACCTCGAATTCGAACGCTAATACCAGAACCTGGATTAGCAGCATTTTGTGTTACTTGAACTCCAGCAGCTCTTCCTTGTAGCAGTTGATCCACGGTTGCGGATTGGCGTGAGATTGTCTCACTAACTTTCACAGATGACACAGAACCAGTTAAGTCCTTCTTTAAAACTGTACCATATCCAATAACAACTACTTCCTCTAATTCAGAGACGTCTTGCTCGAGTGAAACAGTAATGTTATTTTGGTTTTCGACATCAACTTCTTGACTCACAAATCCTACATAAGAAATGATGATCTTGGTTTCACCGTTCCTTAAGGCTATTGTAAACTTTCCATCAAAATCAGTTATTGAGCCAATGGATTCTGAGCCCTTAACCTGGACAGTAGCACCAGGTAGCGGTCCACCCATGTCATCGTTGACAACACCACTTACAATTTTACCTTGTGACAAGGCAAATAGTGGCAAAAGCAAGATTGTAAAAATTAGTTTTTTCATCTTAGTAATTTTGAGAAATAAAACTATCTATATAACAGACACATATTTACAACTTTTGATTTATTGTATAAAACATATGGGTCATTATCAAAATAATTCGCGCTAATTTATGAAATTAATAATATAATACAATGTGTTAACTAACTTTATAGTACCTTTCATTCAAAATTTGTTGTCTATAATTACTACCCATATTATTGTAGATTCATAGAAATCCTATTCTATACATTAAAACTATAAACTTTGTCTATGTATAATATTTTACATAAAAATAGTTTGAACTTTATCAATTTAACATTGTTGTTATTAGCTGTATTTAATCTCTCGGCCCAAGATTATTATGTTTCTGAACTGATGGGTAACGACTCAAATAGCGGGACAGAAAATGCACCGTTTAAGACTATAAATAGGGGTATTGCTGAAGTAAGTGCAGGCGGCACCGTATATGTGATGAACGGAACATATAAAAACCAAAATTATGGGACTGCCTCAGCGCACCCTACAGACGGTTCATTAAGTGTAAATATGAGTAATCCACCAGTAGTTATAATCAACAAATCTGGAACTGAAGGAAATTATATTACCATTCGCAACTACCCAAACCATAGTCCTAAAATTTTATTTGATGGAAGGGGCGGAATTCTAATAAACGATCCGCAAAGTTATATTATAATTGAAGGTTTTGAAGTAGAAGGTCCTGCGGCTTCTATTACTTATGGAATGGCTAACGCGGATAGAGAATGGAAAATTAAATGTCATGTGGAAAACTTAGATTATAGCCACAGTTATTTTTCGGGTTTTGGTATTTGGGGTGGTTTTAGTCAAACCTTTCTCCACCACCATATAATTATTCGAAATAATATTGTTCACCATACTACAGGTTCTGGTATTCGCTTTAACGACAGTGACCACATAACAATTGAAAATAATACGGTTTATAATACAACATGGTGGACATCTAATGCATCTAGCGGAATTGTTTTTGCCGAATCCATTGCTCGTTCCGAACAAGACAATAATGATGATATTAAAATGATCATGCGTGGAAACACAGTATATAACAACTGGAATCGTATCTTATTTTACAAAACGAATGAGCCGCCTAATTCAGGACAAGAAAACCCAACATATGGTACAGCAGCTTTTACACAAATTTGGGATGGACAAGGACTTTATGTCACTCGTAATGACAATAATTATAACGGAACTTTTTTGTTTGAAAATAACCTTTGTGTAAATAATGGGAAAAATGGAATAAATTTTGACCATTCTATAGCTGCATCCGGTTTAATCAGAAATAACACCATTTACTATAACGGAGTACATGAAATTATTCAAGATTTGTCTTTAGCTGAAGGTAATATTGCTCACCGCGGACAGAAAGTAGGCGGTATTAAAGCCAACAAGGTTAAAAATATCACGGTAGTAAATAATATAGTAATGACTCGAGACAATGAATTTTCTGCTTTAGAGCTTCCCAATATTTATGGTGCTGTAAAAATTGCTAAAAACAATATTTTTGTAAATGGTAACGTTGCTTTTCCTGGCAATCAAGTTCCAGCAAATCAAATTAATATAGACCCACTATTTGTGAATGCCCCAACTGTTGTTAACGGGCATATTAATATGTCAACTACAGATTTTAGTTTAAAATCAAACTCACCAGCAATTAATGCAGGTTTACAATCTAATATGCCCACTGTTGATATTCTTGGGAACCCAAGACCAACACCTCCAGCAAATGTGATTGCATATTCAAGTTTTGAAGGCTCACTTTCAGGCTGGGCTGCATGGTCAACATCAAGCGACAATAATGATATAACTTTAAGTACTGATACTGCAAAAACTGGAGACTACAGCATCAAGGTCTATAGACGAACCAAAAATTTTCACAGTGCACGTTTTACAATTGATGAGCTTACTGCCGGCAATACCTACACAATTTATATATATGCTAAGCTCCCTGCTGGAGCTAGTGGTACTGCAGAAATTTTACTGCGAAAAATAATAAATAACAGCGGCACATCAATTTCCCTTGATTCTCCAGTACAGATTTCAAGTAATCAGTGGACCTTGCTCCAAGTTGATTATACGCATAGTGATATGGAATCTGGTAGCTACATATTTGTGAAAGGTCCAGTTGTTTCTAATAATTCTGGTGTAGATTACTATTTAGATGATTTTTCAATTGTACCTCTAGGGGATAATGAGGTTGATTTCAGCACTGCAGTAAACATCGTTGATATTGGTGCCTATGAATATAATGCTGGACTTTCTATTTCAGACAATCCAATGCAATCAAACGCGATTTATGCCTACCCCAATCCAACTAAAGATATATTAACACTTATAAACTTAACTAAGCAGGAAAGTGTTGCGGTTTACGACCTGTTAGGAAGAGGGCATACCATTAAAAAAGTAAGAAATGCGAATAGCCTAAAGCTAAACGTGTCTAAACTCGATACAGGAATCTATTTTATAAACGTCTCAAATAATAATGGCGAGACAAAATCCATACGATTCATCAAGAAGTAAGCAATGAAAAACCACCATTTTAACATATTGAAATGGTGATTTTTACTTTAAAGCTCTTGTAGCAATGCGCAGCTTCTAAGGCTTATTTCTTTTTCCAAAGATTATTCATTTCCTCAAGAGTCTTGCCCTTTGTTTCAGGTACGTATTTAAGAACAAATACAGCAGCCAATACAGACATGATTCCGTAAATCCAATATGCAAAGCCGTTATTGAATGTGTCAACCAGAAATGAATTTTCATTCATTACTGGGAAAGTTGCGGATACCAGCCAATTGGAAAGCCATTGTGCTGCTACTGCAATAGGCATTGCCTTGTTGCGAATGTCGTTAGGGAAAATTTCGGCAAGTAGTACCCAGGTAACCGGCCCCCAACTCAACGCAAATGCAGCTACATAAACCATCATACAAATAAGCGCAGTGTATCCGCCTATCTCAGCATAAAATGCAAATCCTAAGGCAATCATAGCAACAGCCATGCCTACCGCGCCAATAAACATCAACGGCTTTCGTCCGTAATTATCTACCGTTTTAACAGCGATAATGGTAAATAGGAAGTTTACAATTCCAACAATAATAGTCTGTAATAAAGCAGCATCTGTTCCCAAGTCTAAGGTTTTGAAAATCTCGGGCGCATAGTACAACACAACATTAATCCCCACAAACTGCTGAAACACAGATAGCAAAATACCAATTATGATAAGACCCCAACCGTATGTGAGTGCGCTATTGGTTTTAAAAACCAGCGTGTCCTTGATATCGATCAAAATGCTTTGTGCTTCGCTCTCGCTATTTACTCTCTTTAGAATTTCTAATGCCTCCGCTTCTTTATTGTGTGACACCAAAGATCGCGGGGTATCCGGCACAAAATATAAGAGAACCAAGAAAATACTAACGGGTACCAATTCGGAGGCAAACATATATCGCCATCCAATATCGTTGAGCCAAGTATCATCTCCGCTTAAAGCAATGAAATAGTTTACAAAATAGACCACCATAAAACCACCAACAATGGCCAATTGGTTATAGGATACTAATTTCCCTCTGTCCTTGGCCGGAGCAATCTCGGCTATGTAAACAGGTGACAACATGGATGCTATACCAACACCAATTCCTCCAATTAGCCTATAAATCATAAAAACAGTAGATAGCGTGTGATCGCCTTGACCAAGTGGTTGAATGAACATTTCCGGAAGTGCTGAACCAAGTGCCGAAACAAAGAATAAAACACCTGCGATTACCAGTCCTTTTTTTCTTCCGAGTTTCTTGCCCACAAGTCCAGCAAGAGCACCACCCACAATACACCCAATGAGTGCAATGGAAACAAGCCATCCTTTTAAGGAGCTTGCAGCTAACTCGTCTAATCCTTTGGGTTCAATAAAAAAAGCGTCTAGAGAACCTACCGTTCCCGCAATTACGCCAGTATCATAACCAAATAGCAGACCACCCAATGTAGCTACTAAGGTTAATCTCAATAAATATGATTTGTTTCCCATGGTTGTTTAATTATATATGCTTGTTTAAAATATTCTCTAAATATTCTTGCTTACCGCTTCTTGCCTTGATGCCTGCAGTATAATTAGTGGCCACATCAAATAAATCTGTTAGTGATAATTTACCTTGCTCAAATGCGGCTCCTTGTCCGCCATCAAATGACACGTAGCGTTCATTTACCACAGATGAAAAGGCAGGGTCGTTAAGTACTTTGTCCGCTACCAGAAGTCCGCGAGCAAAGGTGTCTGCACCACCAATGTGTGCGTGGAACAAATCATCTAAGTCAGTAGAGTTTCTTCTTAGCTTGGCATCAAAATTAATACCACCACCTTGTAAGCCACCTGCTTTTAGAAAAACCATCATGGCTCTAGCAGCCTCTTCAATGTTATTGGGGAACTGATCTGTATCCCAACCGTTTTGATAGTCGCCCCTATTGGCATCAATACTACCCATCATATTGTCATTGGCAGCAACTGTGAGCTCGTGCTCAAAGGTGTGCTGTGCAAGGGTTGCGTGGTTTACTTCAATGTTCAATTTAAAATCGTCTTGAAGACCATATTTTTGCAAGAACCCAATGGAAGTTGCCGCATCAAAATCATATTGGTGTTTACTCGGCTCTGAAGGTTTTGGCTCAATAAAGAATGTTCCTTTAAACCCTTGTGCACGTGCATAGTCTTTAGCCATGGTTAAAAACCGTGCCATGTGATCTTGCTCGCGTCCCATATCTGTGTTTAGCAGTGAGATATATCCTTCGCGACCACCCCAGAACACATAGTTTTCTCCGTTGAGTTTCATGGTTGCATCCAATGCCAATTTAACTTGAGCACCCGCATAGGCAACTACATCAAAATCAGGGTTGGTAGCCGCCCCGTTCATATATCTTGGGTTGGAAAAACAATTTGCCGTTCCCCACAAAAGCCTGATGCCAGTGGCATCTTGCTTGGTTTTAATATAGTCAGTAATGGTTGTCAATCGCTTTTCTGATTCGTTTAATGAACTGCCTTCTTGGATAAGGTCATAGTCGTGAAAGCAGAAATAATCAAAGCCCATTTTAGAAATAAATTCAAAAGCCGCATCTGCTTTGTCTTTGACTGCTTGGACGGGATCGTTGCTTTGGTCCCAAGGAAAGTTTTGGGTACCTGGACCAAATGGATCGGAACCTTGACCACAGAAGCTGTGCCAGTAAGCAATAGCAAATTTGAAATGTTCGCGCATGGTCTTGCCTGCTACAACTTGGTCTGGATTGTAGTATTTAAATGCCAAAGGGTTGTCTGATGCTTTTCCTTCGTACGCAATTTTTGGTACTTTATTGAAATATTCTTTATCTCCCACGGTAAAATTGTTTATTGATTATTCATTATTGTATTAAGTTCTTTTTCCCATTTTTCATAGGCTTCAACATAGGCGTCTGCATTTTTTTGAGGCTTATAACTGCTCTCGTAATCATTATTTGAAATACGTTCTCCAAAAGCGGCCAAATTATCGTGGCGCACTGAAGCAGCCCTAGCTGCACCAATGGCACCAGTTGTGTTGTAAATTTCAATCTCTTTTCCAATCAAGGATGCGACAGTGTTAGAGAAAACCTCAGATCTGAACAAGTTGTCATTTCCAGCCCTAATGACATGCAATGGGGTGCTGTCGTTTATAATAAATTTCATCCCATAAATAAATGAGAACGCAATGCCTTCAAGTGTTGCCCGGTAAATGGAGCCTTGGCTGTGTTGGTTCAAATTAATATTTAGTATACTAGCTTCAATATTTTTATTGCCTAACATACGCTCTGTACCATTGCCAAATGGCATTACGCACAAGCCATTAGCCCCTATAGGTGCTGCATCTGCAAGTTGGTTCATGTGATTGTAACTCTCAGCTCCAGTATTGTTTTTCATCCACCTGTACTGTATTCCAGCACCATTAATACAAAGTAGTTTACCGATAACGGGCGCAGCCGCTGTGTAGTTTACGTGTGCAAAATGATTGATGCGCTCAAGTTCTTTTGTTTGCATAATATCTGTTAGGGCATATACCACTCCAGAAGTTCCGCCAGTAGCAGCAACCTCCCCAGGCTTCATCACATTCAGCGACAATGCATTGTTGGGTTGATCTCCAGCGCGGTATGTTATGGGTGTTCCCAATTTCAGTCCAGAGGCTTCAGCGCCCTGTTGGTTAAGCTTTGCTTGCACGGAAAAATTATCGACCAAGGCGGGTGTCATGTCTGTATTAAGATTGTAAAACGATAACAGCCAGTTTGCAGGCTCGTGATTTTTATAATCCCAAAGTGTACACTCCGATAAGCCATTGATGGTAGTGGTTATGTCTCCCGAAAACTTGTACGCGATATAATCGCCAGGGAGCATATATTTATAAATTTTCTCATAAATATCTGGCTCGTTGTCGTGTACCCACTTTAATTTGGATGCCGTGAAATTTGCTGGACTATTGAGCAAGTGCTCCATACATTTTTTGGTGCCAAGCGCTTTAAAGGCTTCATTGCCGATATCCACAGCCCTACTGTCACACCAGATGATGGCATTTCGAAGTGGTGCGCCATTGCGATCTACCACAACCAAACCATGCATTTGATATGCAATCCCAATCCCGCTAATCTTAGCCGAATCAATACCTGTTTTTTTTAGGAGATTTTTGGTAGCCAAACAAATCAGTTTCCACCAGACCTCAGGATCCTGTTCTGCCCAAGATGCTTTGGGGCTAATCATGCCCATCTCACCCTCAGGCTCGTGTGTTACGGCAATTTGTTTACCTGTATCCACTTCTACCAGCGCAGCTTTAATCGAAGAGCTGCCAATATCATATCCAATGTTAAACATCTTGGGAGTACCTGTTGTTTGTTAAAATCTCCAATCGCTACCAAAATAGGTCTTCATCGGATCAATTGTTCCGTCTTTGTTGTGTTTAAAAGTAGTGAATTTAACATTTCTCAAATAAGTTTTACCTGAAATTTCGGTGTCGTGATAAAATAAAAACCACTGATCGCCAACCTTTAGAGTGGAATGGTGGTTTGTCCAACCCTGTACAGGTTCGTTGAGCACTCCTTGATAGGTAAAGGGCCCATATGGGTTGTCACCAGTGGCATAGGCCAGAAGGTGGGTGTCCCCAGTCGAATAGCTAAGATAATACGTACCGTTGAGCTTATGAATCCAAGGCGCTTCAAAAAATCTTCTGTCTAAATCTTTAGTCAAAATAGGGTTGCCGTCCTTATCTAAAATTTCAATTTGCTTTATTTCTTCGGCAAATTCAAGCATATCATCTGAGAGTTTTGCAATACGTGGTAATATGGCGGGGTTTTCGGGAACACCCATATCCTTTAAGGAACCGTTTTCATCATAAACTCCACTTTCCCAACGCTGCAATTGTCCGCCCCAAATACCACCAAAGTAGATATAAGCACTGCCATCGTCATCCGTAAAAACAGCTGGGTCAATACTGTAACTGCCTTTCATTGGTTCTGGTTGGGGTGTAAATGGTCCTTCGGGTTTGTCTGAAATAGCAACGCCCAATCTAAATACGTTATCGACATCTTTTGCAGGATAATACAAATAATAAGTGCCGTCTTTATGTGCCGCATCTGGTGCCCAGAATTTGCTTTTCGCCCATGGTACATCATCAACACTTAAACCTACTGGATGTACGGTTACATCGCTGCCGTCTAGGTTCATTGACAGTACTTGATAGTCAATCATATTAAAATGATTTCCGCTGTCGTCTTCAATACCATCTGACTCAATATCATGCGAAGCATAAATATAAATGCGGTTGTTGAAAATATGCGCTGAGGGATCGGCTGTAAAAATTTCACTAACCAAAGGTGTGTTTAGAAAATCTGGATTCGAATTTAGTTGTTCGGACAATTGACTACACGAACTAATCGATGTAGATAAAATAACTAGGGTTAAAAAAGTATAGAAATATTTATTGAGCATGTAATTTGGTTTAGTGTAATGTCAAATATATTGTACTGCCCTGCCGGGGTTTATAATAAATTGAGCAAAAACTATTACATGGGTTTCAAATCAATGAAGTAAGCAGCGCTTCACAGCACATTTACAGTAATCTAAGTTGTGAAAGAGGTTTTAGTAATGTAACTCCATATAGTCTTCGTCTTTTAATGTTCCAAGCAGCGTTTTGTCGGGCTTGTTCCATTTTGATGTGCGGTCTAGCGGATGAAGTGTTGGCTTAATTAATGGCATGTTATGGGTAATCAAAAAGTCGCCCTGCTGAGTCATCCATCGCAATAATTCTTTTGACAATTGCTCCTTAATCTCACCGTATTTGGTATTGGCTGCCAAATTGCGATGTTCATAAGGGTCATTCTCAAGGTCATACAACTCCTCATAAGGAACATTTTTATACGCTTGGGCGCCACGCTTGATAAATGCATTAACAGCCAGGTTAGCGCCAAGGTTTTGCTCCATCACTTCCATAGCATTGAAGTTTCGAATATATTTATAACGCGTTCCACGAACTGATCGAGAGGGGAATATTTCACACTTTTGGATATTTTGTCTAGTGGAAATTGCATAAACGTAATCCCTGATGATTTTGTCTTCCCCCGAAAGTAAAGACATGAAACTGCGGCCATCTATGTCGTCAATGTCATCTCCGCCAGCAACATCAATCAAAGTGGGTAATACATCGGCTATGGTAATCAGTCGGTCAGACTGGGTTTGGGGCTCAACCTTCCCAGGCCAACGAACCACCATAGGAATTTTAATTCCGGTTTCGCGAACACTCCATTTACCCTTTAAGCCGTGATCAGACATATACATAAACAAGGCTTCGTCTAATACCGCTTCTGTTGTTAACATACTAAGAACACGTCCAAGTTGGGCATTGTCATCTTCAATATTTTGATAATAGCCTGACTTGCTACGCGCTATATTTTTTTTCGGACTCCTAACTGAGGGGTCGTAATCTAAAGGCTTATTGGAATAATCATTCTGCTTTGGGTATGGCCCATGTGGTAGATCGGAAGCGAAGATAATGCAAAACGGTTTTGTTGCATTTTGAATGTAATTTTTAACCTTATTAATGGGCAATAACCTATTTTCTGCAGTGTGATAGAAATGCGTCCAATTAAAAACAGCATTGGGCTTGATGTGTCCTTTCCCTGTCAAAATTACTTCATAGCCCAAAGCATTAAAGTAATCGTTGATATCTTTTACTTTTTTCACAGGCAGGTGATTCGCCATACAGCCATTTCTTACTGGAAAAAGGCCTGTAAATAATTGGGAACGGCTTGGTGCACAAATGGCTTGTGCAGTGTAGGCATTTGAGAATGACATGCCCTCGCGCACTAAGCGGTCATAGTTAGAGGTATCAACCTGATCATTACCGTGGATTTTATAATCCCATGCATTTTGATCATCAGCCAAATAAATGACAATATTTGGCGTTGAGGTTAAGCCAGATTCTTGCCCTTGAATCGAAAATGAAAATAATAAAGCAGGAAATATAAAAGTGTATGAACGTTTCATAAATGTTATAAAATAAATGCAATGATTGATGCTTTAAAACTACCAATTATAATTCATCTGCTGGCTTTATCAATATAAATAGGTAATTATATTGTTACAAATGATTGAATAATTACAATAATACAGCTTGTTTGGTTAATTTTTTATATTAGTTTTACTTGGATGAATAAAATGTATCATTCCATAATTTTTAGTTTGATTTTCGTTTTTGGTGCATGGGCACAAGAAAATCCCTTTTTGTTTGTGGAGACAAACGAAGATATAGGCACACGTGCCATCACTTGTATGATCAATGACTCGAATGGTCAGCTGTGGATAGGAACCTATGGTGGTGGACTAAAAAGATATAACGGCATTGGAGTTGAAACATTCAAGCATGATATAAATGTGGCTACTGCCCTGTCGAGCTCAGAGATTCACGATTTATACATAGACCCAAAAGATGCCCTGTGGATTGCTACTAGCAACGGCTTAAATCTGTACAACCAAAAAACAGAAGCTTTTTCACAGTTTAACCCATTGGGACTTAAACTCTCTGTGCACAGCTTAGCTCAATTAGATGAAGTTCGAATTATTGTAGGCACACACCAAAAAGGAATGTATGTATTCAATACAGTTAACAAAGAATTTCAAAAAGTTGAACTTGAAGATGGCATAGAAGAAAATGGGCTACAAGTAAATGATATCGTAGTAGATAAATTAAAGCGCATTTGGGTTGGTAGTAATTATGGTTTGATGCAACTTGATTATAAGTCATTAAAACTTAAATCCGTTAAAAACCGTACGCTGCAAAACGAGCACCTATTGTCAAGTGAAATTATCAGTTTAGAACCAGATAAATTTGGAAGTATATGGGCAGGAACGGAACAAAATGGTATTCTGAAAATACTTCCCACGACCGCAACAAATTTTATGTTAAAACACTACCCCATAACTGAAAAGCGCATTTTTTCAGTTAAGGAATACAAAGACGGCTTGATTTTATGCGGCTCTGAAAATGATGGGTTATTTGTGTTGTCCAGCGATGGGGATATTTTAAATCATTATCTTAAAAAAATTGGAAACGATTTCAGTATTCAATCAAATTCAATTTGGTCCATACATTGTGATGTTAACGACCGTGTTTGGATGGGTTACTACGACCAAGGCGTAAACAAATTTGACCCCAAGCACTTCAAGTTTGGTTTTTTTCAGAATAACAATGAAAGCAAGGTAACGCCTTTTCCATCTTCAATTTCTTCCATTGCAAAAGACGAACGAGAGTATGTTTGGTTTAGTTGCATTGACAAAGGGGTTTATGTATATGAACCCACCAAAAATAGCTACACACACCTTAACGATCCTGCAAACAATATTGCTAAAGGACTCAATAGCATGGACATCCCCTCTTTGTTTATTGACAGCAGGCAAAATATATGGGTGGCCTCATGGTATAACGGTATTTATTTATTGAAAAAAGGTTCCCGTCGGTTTATAAATTTCAGCACAAAATCTTATGACAACACACTAAAATCAAACCGAATTGTAAGCTTTTCAGAAGATTCAAATGGTGTGATTTGGATAGGCACCTTTTTAAGCGGATTGGTTTCGTATGACCTAAATAGTGGCAAACTGACAAACCATGATAGTGAACCTTTTCAAAAGTTCGAACTACAAAATGGCAACATCAGAAAGGTTATTGTAGACAAAGACGATAACGTTTGGATGGGTACCAGAAAAGGAATTTATAGGTTTAATCAAAAAAAGAACGAGGTCATTTCTTTTAACGCCAAAATTCGTGATCTATCACAAGGGGTGATCGCTGACTTTATCGTTTTTGCCCTATACGAGGACAGCAACAATAACATCTGGATTGGTACTGATGGTTATGGTCTTTTTAGTTACTCGGCAGTTGAAGACTCCTTTATGTGGCATGGAAAAGATAGTGAAATCAGGAATATGTCTATCAATTCCATCACACAAACCTATGATGGATATTTCTGGCTGGGTACAGACAATGGTCTTATTAGATATGACCAAACCAATGAAGGCTTTCGCATTTTTGAATCTGCAGACGGTCTTTTGAGTAAAAAAATAAACCGCAGTGCTTTCTACACCGGACGCAACACGCTCTACCTTGGAACTAGTGAAGGCATAAACTTTTTTGAATTTAACAATATTCCGTTAAACACAACCCTACCGAAAATTATTTTTCAAGATTTAAAAATTGGCAATAAAAAGATTGCTGTTTCAAAGGACGGACCACTTAAAAAATCCATCCAACACAGCGACACTATCGTATTAAGTCACGACCAATCTTCTTTTTCAATTGACTTTGTTGGCGTAAACATGACCCGTGGTGAGAAAAATAACTACGCCTACATGCTTGAGGGCTTAGATCGCGATTGGAAATATGTTGATCAACAACGCACGGCAACCTTTACAAATATTAAGCCTGGTAATTATGTGTTTAAACTCAAGGCAGCCAATAATGACGGTATTTGGACAGAAACATCTAAGAATATATTTATAAAGGTACAGCCACCATATTG
>MDTG01091338.1_pt1 | contig 14577 bp, 5 predicted proteins | sample 811421 | NCBI WGS metagenome assembly MDTG01 (sample SAMN05326645, study PRJNA326480) | marine metagenome | isolation source: seawater | place: Pacific Ocean: South East | collected 2011
ATGTCCATGGCGAAGAGGAGTACAAAACGCGACGATGATTTTGTACCCTCCTCCTCCTCGAACAAAAAAAAACAATTCGAAAACCCTAAACACATTTTTTTTTCTCTCTCTCTTTCCACTTTTCATTTCTTTTTTCTTTTTTTTTGTCGAAGGGGAGGAACCAAAGTGAGAATGAGGAGGAGGAGTACCGTTATTTTTTGAGAAGAAGAGTTCGTTACGCGAGGAAGGACCACCACCACCACCATCAACAACAACAACAACACCAACAACAACAAAGGCGACGAGGAGGCGGAGAACGAGGACGATTACGAGGACGACGACGATCGCGACGAAGGCGGCGCGCGGCGTCCTCGCGACCACAGGAGGGACGAGAAGACCGACGACGATTTCGATTTCGACGATTTCGACGATTTCGACGATTTCGACGACGACGGAGATGCTGATGCCGATGCGGACGCAACGGCAACGGTATCGCGTGACCAGGACGACTTTGAATGCGACGAAAACGAGACGGATTGGAGGGAAGGGGTTCTGCTTACGCGGTGGTGCGGGGAACCGCGCGGTGGCGTCTGGCTCGGCGGCGAGGAACGTTGGGAACGATGGCACGACGTCTTCGTCCGTCGTCGCGATGATGCGCGCTCGAAAACCGTCACAAACTGGCCAAATTGCAAAAATTTTAGCCGATACGGTGATACGCGGCGGAGATGTTATTTGTTTACACGGCGGGGTCGGGGCAGGAAAATCTTTGTTTGCTCGAGCGTTTATTCGCTCCGTGTTGAACGAAGGGTTGAATTTATCCGTCACGTCGCCGACGTATTTGATTCAAAACACGTACGAGAACGAAAGCGACGATAGAAATAGTAACGGCGTGAAGAAAGTGCACCATTTTGACCTGTATCGATTGCCAGATGAAAAGAGCGTGAAGCTACTAATTGATGTAGAGGATACGTTTTCAAAGACGAGCGTGGCAGTTTTCGAGTGGCCAGACAGATTGGGGTCCTTAATCGAAAAGGCGGAGAATAGGGTGGATGTGTTCATATCGGCGACGACGGAGGAGGAAGAGGAGGCGATGAACGACGACCACGATGATTTTAAAAACAAGTTTGGGTTAGTTGACGAAGCGCATTTACTCGCATTGGACGATGAAGACGATGGAGACGGAGACGACGACGGCGAGGACAAAAACGACAGTGATGATGAAAATGATCTTCAAAAACGGCAAACGATGAGAAGGATAGAATTCAGGCCCGTAGGCGCGAGCATCACGGAAAGACTCCAAGAGAGTTCATTTAGGTTGAGTTAATAACGCGCGTAGCTATTTTAAAATAATAACTTGTAGCATTCATTTTATCGCCCTGGCGTGTAGATGTAGAACTAAATTAATCTATTATTATATTATTATCATTTTCCTATCGCGTCTTTCAAATCGTCCAAATCGTCTGGTATCTCGTCGTCTTCCCATTCGCCTTCGTCGTCGTCCAAATACGCTTCATCAAACCCATCGTCTTCATTGCCATCTTCAAACTCGTCTTCAACATCACCACTGTCAACATTGTTAAGCCCTTTTGCTACGGCGAACGCTCGAATCAGCCCTGCTTCTAATGGATTGAACGTGTCCACGTTGTCTATGGCCCCAGACAAACTTCCCGCTCTCACCGCCGCGCCTACCGCGACGACTTCGTCCGGGTCCACTAAATCCAACTCTGGCTTCCTTGAGAATGTGTTTTCCACGAACTTTCTCACGCACGGCGTTTTGGTCGCTCCGCCAACTAACAAAACTCGATCGAACGGCCTGCCAGCGGAGCGCGCAGAAATTTTGCTCCTCTTCATATTCTTTGCCTCTTCTATTTGCCTCAGACGTTCCAAGTTCACCCCGGCGCTATCTGCGCATTCCACGCACGGTTGTCGCATTCGTCGCAAAACACTCGCGCACGCTTTTTCTAACATCTGCCTAGTGAATGCAACCTCTTCACCATCTGGCGGTAAAGGCACGTTTACCATATCAACGTCGGACAGTTTCTCTCTCGTTTTCCTCGCGTTTAACAAAGCACCTCTAAAATCAACAATTAACCCTTTCTTATCGCACTCTTTACTCATCCATCTCGCAACGGCAACGTCTAAATCGTCTCCACCTAACCTAGAGTCCCCACCAGTGGCAAGAACTTCCACCGTCCCTCTACCAACCTCTAAAATCGACACATCGAACGTTCCGCCGCCTAAATCGAAAACGAAAATCGTTTCGTCCACGTTAGGGTTCAAAATGTCCACTCCATAAGCCAAAGCCGCAGCGACAGGTTCCCTCAACGTCTTCACCATTTTTAAACCAGCCATGATCCCAGCATCTATGGTTGCATCAACTTGCGTCTGATCAAAATACGCCGGAACTGTAATCACCGCTTTTTCTATCGACCCGCTTTCAAGACCTCGATACTGTTCCGCTTCACCGACGAGTCGCTCGATGATTTTAGCCGATATTTGTTCTGGAAGTAACGACACGTCTTTCCCTAAATTCGGTACTTTTATGCCGACGCGTTTCGTCTTGTCGTCGAAGCAGCACTCGTACGAAACTGATTTCATTTCCTCCTTCGCTTTCCTGTATTTCCTTCCTATGAGTCTTTTGACGGAACCAAACGTGTTTTTCGGGTCTGAGCGCAAATATTTGACCGCATCGTGACCGGTTAGACATTCACCGTCACTCGAAAAATGGATTACCGAAGGCATTGTCCTCATCAATTGACTCGTTTGCTCGTTCAATATGGGAACGATTTCCGTTTCACCACAGTCGGTGACAATCGCGATGGCGCTATTCGTTGTGCCCAAATCGATGCCGCAAATGTCTGCGGTATTGTTTATGTAATGCACTCTAGAAGTGCGTTTTCCGATCGCACTCCTCCTCTTCTGTCGTCGTTGAACGAGAAAAGAAGAGGTACGATATCTATGCGGTCGTTGCGAGGAGGCAAACATCTATGCGAGCGCGTTGCCTTATTGTGCAATTTTGAGGATGAGAATTACCTAGGTGTTCGTCTCTAACGACGACCTCTTTTTGTGGAAAATGAAAGAAAAGCTCCACGAGAGAAAAAAATGTGTGTTTCTCTCTCCAAACGCCGAGGGAGAAAGAAACGAATGGAACAAAATATTTACAACATTACTACGATACCACGTGGTGCGACATGGTACCACGGTACGTACTATAACATGACTAAATTGTATTATTACAATGGGTTTTGCCGTGGCGTCTCGTCGTATTTCTACGCACCACACGCGTTTCCTACTATCTACAAATCTACTTTCGTTTGCTCAAATCCGCCCACGTCTTACCTATTCTCAAGTCTGCAAATAAAGGCACTTTCAAATTGAAGTGCTTCCCGACGTCCTCCATTGCTTTCTTCGTCTCTCTGCCAACCATTTTGGCGAGATTTTCGTCGCATTCAAACAACAGTTCGTCGTGTATGGTTAAGATCAAATCGGTTTTTTTCAGGAGGGATTTCTTGCGCAAGTTTTCGAGCGCTGACATAGTGGCTTTTTTGAGTATGTCGGCCGCGCTACCTTGCATTAAGGTGTTGATGAAAACTCGTTCCGCGCTAGAGGCGTGTGAAATATTTTCGGATTTAAGTTCTGGTAAATCTCTGAAGCGTCCAGATAACGTGATCGCGCGAGGTGCGTCTTTCGTCTTTTCCAAAGCGACGATTTGAGATTTCCATTTTTCAATACCCAAAAAAGTGGTGGATTTAAGTTCATCGAGCATTCTCATGGCTTCATTTTCGGATACATTTATCTTTCTCGCAAACGAATTCGAACCTGAACCGTAAATAGCACCATAAACAAGATTTTTCGCTTGTCTTCTCTGTTCGTCCGTCACCATGTTGTACTTTACGCGCATCCATTTCGAGGCTATTCGAGTAAACGGGTCCGCCTGTTCCTCCTCAAATGGGTTTGAGCTCAGTGAAGAAATCAACGTCGCATCTTCTGAATAGTGTGCAATTAATCTTAACTCCAACTGAGCATAGTCGCACGCGACTAAAATCCTTCCAGGCGGAGCTTCAAAAATCGAGCGCAGTGGTGTGGGCACTCTCTCATCACAAACGACACCATTCGGAATGGAATACAAGTTTGGATTGACGGACGTCGTTCGTCCGGTTTCCGTGTCGGTTTGGTTAGAGAACGCGTATATACGATTTTGCATCATCTCGATTCGGTTAGCGTCGTCGTTATCTCCCTCTTCCTCGTATATAGGGCAAGAGGCGATCAACGAAAGCTCCTCTGCGGTGGCAATGTATTTACCCAAACTTCTGTGCTCGGAAATTAACGCCGCGACTGGGTGCATCAACTGCTTTAAACAATCCGCGTCAACTCTGAACCTTTGTCTTCGTTTTATCTTGTCATTTTTACCTTTACCATTATAGTTTTTGATGTTCGAATCTGGGATTATTGCACAGTCTGGAGGCGTCAACGCTAGTGTTTCAAACAGTAAAACACTCACATCCGTGGACGAGTTCAAGTTTACCAAAGGAATATTCGGCGAGTACCACTGCTTGCATATGGTTTCAATCTCGTCTCGTCTCTTTTGAGCCTTCGCGATGTGCGGTCCAAGCGCCGTAGCATTTATTGGCATACCGACATTTTCAATATCTGCCAGCGCTCGCGCGAAGGGCATTTCCAACGTTTTCAAAACCTCGTACATGTCACTCTTCTTGCACAAGTTTTCAAATGTCTCCGAAACGTGCCAAATAGTCGCCACAGCTTTAGCTAACTCAGTTCGAATTGTTGAAAATTTTTTTTGGTGTTTATTTATTTTCGCTCGAGGATCGTACGCCGCTTGGCGTTCGATTTTCGAGACATTTAACGTCGGCGAGAGGTCGCCAATGAACGTTCTCAAGATGGCGTCGCACAAGGATGTTTCATAGGTCATCGAAGTAGACGACGAATTCAATATTACTTTGCTGCTGTTACTCTCGGCGGACGAACGCAACATTCGCGAAGATCCCCAGGCGTTTGCGGAAGAGACGCATGGTGTCGTCTGCACATCCGATCGCAACAACCATGCCATGATTCGAAGATCGAAAACGTTCTCGCCGCAAAACGCAAAAAAATGTTCGTATGGTTGCAGATCTGCTAGACGAGCGGAGTTTTTCAGCCTCGATTCGCGGTCTTCAAACGTTTCTGCACTGAGTAAACTTCGAAGTTGAGGTTTTAAATCAATGGTCATCTTCTTTGACCGACCATCTCGTAAAATCTCAATCGCCGTGGCAATACTGCACGCAGGTTTGTCTTTCGTCTCGCAAACGATTTCCGTCGCTTCGTTACCAGCCTCGCCTCTTGGCTTTGCTCGTAAGCGCATAAAATACACGCATTTATCGCTAAATGCCAAGAAAATACCAATTGGTGGTAACGAAAACGGCTCTAACGGGTTCGGTTCGAAGAGAATGGCGTATTTTTCGGACTCTCGCCATTTTTTCGTCAACGCGGCTACTTGTTCCACATCTCGGCAGAAGATGATACCAGGGTCTTGATCGAGAGCGAAAGCGTCGTCGTCCTCACTCGTAAATGTCGTTTGATCTCTTTTTGCATGTTTGTTAGAAATATTATTATTCTTCGCGCTATCTCTTTTATCGACGAAGTCGTGGTCTTTTCGCTTTTTAGCGCCTCTTCTGCAACCTCCCGCCCACATGTCTTCCTCTTCTTTAAGAAGCACAGTATTCGTCGTGTCATTGGCCGTGTTATTCTCCTCTTCCAGGCAAAACAGCTCTTCCTCTTCCATTAACTCTCGCATTCTCTGCTCTGCCTCTTCTCTCGCCGCTTTCGCTTCTTCGGCGATAAATTTCTCACACATTCTAAAAATCTGGTTCGCCGTGTACGCTGAGTTTTTCACCGTGTTCAAACGTTTGATGGCTTTTTGCACTCTTTTGACGCCAAATCCAACGATATCTTTCGGTGATTTCATTCCCGCGTCTAGTAACGCTCTCGAACGAGTCACGTCTATACAATCACCGACGCACGTAAGCGGTAAAATGTCTTCTCTGCTACCAACCATGAGCCGTTCTGCGGCGCGATTGACCAAATCGCCCAAATCTTGCCATCTCATATACATACACACGGAAGAGACGGTAAATCCCAACCGAACCGATTCTTCTTGCAACTTTTTCAGGTATTGCCCAGTAATGGAATATTTTTTACAGATGTGGTCGACTTTAACTTCTTCCACTAAGTCGAGTAAAATTAACGCGTTGATAAATCGAACGCACAGCAACCGTTGCCTCGCGTGATTCTCGTCTCGCGGATTGTCCATTCTACCTTGTTGTAAACGCGTTTCGACGTACGCACGATCGATACCAACCATTTCCAGAACAGACATTTGCAATGGACACAGGTTTGAATATAAATCAACGAAGAACTTTTGATCTAATGACGGCAATGGGTTTGGCGGGACCATCTTCCTGATGACTTTGCCGTTCTTTTGTACGATTTCCTCTTCGCTCCAATCCAAAGTAGGCGTAATCAGAAACAACAAGTGCAAGGGCGTGGCCAAGACTAAAGCCTTCCTGGCTAACAGCAAATCTTGTTCAACTCGTCGAATGGACTCGACTTTGACCATCCCAGATTGTGCAGCGGCGTTCCCTAAATTTGAGGCTGAATACGTGTGCGTTTTTGGACACCATTTCAACAATGCTTCGTCTTGCAACCACTTCAATGCTTCGACGGCGATAGATTGCACGTAATCGTCGAAATCGTTGAGAGCAGATAACAACGTTTTCTGCGCGTAGCGTTTGACTTCTCTCGCGTGTCGCACTAAACCTGAAGCGCATCCTTCCAACATGACGCGTCGCATGCCAGCTTGCGCCAACGCAGATTCCAATTCGGGTAAATCCCCTTCGAGCATATCGCGCACCTCCTCAATTTTCTTCTCGAGAAGTTTATCTGGAACGTCTTGACTGACGAAAACGTACGCGCTGCCACGATCGTCTAAACCTGCTCGACCGGCGCGACCGATCATCTGTTGCAGATTTCTCGGTGCTAGTTTTTGAGTTCCGCCAACGAGTAAGTCTCGGACGATAACTCTTCGCGCGGGCATATTCACGCCCGCTGCAAGGGTAGATGTTGCGCACACGATACGAACTAAACCACGTTTATATGCGACTTCAATTGCTTGGCGCTCTTCGACTTGCATGCCAGCGTGATGAAAAGCTATGCCAGCGGTAATATATTTAGCAATATCGGACATCGATCCATCTTTCTCGTTCCTCGGTAAGGCGTCGTGGGCAAACTGTTCTCTCGCCTCAATCGAGTTCCCGATACCTAAATTGACATCCATGAATTTCAATTTCGCCAGCTGTTCAGCTAGGATCCGACATTTATCTCTCGTGCCGCAAAATACCAAAATCTGGCCATTTTCCTGTAAAGTTTCCATGCATAATTGACCCACGTGTGCGACATCGTTTCCTACATCTAACGTGCGCACGACTTCGCCCGATACGCTGTCAATGACGTCGTTTCTCGATTTGACGAAGACTTCCAACGTAACTGGTCTATAGTTACTAATGCTACAAGATGCATCTAGCCATTCCGCCAACGCATGTACGTTTGGTAAGGTCGCAGACATGCCGACAATCTGTATCGGCCTTTGGTTATTCAAGACATTTTCACCTTCTTTTGAAGGTGGCGAGAAGATGGAGTACCCACCGTCCGAGGACGAATATTGGGATACGTCACCCAAAACAGTATTCGTATTCGCCGCATCCCCAGGAGCACCGCTCCCATTCTCTTCCGTCGCGTACACTAATTTGGTCAATAAGCACTCCAAAGTCGCACCCCGTCCTGCTTCTTGGACCATGTGCAACTCGTCGACCACCACGCACTTTAAATCTTTCAAGCGGGATTGTTCGATCATCTTCGTCACGAGCGCATTGGCTTTTTCCGGTGTGCACACGATCAAATAAGTTTGTCCAGTACCAGATTTCGGTATACCGCCACCACTACCACCAAAATGACGCAATACGCGTAATCGATGTATGCTAGACAACATAATCTCCAAATCTTTTGCTCTTTCCACGCACAAGGAGACGAATGGCAAGACTAACAAACATATGCACCCCTTATATTGCGTCAATCTTCTCGCTAACAAAATATCTGCAACTAAGGATTTTCCACCCGATGTTGGTGCGCAATACACGATATTTTGCCCGTGCGTTAAAACACCTGGGGTATTTAACACGTCCGATTGCCAATCGTATAATTTCTTTATCCCTTTCCTGTGCAAATATTTCATAAAGGAGTCGGCCAAGTGCAACGAGTGCAAAGGAATCGGCTCTGTCTCTGCTGCCGTGGCGAGCTGTTTCTTCTTCTGCTCTTTTTTGAGAAGCGTGGGGGAGTCAATCGGCGGTAACGACGCTAAGAAATTGCTTTTGTTATCGTTGTTCGAAGCAGTTGCGCGTGTGTGTTGTTGATTTTCTCCCAACGCAGTGGTGAAATCCAAAGATCGTCTTCGCTTTGTCGCTGTCAAAGAATCTCTCCTCGTCCCAATTGATCCAAGATTTAGCGTTAAAAGATTATCATGTCCTTCCTCATCATCTGAAAAGAACCGCGGCGAGGAAGTCGCGAGCATCGCGCTGTTTTCATTATCCATTTCTCTCTCGATTTCTTTTTCGATTTGAGAGTTTACTTTCGCCGGAGATATGTCTCGCGTGATCTTCTTCATCATTTTGCTCCCCTTTTCCCGAGAAATGTTGGCACTCTCTTTCCGAAAATTATGTATCAAAACCGATGTGTTCGATTAAAATAAGCCCATTGACGCTTAGAATGCGCACGATGCGCTCTGATGGAAAATGCGCGTGGTTTATACGCGCTAAACGTGTGTGTATCTTCGCGAGACGCAAACGCGCGCGCGTTCAAAAATGTGAAGGGGGAAAAATTAGTTTTTCCAATTTTCTTCCCCTTAATTTTGAGGAAATGTACTCTCAGTGATGAAACAAGCTACAACGTAAAACGGGGCGCGCTCTTTTTCTTAAATACTAAATACTAAGGTATAAGCTACGTATTTTTCCTATAAATCTACCATTTCTTCTATTTCTTGCTGTTTAATAAATTATATGCAATAATTGCGGCGTCTGGGAAACGAGTGACAAAGTACAACCCGACGAGTCGCTGCACTTGGTCGAGCTCGTCTTCGCCCGGTTCTTCCACAAACGGGGCGCCGTGATCAGAGAGCCATTTTTTCATTTCGCGTTGAATTCGAAGCCCTTCCCCGCGATCGTTCTTTCTAGGCATAGGAGGATGGACGTAGATGTTGCGCATGCAAAGAACTAAACCGAGGTAATCTTTCGAGTACTCGCCAAAGTTGAGTTGTTCTTGCTTTTGGTCTTCCGATATTTCAGTTGTGAGAGACTCTAACGATGCCGAGGATACCTTTAGCATTTGCATTTCAACTCCTTCGCTGTCACTATGATTGGCACTCGACAGCGATGGAGCAGAAGCATCATCATCGTCATCATCACCACCATCACTACCAATATCGGGAACCAAAGCGGTCATTCTCTTTTTCTTCTGGCGTTCTCGTCTTTTGTCAGCTTTCATTGGTAGTCTCTGCTGCTGCTGCTGAGAATAAAAATCGTTGTTGGTGTTGGTGCTGCTATCTTCTGCTCTTCTCCTTTCTGATCTTTGCAGCAAACTTGGCAGGATGGTGTTTTTCCAGTTATCGATATCTTTTGTCACTCTCCTAACCTCGACTTTTCGACCGCCCCAAGCCCTCTCGACTAATTTTTGCGTGGTCTGATCGCCGATTAAACTCCCCGCTTTGCTAACTTTGGCCGGGTTGATCCTATCAGCCAAGTCCTCGATTTGATACATGCAGAAATCTGGATCCCATAACCGCATCATAGATACAAACTCTGTAGAAGTTGGGCGTTTTTGCGGATTCTGATGGAGCGTTTTTCCAATCAAATAGTTGGCGACGACTTGCACGTGTCGAGGTAAATTCGCGACTTGTAAAAGGTTATTCAAATTTTCGTACCGACCGTCCCTTTTGTTCTGATTCATCCTCGTAATCGCAGCAAAATCCGTTTCTTTGATTTCATCGGAAGAATAAGGAGACCACGCTCCAGTGAGGATTTGAAAAGCCAAGCATCCGAGATCCCAGACGTCTCTCTTCGGAGTGAGTTGAGCCGCTCCTGTTCTATCGTTGAGAACCTCCGGAGGTTCTCTCAATGGATTTTGCATGCTTCCGGTGCCCAGGGTAGACGGACCCATGGTAAATCTCGACGTTAGATTCTGCGCTCCCTGAGCACCTTCGTAGGATTGGAATCGATTATCAAATTCTTTCGCGAGGCCGAAATCCGAAATTTTGAAGGTTTGTGTTCTCTTTCCTTCTTCGTCTATAATTGCGCTTTGCAAACAGTTATCCGCCTTAATGTCGTTGTGCGCTACTCCTGAGGCGTGTATTTCTTTCACCGCAACGGCTATTTGCGACACAACTCCTACGCGTTTTTCCCAGGGGATATCCTTGACACTTTGACGTGCTTCCTTAAATTCTGCATATTTTTTCTTGTGCGCACCCGCGCCTGTGACCAACCAGGATGTAAGCGTCTCGCCGCACAATTCGGTCGCTACGTAAGCGGCTTTGTTTGAATAGTCATAGTCGTCATCATCTTCATGTACATTTAGCTCCGCGCCAAATAAGCGAATGATTCTCCTCGATGCGATTTTCCTGTGAACCTCAAATTCTCTTCGAAGCAATTGTCTTCGTTCGTCTGCTTTTTTTGGATCGGCATCGAGCGGGATTCTTTTGATCGCCGCATCGTACGAGTTGACGACGTCTTTTGTCGGATGTTTCTCGTCGTAGTAGCCTTTATAGACGACAACCCCGAGCGAACCTGTACCTAAAATACTTTTTCTGTCGTACCAAATTGATTTGCCTGCGTTCACTTCACCCGAATACCGTTGCTTATATGCACTCATACCTCTTTTCACTCTCGTGTCTTTGAGATACTGAGCGTATGCTTTTTGAAGCTCCTTTTGACGCAGTACTGCTTTTTCAATTACCTCGTTCGGAATTGCAGAGTGCGATTGCAAGAACGCAATTTTATCTTTTAAAGCAAAATGATCGGTCTCATCCATTGCGCGAAAGAGATCTTTACACGCCTCCAGCATCTTTAATCGACTGTCCATCATTTTCATGACTTCAGTAAATTCGTCAGATCTGGCGTTAATTTCCTCTAGTGAAATGCCTTTATTAATGAATTCCTTCCATTCTGGGTTCGGATTACCGTCCTTGTCGAAGACAAAACCATCTTTCTCTTGAAAATACACGCGACGTTTTCTCGCTTCCTCGTTTGCTTTAATTACGCGGTGTATGAGAGTGTCGATTTCCTCCTCGTCTTGCGCGAGGATAGGCATCGCTTCATCGTCGCACAAGAGTTTCAACTCGTTCAGTTTCTCCTTCATTTCTTCTAGATTATGGTCCTCAAACATGATTGCTTTCTCGATACCTTCAACATTTCCTAATAATCTGATAAAATACGGGTCTTTTCTCGGTAAACCAGCTTGGTCAAGATCATCGATACATTTCAAAATCGCCGATTCGTAGATGCCCCGAAGCACTCCAATTGGGTATTCCTCTGGGTTTTTTCTTTGTACCACAGAGTTAATGAGCTCCTCCGCGTTCTCTTTTGCTTTCGCCACGCAATACGCGCGACGAAATCTTCGCAAAACATCTTCTACTTGAGTCAAAGGCGGGAAATTTTCTGAAACCGAAGAGGAAAAAGACGCAGCCGTCGACAAACTTCTGTCTTCTTCGTTTTGAGTAGTAAAAGCTACTTTTCGAGCTTCCTCTCTCGCCGTTAATTCGTCTTCCGTCATCCCCCCGTTTAAACATTCCATCGTGTCCAGAATTGCAAGTTTCGCTCGATTACCAAAGTGTTCAAAATGCATGTCGTCTTTGCGTTTGTTATCAAATCCCAACTGCACGAAAAATCGAATCGCGCGACCCAGATACCCATCTTTCTCCCTGTCCATTTCTTTTGAAAAAGTCCACGAGATATCTTCAAATTTCTCTTTCGCTTTACTCGAAGGGCAATTACCATCTTCCAACGCTTTAATAATCTCATCTAAATCTAAATCGGCATCAATAAACGCTCTCTCTTGATGCACAAAGGCATTCGCCATTCGATTTTCCCACTCGATGGCGCACGCCTCTCGAGTCAATCTCACGGTTTCGTTTTGTAAATTTTGCCATTGAAGTTCGGATGATGATGTGCTGTTGGCGTTTCTGTTATTGTCCAATTCTACTCCACACACGGCAACGTCCACGTTGGTTTCTCGTGCGAATCTAAAAATATCTGACAACTCTTCCACAGCTTTTTCGTTGGTCGATTTTGACGGCAAAACGAAGGCAACAACTAACGGATTATTGCCCCCATCTCTGTTGAAAAACGGAAACGGAAAATATGTCGGCGAAACGACATGTGGATGGATTAACTCTTTCATCCGTCCAGACGTTTGCTGATTCACGAGGTTCCCGTCGTGGTCCACGGTTTGTACCTTTTTCATGTGAACCAAACCAGTGTCTCTCGAATTTGGTTGCGAAGAAGCGCCGTCCGTACCTAAAAACGACTTCTTCAACTTCTTCGAAAATGTCCAATCGGTCGTATACATAAAAGCTGCATCCCTCATCACTTGACCATATAAACCCTCGTGCAACAACAAGCTTTCATCTTTCGGTAATCCGACGATGGTTAACCACATCTGTCTCCTCTTACGCAGCTTCAACTTCAAAGGCCACTTAGACCACCAATCGTTCCCAGATTGCGAGCTGTAATACAACAAGCTATTCACGCTCATAAAATCTAACAACTGAGTCCCTTTCACGGTCATCTCCATCGTATTTTTCGCTTTCAGTTTATAATACGTGGTTATCTTCTTCGGTGTTCCGCTAAATGGCGGAGGTTTTCTTTTCGTTTCTCCTTCGCCGACGACGTGCACCAATACGGGCACTTGTGTCGGGAACCACGACTCCATGGAAGTTGCTTGTCTCAACCACATCCACATCCAAGGAAAATTGTTATCTGTGTTCTTTTCAAACTCTCTCGTAGGTAAGTGCCCTTTGTACCCGCTGATTTTTCTATAGACAAACGAAGGGAAATACGAGTTTATCGCGCCTTGTTTCTGTTGCACTCGCAGAACGTAATCTGTTTTCTTCTTCATCTTCCCACGCGCGTTGCTCTCGACAACGACCGGGTCCCAGAAGTACTTGTAACACCACCACGCGTTTTCCGGTGGCGGTTTCCCGAGCTCAATCGCTCGCGTGAGTTCTTGTTGCGTTTGGAAATTGCTCGCGTACGCACTTTGTTGTCGCTCGCGAAGCGCAGCAGCAGCAGTAGCAGCAGCAGACGACGACGACCGGTGGCTCGCGCGTCTTCGCGCGTCTGCCAACGCGCGTCTTCTCATCGCGTCCTCCTCGGTGTGCTTTTCTTCATCTCATCAGGACGAGCTTTTGTTTTATTCTCTCTCGAAGGAGAGGAATTGTGAACCAATTTACCAATTGGTTTTACACAAAGAAAGAAAGAAAGAAAGAAATGTTGTTTGAGAGAACAAAAAGAGAGACTCTGCATTTTTTTTTCTCGAATAAAATAATTAATTGGTCTCTCTCCTTCCTTTCTCCCTTCATATTTTTGTTTTTTTTTAATTTTTTCTTTTGTCCCGCCAAAAAGGAAGAAAAAGAGGAAAAGAAGAAGCGTGTGCCCGCACAAAAGACAAACGTAAAGCGTAATAAAGGGAATTTTAAAGGGAGGTGGTGGTGGTCGTCACACTTCTCTTCTTTTGATCTCGCGCCTTTGTCGTTCGTCTGTGTCGCCTTTAAAAAACACGAGAGCGCAAAACCAGACGAGAGGGGGTTTAAGAGAGAGAGAGAGAGAGAGAGAGAGAGAGAGGGACTCGCGTCTTTCCTCGAGCTTCCCTCGAGAGGTCGCGCGCGAAGAGGAGAGAAAGAGAATTCATTCGTGCGCGAGCGATCATCCGAATTCTTTTGCGACGTAGAATATTAATCCCTAATTGGACAAAGGCACTCTCATTAAAGAAGAGACGCATTTGTGTGTGCACCGCCCCGAGACGGAGGAGAGACTCTCAGACACGCGTGCGCAAAGAAAGAGAAAGAGAAAGAGAGAAAGGGAACGACGGAATTATCTACGACAACATCATGGTTGCGGCGGCGTTGATGACGTCTGCGGAACAAAAAACAGCACCGGTAAACGACATCGGAGGCGAAGAAAATGCAGTGATGACGACGACGACGACGAAAACAAAAACACACGTCGACGACGCGTCTGTCGTGAAGGTTGAAGAGCAACGAAAGATCGAGAGGCTTCCCAAGGAAGAGGCGGGTATGGAGGAGACTATGTGCAGAAACGAGATCGCTTCTACTTCGCTGAACGTCGAAAAGCAACAGCAGAAAAGGAAAGCTGGGGAACTGCCTATTGAGACGAAATTCTGGCACCCTTCGACGCTTCGCGAGCGGGGAGAAGACACGACGACGATGACAACAACAACAACAACTGGTATTGTTGCGGCAGAATTCGACGAGAATGGCATTCG
>MDTG01095161.1_pt1 | contig 14576 bp, 14 predicted proteins | sample 811421 | NCBI WGS metagenome assembly MDTG01 (sample SAMN05326645, study PRJNA326480) | marine metagenome | isolation source: seawater | place: Pacific Ocean: South East | collected 2011
ATGTCAGACTCTTTCATTATACTGTATTCTTTCCCATTAATTTTGACTTCTGTTCCAGACCATTTTCCAAAAAGAACTTTATCTCCAACTTTCACATCCATTGGAATTATTTTTCCATCTTCTGTTTTTGCACCACCACCAACTGCAACAACCTTACCTTCTTGAGGTTTTTCTTGTGCCGAGTCAGGGATAATTATTCCTCCTGCAGTTTTTTCACTGCCATCTAAAACTTCTATTAAAACTCTATCATGTAACGGTTTAAATTTCATAAATACTCCTATTAATATGCGACTCATATAGCTACTTGCGAGGCTATTTCAAGACAAAGCAGTAAAAAATTACACATGTAAAAAACGAGAGAAATTGTGGTTTTTATCGGTTATATCTCATTTAATGACTAAAAATTTAGATAAAGATGGTTTACGATCTATTGTAGAAAACTATGATTTATTTTTCATAGACATATGGGGAGTAGTTCATAATGGTATAAGCTTATATAATAAGGCAATTAATACATTGATTGAGATAGAAAAATCTAAAAAGAAATATGTGTTATTAACTAATGCTCCAAGACCAAGCTCTTCAGTAAAAACCTTTTTAAAAAAATTAGGCATGGATAGTAAAATTGTAGAAAATGTATACACCTCAGGAGAGGCAGCCTTGTCTTATTTAAAAAAAAATTATTTAGGAGAACTTTTTTATCATATAGGGCCACCAAGAGATTTTGACTTATTCAATGATTTTAAAAAACAAAAAACAAAAGATATTAAGTTAGGTAGTTATATTTTATGCACAGGTTTGTTCGATGATTATGATCAAGACTTAAATTATTATAAAAATTTACTTAATAGACATACTCAAAAAAAAATGATTTGTACAAATCCAGATCTTATAGTTGATAGAGGAAATAAAAGAGAATTTTGTGCAGGTTCGGTAGCTATGATCTTTGAAAAATTAGGCGGAGAAGTAATTTATTTTGGAAAACCATACCCACAAGTTTATAATCAATCTATAGATAATAAAAATAAAAGAATTTTAGCAATTGGAGATAATTTAAATACAGATATTAAAGGAGCAAATCTTTTGAACTACGACTCAATGATTATAACAAATGGTATCCATAAAGAAGAAATTCAAATAGATGGAATAGAGGTAGTTTCAAAAAATTATGAAACAATTGTTAATTATATGCAAAGTGATCTTAAATGGTAAAAAAAATTAAAAATTATAATAATTTTAACATTTCAAAAGACCATAAGAATTCTATTATTTTAATTGGAAATTTTGATGGAGTTCATGCAGGCCATCAAAAATTATTTAGCCAGGCTAAAAAATATAAAAAAAAATTTAAATTAAAAATTGGTGTTATTACTTTTGAACCAATGCCAAAAATGTATTTTAATAAGAAATTAAATAATTTTAGAATTTCCAATTTAATTCAAAAAAAATTATTGATACAAAAATTAGGTGTAGATTTCATAATAACAAAAAAATTTGATAAAAATTTTTCTAAGATTAAATATAATAGTTTTATAAAAGATATTTTACATAAAAAAATTAAACCTAAATTTATATTTGTAAGTAATAATTTTAGGTTTGGGAACAAAAGAGAAGGCAATGTAAGAAAATTAATACTATGTGAAAAAATTTTTGGTTATAAAATTATTAAACCGAAACCCTTGATTTTTAAAAATAAGATTGTCTCATCAACTTTTATTAGAAAGTTATTATCTAAAGGCAATTTAAATTATGCGAATAAACTTCTCAGAAGAAATTGGTCTATACAAGGTTCAGTTCAAAAGGGGAGACAAGTGGGAAAAAAAATTGGCTTCCCTACATGTAATCTAGATATTAAAAATTATGTTATCCCAAAGTTAGGCGTTTATGCTGTAAAAATCCGAAGAAAAAATACGAATAAAATATTAAAAGGCATAGCAAATCTGGGATATAGACCTACTTTTAATCAAAAAAAAATACTTTTAGAAGTCTTTATATTTAATTTTTCTAGCAATCTTTATAATAAGGTTTTAATTATTGATTTCATCAGTTTTATAAGAAATGAAAAAAAATTTAAAAATATTATTCAACTTAAGAAACAAATTAGTTCAGATTTAGTTAAAGCTAAAAAAAAATTAAATTAAATTATGTCAAAAGAAAATATAAATTTACCAAAAACTGCTTTTTCAATGAAAGCAAATTTACCTACTAGAGAACCCGATATAATAAATTATTGGAAAAAAATTGAACTTTATAAAAAGTTAAGGGCTGCAAAAAAAGGTAAAGAAAAATTTGTTCTTCATGATGGACCACCTTATGCAAATGGAAATATACATATGGGTACCGCTTTAAATAAAATTTTAAAAGACATAGTTGTTAAATTTCATCAAATGGAGGGAAAAGACTCTGTTTATGTACCCGGTTGGGATTGCCATGGATTACCAATAGAGTGGAAAATTGAGGAACAGTATAAGAAAAATAAAAAAAATAAGAATGAAGTTCCAATTAATGAGTTTAGAAAAGAATGCCGAGATTTTGCAAGTAAATGGATTGAAGTACATAAAGAACAGTTTCAAAGATTAGGTGTGATAGGGGACTGGGATAATTATTATTCCACAATGAGTTTTGATGCTGAGGCACAAATTGTTAGAGAACTTGGAAAATTTTTAAATGAAGGAAGTTTATACAGAGGATACAAGCCTGTTCTTTGGTCTACAGTAGAAAAGACTGCATTAGCTGATGCAGAAGTTGAATATAAAGATCATAAATCTGATACAATCTATACATCCTTTAAAGTTAAAAAATCTAATATTGATGAATTGAAAAAAAGTGAAATAATAATTTGGACAACAACACCTTGGACAATTCCAGCTAATAAAGCATTAGCATATAACAAAAGTTTAAAATACTTAGTGATAAAAATCGAAGATGAAACTGATTTTAAAGACAGACAAATTGTAATAGCTGAAGCTCTGCTAAAATCTGTTTTAGAAGAATGCAAAATTAAAAAATATAGTAAAGTTTGCCTATTGAATGGTAAAGATTTTGAAGGAACCATTTGTAGTCATCCATTTTCTAATATTGGTTTTAATTATGATATACCCATGCTGGAAGCAAAATTTGTTACTACAGAACAAGGAACTGGAATTGTTCATTGTGCACCAAGTCATGGACCAGATGATTTTAGTTTGTGTTTAAATAACGGAATTAAGGCCATAGAGACTGTCGATGGAGATGGAAAATATACTGACGCAATTCCTGTATTTAAAGGAGTACATATATTTAAAGCAAATAGTTTAGTTATTGAAAAACTAAAAAATGAAAAAAATTTGTTATCAAATGGAGAGTTAACTCATTCATATCCACATTCTTGGAGATCAAAGGCTCCATTAGTTCACAGAGCAACTCCACAATGGTTTATTTCAATGGAAAGTCATGGTTTAAGAAATAAAGCACTAAAAGCAATTGGTGAAACAAAATTTTATCCTAGCAAAGGAAAAGAAAGATTAAAATCTATGATAGAAATGAGACCAGATTGGTGTGTCTCAAGACAAAGAGTGTGGGGAGTTCCTATACCTGTTTTTATATCAAAAAAGACTAACAAAGTATTAATTGACGAGGAAGTAACTAAAAATATTGCTAATATTTTTGAGAAAGAAGGTGCTGATTGTTGGTTTGAGGGTGATGTTCAAAGGTTTCTAGGAAAAAAATATAAAAGTGAAGAGTATGAAAAATTAAATGACATTGTTGAAGTATGGTTTGATAGTGGCTCAACTCATAGCTATGTTCTTGAAAAAAGAGAAGATCTAATGTGGCCTGCTTCAATGTACCTTGAAGGTTCTGATCAACACAGAGGTTGGTTTCATTCTTCACTTTTGGAGTCATGCGGAACAAGAGGAAAAGCCCCATTTAATTCTATACTTTCTCATGGCTTTGTAGTTGATGGAAAAGGATTAAAAATGTCAAAATCTTTAGGAAATATTATATCTCCTGAGGACATATTAAAAAAATATGGAGCCGACATTTTAAGAATTTGGGTTGCAGCATCTGACTACGCTGAAGATCTAAGAATAGATAATTCAATATTAGAACAACATGCGGAGTCTTATAGAAAAATTAGGAATACTTTTAGGTATATTCTTGGCAATATAAATGACAATTATAAAAAAGTAGATTTACAAACACTAGAAATAGATAAGTTACCAGAGCTAGAACAATACATGCTTCATAAACTTTATAGTATTAATAAAAATTTTAATAAACATTTTAAACAATATAATTTTCACAATCTTTACAAAGAATTGTTAAATTTTTGCACTGTTGATTTATCAGCATTTTATTTCGATATAAGAAAAGATACATTGTATTGCGATAAGATAGATAGTGACAAAAGAAAATCCACGATTATTTTTTTAAATATTCTTTTAGATATATTATTAAAGTGGCTAGCACCTATTTTATCATTTACGACTGAGGAAATTTATTCTTTAGTTAATAAAGATCAGAAAAGTATACATTTAGAAAATTTTCCTTTATTACCAGAAAAGTGGAAAAACAGTAATCTAGAGTCAAAGTGGTTGGAGTTAATTAAAATTAGGGAGGTTTGTAATAGTAGTATTGAGACTAAAAGAGCGTCTAAGGAAATAGGTTCAAGCTTGGAGGCAAACTTAATTATCAAATTGGATGATAGATTAATTAATTTGACAAAAGATGTTGATTTTTCAGAATTATGTATAACATCTAATGCAGTGGTTGAAAAAAACAGTTCTAAAGAAATTAATGTAGAAACTTCAAAAGCTGAAGGTAATAAATGCCCAGTTTGTTGGAAAATTAATAAAGTAAAATGTGAAAGACATTCACTTTAGTTTAAATATTAATGAATAAAAGAAATTTTAAAAATAATATAATTTATTTGATTATTTTTATTTTCATTTTTGCAGCTGATCGATTTTCCAAATTATATATTTTGAATTTAGCTGAAATGAATGACACATTAAATTTATATATAACTTCATTTTTAAATTTTTATTTGATATGGAATAAAGGTATAGCTTTTGGTTTATTTTCATTTGATGAAAGTGTTATTTATACTTCAATAACTTTTTTAATTATATTTATAACTTTAATTATTTTGATACTTGCTATTAGATCTAAAGACTATAAAGGTTATTTTTTTATTATTATTTTTAGTGGCTCAGCAGGAAATTTGTATGACAGAATTAATTATTCTGCAGTTCCAGATTTTATAGATCTACATATTGACAGCTTTCATTGGTTTATTTTTAATGTAGCTGATATATTTATTACTATAGGTGTGATATGCCTTATTTTAGATGAATTATTTTTTTATAAAAAAACAGATGAAACTAAGTAAATATCTAATACTAGCCATAGCATCTATTTTTTTTATTTCAGGGTGCACATCTGTTAAAGAAACTTTATCAGGCCAAAAAAAGGAAAATACCGATGAATTTTTAGTTAAAAAAAAAAATCCATTAGTTTTACCGCCTAATTTTGATGAATTGCCTCAACCACAATTAAAAGATACTGAAATTGAAGATCAAGATCAGAATATAGATTTTTCAGGTGTTTTAAGTGACGCTGAGAATAAAAATGAAAAAGTTAAAAATGATAATAGTTCTTTAGAAAAATCTATTTCAGAAATATTAAATAGTAATTAATGTTATCTAGTAATATTCAATTAAAAAATTTTAAAATTAAAACTTTAGATAAAAAAACTAAAAAAAACTTAAAAAAACTCTTAGGCGAAAAGAATGAAATATTAAATTCTCTAAAATCTTCTTATAAATATTCATATAATAAAAAACTAATTAAAAAAAATAAAAGAGAAAAATTTTTATCAATTATTGGCATGGGTGGTTCTATTCTTGGGTCAATGGCAATACATGATTTTTTAAAACATAAAATCAAAAAAAAAGTTATGTTTTATGATAATTTAGAGTCGAATCCGACAATTAATCAAAAAAATATAAATATAATAGTTTCAAAATCAGGTAATACTCTAGAAACAATATCAAATACAAATTTTTTGTTAAAAAAAAATCAAAAAAATATTTTTATTACAGAGTCACATAATAGCTATTTAAGATCTTTAGCATTTAAAATCAGAGCAGACATTGTAAATCATAATAATTTTATTGGAGGAAGATATTCAGTCCTGTCGGAAGTAGGAATGTTACCAGCAGAATTGATGGGATTAAGTGAAAAAAAATTTAAACAATTTAATAATCTTATTAAAAATAAAAAATTTGTTAATCAATTAATATTGAATGTAAGCAATACATTATTATTTATTAAGAATAAAAAGTTTAATTCAATAATTTTAAATTATGATAGCTCTTCACATAATTTGTTTAAGTGGTATCAGCAATTAATAGCAGAAAGTTTAGGAAAAAAAAGTAAGGGAATATTGCCAATAATTTCATCAATGCCAAAAGATAATCATAGCTTGATGCAACTTTATTTAGATGGTCCTAAGAATAATTTTTTTACATTTTTTTATGTAAAGGAAAAAAAAACTTTAAAAATAAATAATAAACAGATTATAAAATCTCATAGTTATTTAAAAAATAAAACTTTAGAAAAGATTAGGTTTTCTCAAAAATTAGCTACCGAGAACGTATTTTTAAGAAAAAAAATACCATTTAGGAGTTTTGAAGTTTTTAAAAAAGATGAAAAATCTCTAGGTGAATTATTTTGTTTTTTTATTTTAGAAACTATATTGCTAGGCATGGCATTAAAAATTAATCCTTATGATCAACCATCTGTAGAATTAATTAAAAAAGAAACAAAAAAAATTTTAATTTAGACAAATTTTCCTAGAATAATTTTTGAAATACCATAATTTTTTTCTTCCAAAATTTTAAAGAATTCTTGAAATTCATCATTTTCACTTTTGTGTCTATGAATTATTATTATACCTTTTTTATCGAGTATTTTTGATTGAAATATTTTCTTTAAAATTTCAGATAAAAATTTCTCTTTATAAGGAGGGTCTAGGAAAACGATATCAAATTTTCGATTCAACTTATTAAAATTTAGCTGTTTAAATATATCTTGTTCAATTACCATAGATTTATTTAAATAATTAAGTTCAGAAATATTTCTTTTTAAAATGGGTAATACCTTTTTATAGTTTTCAATAAACGTAACAAATGACGCTTCTCTAGATAGACATTCCAATCCAAACGATCCAACTCCAGAAAATAAATCTAAAATATTTGAAGATTTTATCCTTACTTCAAATTTATTTGAATGTAATATGATATTAAATAATGACTCTTTAGTTAAATCTTTAAGTGGTCTTGTATATTGATCTTTAGGTTCAAGAATTTTTTTACCTTTAAAATTACCTGATATTATTCTCATTGGTCAATTACTTTATGACCAATATCTTTACGAAAAAATCCATTTTCCCAATTTAAAAGATCTAATATTTTTAGTATTTTATTTCTACTTTCCTTAAAACTCTCAGATAGACAAACAAAATTTAATACTCTTCCTCCCACAGAACAAACCTCATCTTTAATCATTTTGGTGCCTGCGTGGTAACAAAACAAGTTATTCTCAAATTTGATTTGATCAAGTTTTTTTATAGGTATATTTTTTTTAAATTCTTCAGGATACCCTTTAGAGCATAACACTATACTCAAACTTTTTTTATCATGCCAATTTATTTTTGTTTTACTTAAAGAACCTTCACAGCAAGATATAAATATATCTAGTAAATCTGAATTGAGTTTTGGTAAAATAGTTTGGCACTCTGGATCACCCATTCTAACATTATATTCAATTAAATAAGGTTCATTTTTAACAATCATTAGGCCTACATATAAAAAACCTTTATAGGCTGTACCAAGATCTTTAAGACCTTTTATTGTAGGTTTAACTATTTTGTTAATTATTTTTTTTTCTAAAGAGTCATTAATTAATCTAGAAGGAGAATATGCTCCCATACCACCAGTATTTTTCCCTTTATCTCCTTCTAGAACTCTTTTGTGATCTTGAGCTGTTCCAAAATTTTTAATTATTTTACCATCACTTATAATAAAATAACTCATCTCTTCTCCTTCAAGAAATTCTTCAATAAGTAAATTGTTAGCTACTCCAAATTTTCCATCGAAGATTTCACCTATTGCTTCTTGAGCTTTAACTTTGTTTTCACATATATAGACACCTTTTCCTGATGCTAAACCATCAGCTTTTATTACCAAAGGGAATTTAGAATTATTCGTAAATATATTTGCATCTTTTTTATTAGCAAAAATACCGAATTTTGCTGTTGGAATTTTATATTTATCACAAAGATTTTTTGTAAAAATTTTAGAACCCTCAAGTTGAGCTGCTGTTTTGTTTGGACCAAATACTTTAATTTTTTGTTTTTCTAAAAAATCTACAATCCCATCTACAAGTGGTTTTTCAGGGCCTACAACAATTAAATCTATATTTTTCAATAAAATAAATTTTTTAAGTTCGTTAAAATCTCTTAAATCTATTGAAATATTTTGAGCAATCTTAGCTGTGCCAGCATTTCCTGGAAAACAATATATTTCCTGAATTTTGTTGGATTTTTTCAAAGCATGACATATTGCATGTTCGCGACCTCCACTTCCTATTATCCCAACTTTCATATATTAATATATAAACTAAAAATGAATAAAAAATTAGCAAAAATAAAATATTTACCAAATAAGTTTGAAATTATTGAAAATGGAGATCATGTCTTGTGTGCAATTTCTGGCAAACCTATTAGATTAGAGGAGTTAAATTATTGGAACGTAGATTTACAAGAACCTTATTATTCATATAAGGAAGCTTTTTTAAAAAGGGATAAATCAGAAAAAAAATAAATTTATTTCCATCTATTATGAGACCATATCCACTGGTCTGGATTTTTGATAATCATCTTTTCCATAATATGATTTAAATCAACTGTTATATCTTCAATTGACTCATTATTAGAGTAACTTATTGGTTTATTGACTGTTAATTTAAAATTAATCTTATTATATCTCTCAATATAAACAGGCACAATTTTACAATTAAATTTTTTTACAAATTGAGCTGGTATTGTAGTGGTATAAGCCTGATGATCAAAAAAATTTGATTTAATACCTTGTGAAACTCTTTGATCTATCATTAAAGCTATAGAAAAATTTTTTTTAAAGTAAGAAAGTAGTTGTTTAGTTCCAGCAATCCCTTTTTTAATTTGATTTTTACAAATGTATTTTTTTCTAATCTTTTCCATAATGAAATTTAAAAATTTATTATTTAAAGGCCTATAAATTGTTGCTAAATCGATACCAGACTTTTCAATGTGCATAGCCATTAATTCAAAGTTATTAAAATGACCAGAAATAAATATTACAGGTTTTTTATCTTTTTTAATTTCTTCCAAAATATCTTGACCAATAATTTTTAAATTATTTTCAAATTTTGATTCCCTAAAATCTTTTAAAAAAACATATTCTGATAATATGCGTCCATAATTACTCCACATATTACTGATTATTACATTTAAGTCTTTCTGGGAAATTTTAGGAAAAGCTTTAAGAATATTTTGTTCTATTAGTTTTTTTGGTCTGAAAAAGGGCCCTATAATTTTAAACAAAAAACTAGATAAATTTGATGCAATTTTTCGACCTAAAATTTTATAGTTTAAAAATAGAAAAAAAATAATTAAGGATTGAAAGAAATATTTTATAGATTTCATAATTTTGATTTTATAAAAGAAATTAATTCACTTTCATTTTTGATAATTAGATCAATTTTTAAAAAATCAATATTATTTATGCTATCTTTTGGAATTTTTACAAAGTCTTTTTCTGTAGTTATAATTTTAGCTTTCAAATTACTTGCAATTGATTTAATTTTTTCTATATCTTTTTTTTTATACTGATAGTGATCAGGAAAATTAATTTCTTTAACTATTTTAAATTTTTTTTTTAACAAAGTTTTTTTAAAGTTATCTGGATTTGCGATTCCTGAGAGCATTAAATAATTATTTTCAAGATTAAATTTGTGAACATTAATTGGTTGATAATATGTTTCAAAAATTTTTATGTTAGCATCAATTTTTTTAATTGAATTTTTTAGATGTGAATTATCTTCTTCGTTACCATTTAGGAATACAGCATCATATTTTAAAATACTTTTTAGCTTTTCTCTTAGCGGCCCTGAGGGTATTAAAAAACCATTGCCAATCCATTTAACATTATTAAAACAAACAAAACTAATATGATAGTTTAATAGTCTGTCTTGTAATCCATCATCAAATATTGCAATATCAATATTGTCTTTTATAGCTTCATTAAGAGCATCAAGCCTTTTTTTTCTACAATATAAGTTAGAATTTTCAGAAAGTAATTTCTGTTCATCAATTTGGTCTTTATAAAATTTTTTAATAGAACATGTTTTAAAATTTAATTTTTGTAAAATTTGATTTAATTTGATTGTTAATGGTGTTTTTGCAGTTCCACCAACGTATATATTGCCCAAGCAAATTGTTTTTATGTTTTTAATATTATTTGTTTTTTTTAGACTTAAAAAATAATTATTTATAAATATTGGTAAAGTGAATGGAAGCAATATATATGATAAGTAATTTGGTTTTTTATAATCCCAAAACTTAGGTTTACTTATTTTCATTGTTAGATAATTTTTTCGATTTCATTCAATGTATTTTTAAGAATTTTTTGACCCATAGTTTTTATTTTATTTCCAATATATTTTGATTTAATATCTTTTTTAAACAATTCATTAATTTTTTTTATGAGCTGATTCTGGTTTTTTACTTTAAATGAAATTTTATTTTTATTCAAAAGATTATAAATCTCAGGAAAATTTGAAACTTTTGGACCATGAATTATATTACAATTAAATCTTGCTGGTTCTAATGGATTTTGTCCACCTGGAGTTGTCAATGATTTTCCCAGAAAAACAATTTTACAAATTTTAAAAAAAGCTTTTGTTTCCCCATAAGTATCAACAATATAAACTTGTGTATTTTTAGGTATTTTTTTGTTTAAGCTATGGAGGTGTGTTTTTAAACCTAAGTTTGAAAATGTATCAATTATTCTTTGAGTTCTTTGGATATTTCTTGGTATTACAATTGTAATTAAATTATTAATTTTTTTTTGTATAGCTTTATGTGCATTAGCTGCAATAAGCTCTTCTCCTTCATGTGTACTTGCAGCACACCAATATTTTTTGTTATTTAAAAATTTTTTTAAACCTTGATTAATTGTTTCTTTTGAGTCAAGAATACTCTCAGAAAATTTTAAATTTCCAATTTTTTTTAATTTTTTAACTTCAAATCTTTTTAAATGTTTTAAAGTTTCTTCATTTTGTGGATAAACATAATTGAAACTTTGAAATAGTTTTTTGGAGAATGAGCCTAACTTCATCCATCTTGTAAATGTTTTTTTTGTAATTCTGCCATTTAAAAGGATATGATAAATATCATTTTTTTTTAAGTTAAAGAGCATGTTTGGCCATATTTCAGAGTCAATAAAAATTACTAAATTTGGACGCCAATATTTTAAAAATCTTTTACTTAGGTAGTTTGTATCTAGAGGGTAAAACTGATGAACAGTTTTTTTAAATTTAAATTTATTAAATATTTTTGCTGAACTTAAAGTTGAAGTAGTCACTAAAATTTGCTTTATATTTTTTTTTTCTTCTAATTTCTCAATCAATGGAATGACACTCATTAATTCACCAACACTAGCTCCATGGAACCAAACTAAATTTCCTTTATTTCTTTTATGAGAGAAAAAAGTAAATTTTTCTTTAAATCTAGTAAAATGTTCTTTTTTTTTTATTAATCGAATTAAGATTATTAAAGGTGAAAAAACTAAAATTAAATTAATTAACAATCTGTATATTAAAATCATTAACTTTTTTTAAGTTGTTTTTCATAAAAATTTTTATATATTTCTGAGTTAGATAAAAGTTCTTTGTGTGATCCATTAGTAACAATTTTACCTTCTTTGACAACGTAAATTACATTTGCATTTAAAATAGTTGAAAGTCTATGAGCTATCACTAAAGTTGTTTTATTTTTGGTTAATAAACTTATAGCATTTTGTATTTTTTCTTCAGTATCTGAGTCTAATGAGGAGGTTGCCTCATCTAAAAGAATAATAGAACTTTTTTTTAACATTGCTCTAGCAATTGATAATCTTTGTTTCTCACCACCAGATAGTCTAACTCCATTTTCTCCAATAATTGTATCGTAACCATTTGGTAATTTTTGTATGAATTCATCAGCATAAGAGTTTTTTGCTGCTAACATAATTTCTTCATTAGATGCTTCAAAATTTGCATAAGCAATATTACTTTTAACTGTATCGTCGAATAAGGTTGTCTCTTGACTTACTAATGAAATATTTTTTCTTAATGAATAAATATTTACTTTATGTATGGATTGATCATCTATTAATATACTCCCAGAATTAGGATCATAAAATCTTGGAATTAAATTTAGTATTGTTGACTTTCCAGCACCACTTAAACCAACTAAAGCAGTCATTTTACCTCCTTTAATATCTAAATTAGCGGATTTCAGAACTTTCTTTTCATCATTTCCGTATTTAAAATTAACTTCTCTAAAAATTATATTACCATCTTTTACATTTATACTCGGTAGCTTAGGATCGTCTTTGACATCATTTACCAAGTCAACAATTGGCAATACTCTTTTTGCCCCAGTAATACCTTGGTTAATTGCAATATTTAAGCCAGCTAGAGATTTAACAGGTTGATAAGCTAACATCATAGCAGCAAGAAAAGAAAAAAAATTATTAATTTTTAATTCACCATTTTCAATTAAAATTCCAGAATAAAAAATAAGTCCCGCTATCATTATACCGGTTAAAGACTCCATTATTGGAGTATTTCGATTAAAAATAACCATCATTTTAACGACTCTATCTTTTAGTCCATCAATATCTTTAGTAGATCTCAAATTTTCGTGTTCTTCTTTTTGAAAAATTTTTATTAGTTTATGATTTTTAAAAACTTCAATTAACCTGGTCGTAAATACGCCTGATTGAATCATCGTTTGGTCTGTAGCTTTATTCATTCTTTTACCTAATGACCTAGCTACATAAGTTGCCATAGGAATCATTATTATTGCTACTATTGATAACTTCCAATTTTGATAAAACATCACTAAAAGTAAACCGATTAAACTCATTGTATCTTTAAATACATTAAGAAGAGCAGTACTAATTAAGTTAACTAACATGTTCACATCATTTGTTAGGCTTGAAATAAACTTTCCAGTATGTGCACTGTCAATAAAGTTTGTGTCAGATGAAATTAATGATCTGAGCATATCTTTTTGTACATCAGCCTTTAGTTCTTGAGAAACAGAAATCATTATTATTTTTGCTAAATAAAGAGACATTCCTTTAGTGAAAAATGCAACAATAATTAAGATAGGAATTAAATAAATTAGAGTTTTATCTTTTTCTATAAAAATTTTATCTATGGCAGGATCAAGTAAATATGCAATGCCCGAAGTACTTCCTGCAACTAAAAATGAAAATATAATTGCAATAATTATTTTTTTTAAATGTTTTTTAGTATAATCTTTGAAAAGTCTTTTAATAATATCAATATCACTCATCATTAAAAAATTTTTCCTATAAGAATGTTGGTTAAGATTAAAGATCCTAAAAAATTATTACTCTTAAAAATTTTTAAGCAATTTATCGCGTCTTCTTTTCTAAAACTTTTGATTTGAAAAAAAAGTAGATGAAAAGTTGGTACAAATAAAAAAATAAAAAAAATGTATTTAAATTCCATAAAAAAACCAACTGACAATAGTGTAGTTATAAATATTGAGTAGCATATTATTAAAAATAATTTTGGATTTCTCTTAAATTTTATTGATGTTGATTTCACTCCTATTATTTCATCATCTTTTATATCTTGATATCCATATATAGTGTCGTAACCTAATGTCCAAAATATGGCTCCTATATAAAGTATTATTGGTAATAATTCTATTTTATTTGCAATACAAACCCATCCCAGAATTAAACCATAATTAAAAGTAATACCTAAAAATAATTGAGGCCAGTAAGTAAATCTTTTCATTAAAGGATAACTAAATGCTAAAGGCATTGAACACAAAGCTAATACTATAGTAAAAATATTAAAATTTAACAAAACTAACAGTGCAACAAAACATAAAAAGAGAACATAAGCTAAGGCTAGTTTTATTGATACTTCTCCAGATGCTATAGGTCTATTTTTTGTTCTAGAAACTTTTTTATCAAATTCTTTGTCTAATATGTCATTTACAATACATCCAGCTGAACGCATAAAAACTGAACCCAAAAAAAATAAAACTAGATAAAAAAAATATTTATTAAGATTGGTTGAAAAATCATAAGTTAGTGTTAAACCCCATGCACATGGCCAAAATAACAGCATATAGCCGATAGGTTTTTTTAATCTTGTTAACTCTATAAAGAGATTTAATTGTTTCATAATAATTTACTTGTAAATAGCAAAGGCTAGTTTCATAATCAAACTGATTCGTATGA
>MDTG01095912.1_pt1 | contig 14575 bp, 10 predicted proteins | sample 811421 | NCBI WGS metagenome assembly MDTG01 (sample SAMN05326645, study PRJNA326480) | marine metagenome | isolation source: seawater | place: Pacific Ocean: South East | collected 2011
GAAGATAGTGTTATTGTTAAATTAGATAATGTTGTATTAGAGACTTCACAGTATGAAATAGATTACGCACAAAAAGTATTAAGAATTAGCGATAGTAGTTTGTTACCAGTAGGTAAGCATCTTTCACTATTGACAATTGGAACAAATGGGTCTAATATTATAGAAAGCGATACTTTTACTGGAGATGGTAGAACTAACAATTTTGTTACTTACTACAAGTTTGAGCAAAACATAACAGCAGTAGTAAGTGTAAATGGTGTTGTATCAACATCATTTAGTTTAGATTCATCAGGACCAGAATATGGTGAAAATGCAAACAAAATTATGATTGTGTTTGGAGAGACTCCTCCGCTTAATAGTATTATTACATACACGTTATACAAAGGAACAGGCAAACAATATAGTCAACTTGCAATTGATGATACATTTAATAGAACTATTACAACTAATAGGTCTCATACATTTGGTGTAAATGGTGCTGTACCGTTACCATTTAACAAAAAGCCTTTTAGTCATAATATTCTAGTTAAGGTTGGCGATAAATTCTTAGATGCAGGTTACGTCAAAAAACATACATTAACAACTGCAAGAACATATGAAATAGACAATTGGCAGTTTGTAGATCAAACATTAATAAAACAAACCGATGTGTTAATTTATATTAACGATCAAATAGTTGATCCAGTAAATTATGTATTCAGCACTATAGATGGAAGGATTGAATTAACAACTAGAGAAATTGGCAAAAGCGGAGATATAATGCGTGTGTACTTGTTAAACAATAGCGAATACTTCTTTGTTGACACAGTAGTAAAATTAACAAACGCAGGAACTCTTTACGAGTACAATCCATTAGATAAAATTAACTTTGAGCTAGATGATAGTTTGAGTGTAATTGCAACTGTACAAGAATACACAAAGTCTGGACAGGAAGTTACTATTAAATTACAAGGATATGTAAGAGATCTAGTTTTACTTGCAGGTAGAGATGACACACCTAGTTTGTGGTCAGATGATAGCACACAATTCAAAGTTGATAGTATTAGTGTTGTTGAAAGTGATAGACTGAGTCTTAAAGATATTCCAAATGACGATGTAAAAATCTATGTATTTTCTAATCACGACACAAATGAATTTGAAAGATTAAGTTTACGTGTTGCATATGAAGATGAAAATGCTCCTGCAGGTTCAGATAATTATCTACAAAGAAACTTGTTAAGCAAAGGCGAAATAAAACTAGACAAGAAAATACCAGGACCAGAATATGCTTGGGTATTTTTAAATGGAAAATTTTTAACTTCACAAGCAGATTATACACTTTCTGATAATAGAGAATATATTGTTTTAGCAGAACAACCAATCAAAGATGATAGGATTGAAATACTTTATTTTACAGCAGAAGTAAGTAAGAAAAAGTTTGCCTATAGAATATTCAAAGATGTGTTAAACAGATATCATTACAAACGCATTAATAGTGCAAAGGAATACGAACTAGCAACTGATTTGAATTGGTATGATTTATCTATTAACCTAAAAAGTTCAGATGGTTTAGATGAGCCAAATAGAGAACTAGCAATACCAGGAATCATTTTTGTTAATGGCGAAAGAATAGAATATTTTGTCAAGCAAGGAAATATCTTAAGACAATTAAGAAGAGGAACGCTAGGTACCGGTATAAGAGATATACATTCAAGGAACAGCAGAGTATTTCATCAAGGTGTAAGTGAAACTATACCATATCAAGATACAACACTAACACAAACATTTACAGGTGACGGTACAGCAACAACATTTAACCTAAACTGGACACCAGCAAGTATAAATGAGTTTGATGTGTTTGTTGCTGGTACTAGATTGAGAAAAGCTACGCCAATTGCAAACGCAAATGACGGAATCGACTATAATTATTATGAGTACGATAGCACATTAGATCAAGATAGTCCAGGAGGAGATGTAGCAGTTCCAGCAGAATTTAGTGTTGAAAACAATATTTTAACATTGGTTACTGCGCCTCTTGCTGATACAGAAGTAAGAATAATTAGAAAAACTGGTAAAATTTGGAATGATGACGGAGTAAGTCTTGCAAATAGTAAAAATACTGTAAGCAGATTCCTAACAGATAGCACATATAAGCTCGCCCGATAAATACAATAAGGATAGTATTATGATAGAAAAAGAACATAACGGTGTACACATAGAGGGACATATAAAAATATATAACCCTGAATCAGGTTTTGTGTTTGTAGATAAACGCAATGCAATTCATTATGAAAATATGAGTATCAGTCTTGCTGAAAGTTTAGGCAATATTGGACAAGGTTTTATTAGTGAAATGAGTTTTGGTAACGGTGGAACTATAGTTGATCCAACTGGAATCATAACATATCTTACTCCAAATTCAACAGGAACAAATGCAAGCTTATACAATCAAACGTACACCAAAGTTGTAGATGCAAACAATGTTAATAATACTGATCCTACTAGAAACAAAATTGAAACTAGACACGTGAGTGGAACAAACTACACTGACGTTGTTGTAAGTGCTTTACTTGATTACGGTGAACCAGACGGGCAAGATGCATTTGATACAGCAGCAGATACAGAACAACAATTTGTATTTGACGAGCTAGGATTAAGAGGTTACAGTGCAAGCGGTACAGGAAGATTAATTACACACGTAATTTTCCACCCAGTGCAAAAATCACTTAACAGACTAATTCAAATTGACTACACTGTAAGAGTACAAAGCCTTAGCGGAGGTAACAGCTAATGGCATATGAAATTCCTTTTACAGACGAGGCAAACAAAGGTACAATTACTGTTGAAGACAGCAGTATTAATACTGATACAAGTTTAGGCCTAATAGGTAGAAACCTAACAGATTACGGTAGTAGTGTAAATACAAACTTTTTGCAAATGCTAGAAAACTTTGCTAATGCAAATCCTCCAGGTAATCCTGTAGAAGGACAACTTTGGTATGACACAACTGCTGGTATTGATCAGTTAAAAATATACGATGGAACGCAATGGGTATCAGCTGGCGGTGTAAAGAAGTCAGCAGTACAACCTGCTGTTGATAATAGTACCGTAGGTGATATTTGGGTTGATACAGAAAACAGTCAAATGTACATTTATACAGGAAGTGGATATGTACTAGTTGGACCTACATATAGTTCAGGATCAAAAACTGGAGCAATTTCTGAAAGCGTTGCAAGAGCAGATGACCAAAAGCCTGATCCACAAGTAACAATGATATATGTAGAAGATACAATTGTAGCAGTTATATCAGATAAAGAATTTGCTCCTAAATCAAATGTTGCTGGATATACGTCTACCTTTCCATTTAAAATTGGTATAAACTTAAACAGATCTTTAACAAGTGTTCTAAATGGTACAGCTGAAAAAGCAAATAATATGGTAATCAATAACTTACCAGTTCCTGGAACAAGTTTTGTAAGAAATGACGCAGAAGCAGGCAAGCAAACAATTGACACGCCTTTGAGAATAAGTGATAACAGAGGGATAGATTTTGGGCAAACAAAAACATTAAGTGTTTTTGTAGAAGATTCAGATAGTGTAATTGAACACTCAGGCACTGGTACACTAGACCTAAGAACAACAATTACATCAACACCAGCAATAAGAGTAAAGTCAGATGCTGTTGTAAATCAAATTGGTATTAATAATGCAAGTCCTACTGAATCATTGGATGTTACAGGTAATTTATTAGCAAGTGGAACAATAAAAACAACTGATACAACAAACTCAACAAGTAGTATTACAGGTGCAATTACAACACCTGGAGGTATCGGAGTTGCTTTAGATGCACATATTGGAGGTACGTTAACAGTATCTAGTAATATTACAGCAGAAAATATTATACCTGAAAATGATAACACACATAACTTAGGTACTGCTTCATTATACTATGATAATTTGTATGCAAATAGAATTAACACAACTTCTATTCAACCAAAAGCTGGAAGCAGTCTAGCTATTACTGGTACACTTACAGGTACTTCAACAAGTGCAGGAAAGTTAAACAGTGCAACAACTTTTAGACTACAAGGTGAAGTTTCAGCAGATAGTTTTACATTTGATGGACAAACTGGCGGACTTACAAAAACACTTGCAAATAGTGTAATTGATCCAACTTTTGTAACCAACAAAGGTGCATTGCCTAGCAGTATAGTAGGTACAGATGAATTCTTAGTTGCAAGAGGAAGTGACTTATACAAAACAACACAAAGTGATATAATCGGTAGTATTCAAACAATTCCAATTGGTACAGTTACAGCATATGCTGGAGGTGTTGCACCTGCAGGATGGTTAATTTGTAATGGCGATGCTTATCAAGAATCTGTATATAATTTATTGTTTGCTATAATTGGCACAACATATGGTTCAGCAGGTGGAGGTACATTTAGAGTGCCTGACTTAGCAGGTAGACATCCAATTGGCTTGCTAGGAGTTCCGTCTAATAACAATAATAGAATCTTATCAGGTTCAGGTACAATAGGCGGTGTAAGTGGTAATCCCACTTCAACTATTGCTACTTCTAATTTACCTGATCACACTCATTCACTTGAAAGTGACACAGGCGACCAATTTTACGCAACTACAACTATTGCATCACAAACAGGTTCTAATACAAGTGCAGGTGGAGCAGCAGCCGATGGAGCAAGCGGTACTAAAATATCAGTTACAGGCAGCATACCAGGTGCAACTAATACTCCTTTAGATACAACTGATCCATTTGTAGCAATGAATTACATTATTTACACAGGGCAGATAATATGAGTTATAGATTAAACAAAACTGACGGTACACTTTTAACCGAACTGATTGATGGTAGAATTGATAATACTACTACTGACTTAACTTTTATTGGCAAAAATTATCAAGGCTTTGGCGAAATACTAAATGAAAACTTTATTAAGTTACTAGAAAGTTTTGCAAATGTATCAGCACCATCAAAACCTATCAAGGGACAAGTTTGGTTTGATTCAGTTACTGACAGATTAAAAGTTTATGATGGATCTACATTTAGAAGCACGGATAGCAGCGTTGTAAGCGGCACTGCACCGTTGGAAAAAGTTGTAGGCGATATTTGGATAAACAGTGCAAATAACCAAGTTTATTTTTGGGACGGTACTGACTGGATATTGATAGGACCGTCATATACAAAAACACAAGGTCTAAGCGGAATAAAAGTAGATACTATAAAAGACACTTTTGGCTTAGATAAAGTTATTGTGCTTTTTTATGTAGCTGGTACACCTTTAGCAGTATTAGCAAGAGAAAATTTTACACCTGGTTTAGAATTAGTTGGATACACAGATTTAAAACTTGGGTTGAATATAAACAGAAACTTCAGCACATTTATATTTGGTGGCATTGCGGATAAAGCACTTGCAATTACTGACGAGTTTGGCGCAGAGTTTAAAATTAACGATTTTATCAGCGCAACTGATCCTGCTGGTGATACTATGGCAGGCAGACTACGTGTTGCTACAAATACAGGTTTGATATTTGGTGCAAACGAAAATCATCAAATGAAAGTAACTGGAAACACAATACAGTTTGTTAATAATATTACAAATGAAAATTATGAAATAAATCTTAAAGGTTCAGGCGGAGCATACTCTGCACTATTTTTTGATACAGCAAATAAAAGATTAGGAATCTATAACAATACTCCAGATCCTACAATATCAAGAACTGAAGGATCACCAATTAACGAAGGTGTAGTAATTGGTTCAAACGGAGACCAAAAAAACTTAATAGTAAATGGAGATTTGCGTGTTGCAGGTGAACTACGTGTTGGCACACAAGTTACAGAAGATGTTAAGTCTTTAAGAATAGCAGATAAAAACATTCAACTTGCTATACCAGAGGATAGCACACTTTTAGATAGTTCAAGCGAATTTATTGATGATGCTGGTTTGCTTATAGAAACCACAGGCGGCAGTATTAAGTGGACATATAGAATTGGCACACTAGCTTGGACAACTGACGATAATATTAATATTACAGATATCAATGGTGCTTATATGATGGATGGTACACCGTTGTTAACTAGAACTTCGCTTGCTGCAACTGTAACAGATGCACCTGGACTTGTTAACATTGGTAGCTTAGGAAGTATTACAGTTGATAATATTAGTATTGACGCAAACAGAATTACAAACACAGCAGCGGGAATTGAATTAGCATCAAACGGACCAATTGAAGTTGTAGGAACACCAGTTGAAATACAGGGTGTAAAAACACCAATAAGTCCAAGAGCTGTTGCAGAAAATCCAGCACTTACAGAATCAGATAATGATGCAGTGACAACAAAGCAATATGTTGATACTGAAATTGGTGCTAAGACATTAATTTTTGGTATTGATGTTACAGGTCTTTCAATTTCTATAAACAATGGTGCAGGTGTTAACAACGATGTACTAGGTATATTAGAATCATTAGTTGATCCTGTAACATTGCCAGGCGGCACACAAGCTGTAATACACGGTAGTTCAATTGCGCCAACTGGTACTGATACTGCTGATGTAAATGCACAATTAAATAAAAGTTTTACTGCTGTTGACAGCGGCGGTACACAAAACGTTAGTGTGTTACAAGACTTTAGTGTAGGTCCTGTACCAATTGCACCAACATTCACTGTCACAAGGTATACTATAAAATTTAAAGTAGTTGCCGGAACTTGGGAACACGTATCAACAGCAGCGTATCCATAAAACAAATAAATATACTATATGAGGAACAACGATGGCATACATAATTAACAGATTTAGCGGAGAGCAGCTACTATCGCTTGAGGACGGTACAGTTGATAATACAACTGACTTGAAATTAATTGGTAAGAACTATAGTGGATATGGCGAAGCGCAAAACGAAAACTTTTTGTTTTTATTAGAAAGTTTTGCAGGAGCAACTAGTCCAAGCAAAGCACTAAGCGGACAAGTTTGGTTTGATAGTTCAGTAAATAAACTAAAATATTATACAGGAACAACCTGGAAAACAGCAGGTGGTGCGGAAGTTAGTTCTTCGCAACCAGCAGGACTTGTTGAAGGTGACCTTTGGTATAACAGCAATACTAATCAGTTATTTGCAAGAACTAGTGCAAATGAATTTATTCTTGTAGGTCCACAAGCTGCTGGATCAGGAACAACACAATTATTAAGTACAAATGTTGCAACAGCGCCATCAGATGTAACAGTACCAGTAATAATTGCATTAATCGATAACAATCCAATTTTTATGACTAGTGATGTTGCTTTCACTCCAAGTAGTAATCAGCCTGCTTCATTAGACGATTATGATATTCCAGGACATTTTCCAGCAGTCAAAAAAGGTATTACACTTATTAGAACACCAAGCACAGGTGTTACTGGCGTAGACGATGATACAGTATTGCCTTACTTTTGGGGTAGTGCAAGTAATGCAATTAAATTTGACGGCTTAGATTCTAGTCAATTTATTAAAACAGCAGGACCAGGAACTTCTGTAAATTTCCAAGACGATGCAGGTATTAAAGTTGGTGATAGTTTAGACTTTCAAATGCACGTAACAAATGGCAACGAAGCAACTTTATCTAATTTAATTGGTGATGAAATAAAATTTCAAACATATACATCAGGCACTGGCTTGCTTGAAATTGCAAGATTTACAAATGGTGCAGATATTGCACTTGTACCTGGCATTGATAATGCATACAAACTTGGTACAGCAAGTCTACGTTGGAATACAGTACACGCAACAACATTCAGTGGTACAGCTACAAAAGCAAATGCACTTGTTGTTGGAGGAAATGACCGTGTAGGATCAGTTACAAGTGATCCAGACACAGTAGCAGTCAGAGATTCAAATGGTAATCTTGTTGCAAATGTATTTACAGGTACAGCAACTCGTGCTAGATATGCTGACTTAGCAGAAAAATATAAAACTGGTTCAGAATTAGCACCAGGAACAGCAGTAGCAGTATGCGGAGACGCTGATTGCGAAGTATGTCCTGCAAATCATAGTGATATGCCTATTGGTGTTGTATCAACAGATCCAGCATATATGATGAACAGCGATGCTGACGGTCAATACATTGGTTTAAAAGGAAGACTTCCTGTAAGAGTAAAAGGTACTGTTGCTAAAGGCGAAGCAGTTTATGCTTGGGAAAATGGCGTTTGCGGCACTTATGAAAATGTTATGGTTGGTATTGTAAACACAGTAGCACTTGTTGGAATAGCATTAGAGTCTAATGATAATGAAGATGAGAAACTAGTTGAGTGTGTGCTTAAAGTATAAGTATATAAAAGGTGAAAGTATATGGTAAATCAAATAATTTCTGCTGCGAGGTACAATTTTTTACAATCAAGAATTGGTAATCTTTTAGGAGTAGGCGTAGGAACAAGTGGATATAACCAAGCTGTTACTTCTACCCAGGTACCAAAAGAAAACTTAGTCCTTGCTACTGAAATGAATGCACTATATGCTGATCTAATAAAAATTAGAACACATCAAGTTGGTACAGAACCAACAGCATTAATTAAGCAAGTTAAAGACAATGCTACACAAATCACTATTGCAAATGCTTATATCAATACTTCAAATAATAATGTAGTTACAATACAAACAAACGAAGTACATATGCTAATTGAAGGTTTGTGGGTTGATTACATTATTGGTGTTAACGGTATGACACAACTAAACAAAGTTTCTGGTTATGCCAAAGTATTAAGTGCGACTGAATTTGAATTATACAGCAATTATGATAGAACATCAGGAACACCTTTAACAAATCCTATTGGTGATGTTAGTTGGGGAACTTATACATCTGGTGGATCATTTTTTCATACAATTGGAGAAGAATCATATCAAACATATGAATCATTAACAACATTATGTGAAAATGCAAAATTTAATGTAGATTCTACACAAGCTGATCCAGCAGTAAAAGATTCAGTAACACGTACAGATTTATGGGGTGGTACAGCTACTCCACAACAAGTGGTTCACGAATTTACAGTAACGTTTGCTGATGCAAACAATCGTAGAGGTTTTTTCAACGCTGGAGGCGAATTAAGATTCACAGCGAGTATTGTAAACTTACCTTCACCAGGTGATGACAATTATCAAAAAACAACAGACTGGGCTGCTATGCTTACAAATATGGGAACAATAAAATTTAATTTTGCAGACACTGTAAGTTCAAATAATGTTGGTACTGGCAGTGCTATTGGAAATTATGACTTGACAAGTTCATATCAAGTAATATATACTAAAACAGGTAGCGGTGTATACATAGAAAATGATTACATAATATACGCTAAAGAAAACAGTGCAAAACAAATACAATTCAAAGTAGAATTTACAGATGACGCTAATGGCTCTGGAGGAGCTGACGAAAGAGTAGGAGGAGAGTTGACTAGTGTACTTTCAGAATATCGTGCAACAGGACCATATGTTGAAAATGTTACTCCTACGATTACGAGAATACAAAGTTTGTAAGGAGTCTTAATGCCAGTCGGAACACCAATACTAGCATCAGACTATAATGGTATCCATAATCTTATGTCGCCAATTGTTGGCCCTACTACAAGTAACGTAAATCTTGGATACGGACGTACACTTTTAAGTGGCTTAGTTGTTGGCGGCAGTACTCCTGGTGTTAGCGATGTGATTACAAGTTTGCAACAATACAATATTTGGAAAGATTTACAAGCTGGACATATACATCAGTTTGGCACAGATAATACACGAATAGCATTAAACAGAGTTGATGTAGGAGATATTATTGAGTGGGCCAACATAACAGACTTTCAATTGTTTGTCAACGATTTAACCTCATTTAACAGAAATACCACTGAATTTCCTGCTGCTAATTTTGACGAAGCTGGAATGCTTACAACAAGTAGTACAAGTGTATCAAGTGTAAGAAGCAGTAATTGGGGTACAGGTGCTAATTATAGAATAGGTCATAGAGTAACTGTTAGCTGGAGTAGTGCAAATGCACGTAATCATTATTTTAATGCTGGCGGACAAATACGTTTTGATGCTAATTTAACTGGCGGTACAAGTGGTACAGCAAATAGTAAAGATCAGGATTGGCAACGTATTCTTAATGAAATGGGAAAAATACGTTTTTGGAAAAAAGCAACAAACTATTTTACAGAATCATTAGGAACAGGCGGAACTGGTAGCGAATATGCACTAGGTTCAATAAGCACAAACAGTGCAACTAGTGGTGGATTTTTTAACAGTGCTACTAGGTTATATACAAAACAAGGTGGTGGTGTAACAGGAGGTAATCCAGGAGGTATTCCAGTTACACAGATATACGATGATAACGAATATCAAATAAACTTAGTTATTCCAAACACAAGTCAAATGATATTTGAAATAATATTTGATGATAGTGATACAGGTACAGGCTTCCAGGTAGAATCGGGCGAGCAAGGTTCACCAACTGACGAACAAGTTACTGGTACAATTACAAGTAATCTTTTCACTTATACACCTAACAGTACCTTTAATATTGGCGCAAGTACGTTTGATGCAATTGTACAAACAGCACCCACAGGTGCAGTAAATAGTTCACTTTAACCATTGACAATGCTAAAATTTAGTTATATACTATACATCGTATAGATAGGAGATAACTATGGACGAACGCCTAGAAAAAGCACTTGAAATTAGTAATTATATGGCAACTTTTGATAATCAAAAAAGATTACTCAAAGAACAATATAAAGAAAATCTTGTACTGCATTACAAAGGCGGACAGTTTTCTATCACACGTGAACTTATAAGTTTTTGTCAAAGTTTACTTTCTCTTGAACAAGAGTCAACAATTTTAATTGATGATAATGACATTCCTGTTGACTGTCACGATTTACAAGAATTTACAAATGCAATTCTAAATAATTATCAATCATATTCAAATAGATTCTTAACAGACTATAATAAACTTATGCAAGAAAGATCAGTTGAAAGTATTATGAATTTATGAGCCAAGGCGTACTGCTATTTGCATTTAACAATGAAAGCATCAATTACGTTAAGCAAGCTGTTTTTTGTGCAAATCGCATAAAAAAATATTTAAATTTACCAGTAAGTTTAGTTACTGATATAGACAACTGTGATTGTTTTGGCAAGTACTTTGATAAAGTAATCAAAGTAGAAAAAGGTTTAACAAGCCGTAAAGCCTATAGAGACGGATCACTTAGTAAACGTGTGCTTGCATTTAATAATTACGGTAGAGAAAATAGTTTTGATTTATCTCCTTATGATGAAACTATTGTAATGGATACTGATTATATTGTTGCGAATGATAAGTTGTTAAATTGTTTTGAACAAAACAAAAGTATTTTATTATATAAAGATGCAACACATTTAGGAATATACAACGGCACACCTGAATTTCAATCTATTAGTGATAGCGGTATAGATTTTTATTGGGCTACTGTAGTCTATTTTAAGAAAAATGATATTAGTGAAATATTTTTTAACTTAATAAAACATATTAAAGAAAACTATATGCACTATAGAGGTGTTTATCAATTTAAAAATACTGTTTATAGAAATGATTTTGCATTTAGCATAGCTGTGCATATATTATCTGGTTATACAAAAAATAACTTTGTTGGTACATTGCCTGGTAAAAAGTTTTATGCAATTGATAGAGATATATTACTATCAATAAAAGACGATGTATTTCAAGTTTTGGTAGAAAAACAAGATAGACTTGGCGAATATACTTTTGTAAAATTTAAAGGAAGTAATTTACACGTTATGAATAAGTTTAGTTTAGCGAGAGTTATGGATGAGTAATAATTTTACAATGCTTGCACAAAACACTGAAGTTGATTATGTGCAACAAGCATATCTAAATGCTATGAGTATTCGTGCAACCAACGAAAATGTAAAAATATGTTTAATAACAAATGATACAGTGCAAGACAAATACAAACAAGTTTTTGATGACATAGTAGAAATACCTTGGGGCGACCACGCTGAAGATAGTGATTGGAAGATAGAAAATAGATGGAAGACATATCACGCAACACCGTATGATGAATCTATTGTTATGGATACTGATATGCTTGTGTTACAAGATATAAGCAACTGGTTTAATTTCTTAAAAAATTATGATTTATTTTTTACAAGCAATGTTTACACATATAGAAATGAACTTGTTACAAATGATTACTATAGACATACATTTTCAAAAAATAAACTACCAAACTTGTATAGTGGATTACATTACTATAAAAAATCAGATGTTGCACACGAGTTTTATACCTGGTTAGAAATGATTACAAATAATTGGCAGCAATTTTACAGGCAACACACAGGTGGTAAAATGTATCAACGTAAATGTAGTATAGATTTATCAAGTGCTATTGCTGTAAAAATTATGGGTATAGAAAATAAAGTTACAAATCCACGTGCTAAATATCCTAGCTTTATACATATGAAACCAAGAATACAAAATTGGCAAAACAGTGTAATAGATAGTTGGCAAAATCGTGTAGGCACATATTTAGGTGAGGACTTACAACTTAAAATAGGTAATTATACACAAACTGGTGTTTTTCATTATACAGAAGATAACTTTGTTAAAAATCGTATAATTACTGTATATGAGAAATATTTAGGATTATAATGAGAATTACAATTAGCACAGACAGATATGTTTGTTTTGATGAAAACGGCGTAATTGATAAAATTACACGCAAACCTGATGAAAACTTTGAAAACTTATTAGTAGATTTTGAAGATGTTAGACATTTTAATGAAGGCAAAGAATCACTCCGTGACTACAAAGTTGAATATGATTTTGTAGAAAAGAAATATGTTTTAAAAAGTAGACAACAATACAACGAAAGTTTTGACACACAAAATTTTGTATACGAAATACCACACGAAGTTGAAGATACATATGAAATAAAAATTAAACAAAATAATGTAGATAAATGTTGGGAATTAGAACTAGATAACAAATTTTTAGAATACGTTAAATCTCAAAGTATATCTATTGATCCTAGTAACCAAGTGTATAGTGTAACTAAATTATATGATCCTAATGTTTTGTATAAAACTTTAGACTTTAGTAAAACTAAAAAAATACCTTTTGATAGCAAGTTTGAATTTGACAATGTAAGCGTTAGCCTTTATACTGTAAGAAAGTTTTCCACATACTACCACGAGGTTGTCAATGGCTAATACGTTCCGTGTCATAGATTATGATATTGTTTATCTAAGTTATGATGAACCTAATGCAGAAAAAAACTATGCAGATTTGTGTAAAAAAGTGCCTTGGGCAAAACGTGTACACGGAGTAGAAGGCAGCGATAGCGCCCATAAAGCTTGTGCTGAACTAAGTGATACAGATAGGTTCATTACAGTTGACGGAGATAATTGTATACGTGATGATTTTTTATCACAAGCAATTAACTTTGATGAAAACTTAGATCTAACTGATAAAGTAATAAGTTGGACAGCAAAAAATATTATTAATGGATTATCATATGGCAACGGTGGTATAAAGTGTTGGCCTAAACAATATGTTTTAGATATGAAAACACACGAAAATGCACCTGTTGATAATCCACACGCTCAAGTAGATTTTTGTTGGAATACTGAATATGTGCAAATGGAAGGTACATTCAGTGATATACACAACAATGGCACACCACATCAAGCGTGGCGAGCAGGATTTCGAGAAGGTGTCAAAATGGCATTGGATAGAGGCGAACGTGTATCTATAGATAATTTTAACAACAACCATTGGAAGAATTTACATCGTTTGTATATTTGGCTTATGGTGGGTGCAGATGTAGAACACGGACGTTGGGCAATTTATGGTGCTAGAGAAGGTTTGTACAAAACAATGTGTACAGATTGGGACCACGTAAATGTTAGAGATTTTAAATATTTGAATGAATATTGGGATAACAAAAAACTAGACGATGAAGCTATGTTTCTTGCTACTGAAGACTACGGTGTTAAACTTATAAATGAACTTTTATTGCCTATAGCAATAGAGCCATTAGATGCCGGGCAGAGCAAGTTTTTTAAGACTGTGTACCAAAATCCAATAAGAGATAATAGCAAACAGTTTTTGGCTAGAGAGTAAAATGGAACGCAGCGAAAGCGAAGAGATCAAACGTATTGATACAATTACGCAGGAAATATCTCCTACGTTTTGTTTTGCAAAATGGTATCACGCTAACATATATTTTCAAACAGGTGAAACACATAGTTGTTATCACCCTGCACCTCATAAGATTGATACTGCACCCTTACTAGAAAATCCTAGTGCGATACACAACACAGCACAAAAGAAAAAAGAACGTGCTGCAATGATGCGTGGCGAGCAACCTGCTGGTTGTAACTATTGCTGGAAGATTGAAGCAATGGGCAAAGATTATGTTAGTGACAGAAAGCAACGTAATCAAACTATTTTCTTTAAACATAGACTTAAAGCAGTAAAAGAAGGTGGCGCAGAGTTTGATGTAAATCCAGAATACTTAGAAGTTAGTTTTGGTAATGAGTGTAACTTCCGTTGCGGATA
>MDTG01214398.1_pt1 | contig 14575 bp, 14 predicted proteins | sample 811421 | NCBI WGS metagenome assembly MDTG01 (sample SAMN05326645, study PRJNA326480) | marine metagenome | isolation source: seawater | place: Pacific Ocean: South East | collected 2011
GTGGGGTGTTTGGTAAGAAATAAGTTGATACCAGTTTTTGTTGATGTGGAGCCAAACACTTTTAATATTGATGTATCAAAAATTGAAGAGATGATTACAAATAAGACAGTTGCTATTTTAGCCCCAAACTTAATGGGTAATATATGTAGATGGGATAAAATAAGAGAAATTGCGGATAAGTATGGTCTTATTGTTATTGAGGATTCTGCTGATACGTTAGGTGCTAAATATAAAGATAAATCATCAGGTTATTATTCAGATATGTCAATTACAAGTTTTTATGGATCACATATTATAAATTGTGCTGGTAATGGAGGAGCACTAATGATAAATGATGATAAGGTGATGGAAGAAGCAAAATTGCTTAGATCTTGGGGAAGAAGCTCTTCTTTATACGATGAAAAAAGTGAGGCGATTGAAAATAGATTTAACATTGATTTGGATGGAATAGAATACGATGCAAAATTTGTTTTTTCTAGAATAGGTTATAACCTGGAGGGTAATGAATTAGGAGCTTCCTTTGGATTAACTCAGTTAAATAAACTTAAAAATAACATCAAAGTAAGACAGTTAAATTTTAAAAGACAGTCTGATTTTTTTAGTAAATACCCTCAATTTTTTATCAATCCCAAGGAGACAGAGTTTTCTGAAACTGCATGGCTTGCATTTCCTATACAACTTAAAGAAAATATTCCATTCACAAGAAAGGAATTCATGATTTTTTTAGAAAAGAGAAATATTCAAACCCGTGTAGTTTTTACAGGAAATATCAATAGACAACCAGGCTTTATTAATATTGAAAAAATTGTCAAAAATGAAGGGTATCCCAACGCTGATTATGTTATGAGAAATGGCATTTTACTACCCCTTCATCATGGATTAAGTGAGGAAATGTTTATTAAACTTCATTCTACTATAGAGTTATTTTTGAAAAAATATTTATAAAAAATGATTTTTTTTTAAGAAAAGCTTCTGATAAATCATTTATTTTAAAAACATAAAATTGAAAAAAATCTTAATTTCAGGAATAAATGGTTTTTTAGGAAGTCATTTAGCAAAACAATTGAGTTCTTACTACAATATTGTCGGTTTAGAATACTCCCTCAATAATCTTGATAGAGTTTCAACTAAAGATTTTGATATTTATCCAAGTACAGAAGAGGGGCTATCAGATATTTTCAAATCTAACAAGTTTTTTGCAATAATACATGCAGCTACGTTATATAATCGCAAGTCAGGCCAAATATCAAATCTTTTAAAAACTAATATAAACCTGCCTGTAAGATTATTGGAGTTAGCTAATAATTATAAAGTATCAATTTTTTTAAATACAGATAGTTTTTTTAACAATTCAAATTTTTCATACTCATTTTTAACTCAATACACACTATCTAAAAAACATTCTCTAGATTGGATTAAACTTTATTCTGAGGACGCAAAATTTAAGGTTGTAAACATGAAAATATTTCACATGTATGGGCCAGATGACAATCCAGATAAATTTATTCCATATGTAACTAACAAGATTATCAATAATGAAAAATCAATTGATTTAACATCTGGGAATCAAAAAAGAGACTTCATATACATCCAAGATGTTGTTAATGCGTTTGAGTTTGTACTAAAATCCTATTCCAAATTAAATAAATTTCAAGAGTTTGACATTGCTACAGGCTCAAGTATTCCCCTAAAAGAGTTTGTTTTACATATTAAAAAGGTAGCCCGATCTAATATTCAACTAAATTTTGGAAAATTACCTTACAGGAATGGTGAAATAATGGTTTCAAAAACTGATAATCTTTCCCTTTTTAAAATGGGATGGAAACCTTTATACAATCAAAAAAAGGGTATACAAAAATATATTTCAGAAATCATTAAGAAACATCCATAAGTATGCTTAGGAAAGTTATTAGATACACTGGAATTCAATTAACTGGTCAATTTATTGGAATTATTGTCACACTTGCTTCAACAAGTATTTTATATTCAAATTTAGAAAACAGGGAATATGGCTTAATCTCTTTATTAATGGGAGTTTTTTCATTGATTTCTTTTATGAAAGGATCATTAAGTAGCGCATTCGCAAAATTTTTTGCTGAATTTGATTCAGTTAATAATAAATTAAATCAAGTTTTAACATCTTCAATATTAATTTCAATTTCAATTTCGATACTAATTTTCTTTTTAGCATCATTTTTTTTTATTGGTCCAATTTTATCATTCTTAAATATACCACAGGATCTATACGTGACTGCTAATGATGCTTTTTATTTATTGATCCCATTTACAATTATTCAAATATTAATAACACCCTTTAGGTCATATTTAAATATTAAAGAAGATTTTTATACAATAACTTTTTGCGATGTTATACTTAATGTTTCTAAGCTTGCGGCAGCCTTTATTATAATTTATTATCAATCAGTATTAATTTTTTTTAAATTGATATTAATCGGACAAATTTTAGCAGCAATAATCACCTTATTTAGATTTAATAGTTTTTACAAGAATTTTATTTATTCTTTTGATCGGGACACATTTTATGCAATTTGGAACTTTTCTAAATGGATTTTTTTTGGATCTGGTTTGTTTATAATCAAAGAACAAGCAATGGCAATAGTAGTAAATTTACTTTTTGGGCTTAATGGCAATGCATCCTTTGGCATAGCAAAACAAATAGTAGATCAAATTAATAATATTGTAAATAAGTTGAGGCTTGCGATGAATCCATTAATTTTAAAAAAATGGTCTTCAACTAATTTATTTAAATCATTAGCACAAAATTCTGCATTCTCTTTTTTGATAGTATTTTGTATGATTTTGTTTATTACAATTTTTGGAGATTTTGTATTAGTTGCATGGATTTCTGATGTACCTAATAATTTTTATACTTTTTTTTATTTGTTATCAGCAGTCATTTTGATAAAAACTTTGAGCATCGGATTTTATTCTTTATTTCAAGGCTTTGGTAAAATAAAAAATTATGAGATTTTTGTGAATATCACTGGGATAGTACCTGTAATTTTATTTTTTTCATTAAAGATGAGTTTTTTCAATTTTTTTATTTCAATAATAATCTTTGAATTATTGTCATTTATTGTTCAAATAATTTTAGCTAAAAAAGAATTGAATTTTAACTATTATTCTTACACAATAAATCTAATTAGGAACATCCTAAACCCATTAAGATTAATTAAACCAATTCTTAATAAAATTGACTAAATAATAAATTAGTTTGAAGAATATATTATTATTATCACCTACATTATATTCGGGGGGAGGAACAGAGAAAGTTTTGGTTAACATGGTTAACAATCTTTCTAATGAATTTAAAATATATATATTAACTAGAAGAATTGATAAAAAGTTTAGTTACAATATATCTCCAAATTGTAAAATATTTGTTGCTTTTCAACCTTTTACCAAACTAGTTTTTTTTAATAGAATAATTTTTTTGATTCAAATATTTATTATTAATCTATTTTTTAGAATTGATAAGAATATAAGTTTCACAAATTCAATTTCACTGGATCTTGGATTTTTTTTACCCAAAAAAACAATAGCATTTGAACATTGGCCATTATCTAAGTATAAGACTAATCAAAGACTTTTGAAAAAAATTAAAAAAATTTACTCAAAAGTTTATTCTGTGATTGTACTTAATCAAAACGAATTAAAAAAATATAAGCAACTACTAGATTCAAAAAGTAATAGTATACATTTAATATATAACTCGACAAAACCTATCAAGCTTGATATTCCTAAAAAAAATATTGTTCTTAGCATTGCACATTTTAATCATCAAAAAAGGAATGATTTGTTAATTAAATCATGGGTAAAAGTTGTTAGAGAACACAAAAATTGGAAATTATTAATCATTGGTGAGGGGCCTAATTTAAGTTATTGTAAAGAGATTATAAAAAAAAATAATATCCATAAATATGTTGAAATAATAACAAGAACAAATAAAGTGGAACAGTATTATTGTAAATCAAAAATTTTTGCCTTATCCTCAAGATTTGAGGCTCTACCTATGGTTTTAATTGAAGCAAAATCTTATGGATTACCTTGTGTAAGCTTTGATGTTGAATCAGGGCCATCTGAAATAATTAATAATAATATTGATGGTTTTTTAATAAAAAACAATGACGTAAATTCTTTGGCAAAAAGTTTATTGACCCTGATTGAAGATGAAACTAAAATTTCAATAATGTCAAAAATGTCTAAAATTGATTACGAAAAAAGATTTAGTCCTAAAAAAATTTATTCTAGCTGGAGAAAAATCTTAAATTAACACAGCAACAATGAAAATATTATATCTTTCAAATCACCGATATGACTTTAGCTTAAAAAGCACGTATAACAACGGAGGTTGGATTGAGTCATTAACTGAATCCATTAGTAAAATAAAAGATTTTGATGTTAATATAGCATATTTTGCGAAGAGAAATTCACCAGCTATGAAAATAGATGGGATAAAATTTTACCCTGTGGATTTTAACAATAAGTTATTTATTGACAGAGTTAAAAGATACTTCGAGCTAGATAAACCATTAAGAAAAAAACAAACTTTAGCTTTGATAGATAAGATAAAACCTGATATCATACATATTTTTGGGATGGAATGTTTTGCATGTGATTTTATAGAGGAAATTAAATCAAAGTCAGATGTCATATTACATATACAAGGATTTTTAATGCCAATATACAATTCCTTTTTTCCACCATACTCTTTGTATTCATTTAAAAATTTTTTTAGAGCATATAAGAAATTAAAATCAAGAGCCTTTAATAGTCTGAAAACTATTAAAAATATTAAATATTACTCTGGAAGAACCGAATGGGACAGAAATTTGATTGATTTTTATTCAAAAAATTATGCTTACTTTAATATTAATGAAATTCTTAGAAGTGAGTTTTATGAATCAGATAAATGGACTATAAAGGATAATAATATCATTATAATAACCTCTACAATTTCTGATGTAATATATAAGGGTTTAGATATTATTTTTAAAACCTCTAAATTATTGATTAAAAAGAAAATTAATTTTAGATGGAACATAATTGGCCTAAACTATAATTCTTTTACTATTAAATTTTATGAAAAGAATTTTAGAACAAAATGCAATGATTTGAATATTTATCCTCTTGGCATATGCAATACAAAAGAGATCATCAATAACTTATTAAAGTCTAACTTATATGTACACCCCTCATATATTGAAAATAGTTGTAATAGTCTGTGTGAAGCATTGATGCTCGGATTACCTACAATATCAAATAATGTTGGAGGTATATCTTCTTTCATTAATAATATGGAAAATGGGGAATTGATTCCATCAAATGACCCAAGTCTTTTAGCAGCAAGAATCATTACAATATGTAATGATAAAAAAATCCAACAAACTTATAGTCGAAATGCTCGTAAAAGTTCATTAAACCGACATAATAAAAAAAGTATTATTTTATCGACGGTTAAAATGTATAATGAAATAAATAGTAAAAAGTATGAAAAATAAATATCTAACAAGAAGTCTACTTTTTGTACCTGCGCACAATGAAAAATATTTAAAAAAAGCAGTTGAATCTTCTGCTGATATTTTATTATTAGATCTTGAAGATTCATGTCAACCTCTTAAAAATAAAGTAAAAGCTAGGGAATTAATTAATTTTTATATTAAAAAAGGATTGTTCAATCAAAAAAAATTATTTCCTCGAATTAATGAGAGAGAAAGTGGAGAAATGTTAAAAGATTTAAAAGCTCTTTGTAATGAAAGAGTTGATGGATTTATGTATCCCAAAGCCAAAACTGGAAAGGACACTTACTTTTTTGGAAAACTTTTAGAAATATTTGAGAGAGAGCATGGTATTGAAGTTGGATATTTTAAAATAATTTTACTAATTGAAACAACAAGCTCGATTTTTAATATTCAAGAAATAATTAATGGATGTAAAAATAGAGTTATTGCTGTAGCATTCGGACATTTGGATTATTTATCTGATCTTCAAGCTGAAAGCAGTTTTGATAGTAAAAATTTTGAAGTTGCCAGGTCTTTATGTGCTGCTGGTGCAAGATCATGCGATGTTATTCCAATCGATACTATTCATCCTGAAAATGTGCATGATTTAACTCATTTAGAAGTAAGGATAAAAGAGGGAAAATCACTAGGATATGAGGGAATGTTATGCTTAAATCCTATCGAAATACCTCTAGTTAACAAATATTATTCACCATCTAATGATGATATTAAATTTGCAGAGGAAGTTGTTAAATCATATGAAAATTCGGTTTCAAAAGATGGTGCTGGTGTTGCTATTGTAAATGGAAAATTTGTTGGTCCCCCGATAATAAAAAGAGCAAAAGAAATTTTAAAAAAAAATATTAAACTTCAAAAATCTAACAATAAAATAAAATGAGTACTATATTATTTTTTTTAGATAAAATAGCAATTTACTTTTATTATAGTTTTTTGAATTTTTATCATAAAAAACAACTTAAATATTTTAAAGTTAAACATGGTAAAATTAAATTTATAGGTAGAGCTATAATTAATATACATAAAACTGCAAGTGTGTCTATTGGCGAGAACTTTAATTGTCTAAGTGGAAATCGAGCTTGTGTTAGTAGTAGTAATCCTACAAAAATTGTGGTTTGGAAAAATGCAAAACTAACAATTGGCCAAAATTGCGGTTTCTCAGCAACGGCGATTGCATGTAAATCTGAAATAATTATTGGAAACAATGTGAAAATTGGTAGTGGTTCTATATTACATGACTCAGATCACCATTCACTTAATCCTGAAACCAGAAAAAATACTAAACTTGACCGTAAGAATACAAATCATTCTAAATTAAAAATTGAAAATAATGTTTTTATTGGCGCTAATTGTACTATTTTAAAGGGATTGACTATAGGAGATAGTGCAGTTATAGGTGCAAACTCAGTTGTAACTAAAGATGTAGGACCTAGTGAGATATGGGCCGGTAATCCTGCAAGATTCATAAAAAAAATTAAGTAAAATTGATAAACAAAGTAAAAGCAAGGGATTGCTTTCTAATATTAGTTTTATTATCAGTTTCCAGATTTCCTTTTTTGGGAAATCTTGACATATATATAATAATTATATCATCAATTATTCTATTGAATGAATTAACAATTGGCTTTAGAAGCTTATTAAATTCAAAAAAGTTTTTGTTTTGGATTTCTCTTTTAATAATAATTTTTAGTATTCATCAGTATAACTTGGGCTTAATATCAATACCAGCTTCAATTAATTTTATTTTAAAAATTTTAATTGCTTTTTATTTTGCAAAATTAATTGGGATAAATTTTAAGTATAGATATTTTGATGTTATATATGTATTTTCATTCATAAGTATTTTTGGATATTTATTAAATGTATTAGGATTTAATTTTGGCTTTGAAATAGGGAGACATTATTCATTAATCTTTTATGATAGTTTAATTGAGCCAGGAGATATTATTAGAAATAATGGACCATTTTGGGAACCTGGTGCATTTGCAGGTTATATTGCAATATCATTTCTTCTTTTTATTGAAGAACCTAGCTATATTTTAAAAAATAAGCAAAAGAGTATAATAATTTTAATTGCACTAATTACAACCTTTAGTACAATGGGTTACTTGGTGGTTGTGTCATTAATTTTCTTACTTCTTACAAAAAACACTAAAAAACTTAAATTATTATTAATACTTCCTTTCTTTATTATTGGATCTTTTTATTTTACAAGCTTAGATTTTATTGGAGGAAAAATTGATGAACAATTCGAGGAGGCTGTAGAATCAGATGAAAACAAAATTTTATTTTCAAGATTTGGAAGTGTTGTTATTGATTATTATTATTTTGAAAAAAACCCATTAACGGGTAATGGTTTGCCTATGCAAACAAGGTACTCCGATCACATTGATTTCTTTGAGGAAGAGGATTTAGGTGGATTTGGAAACGGATTTTCAGGTTTTATTGCTTCATTTGGAATCCTTTTCGTAATTATTTTTTTTATTGAAGCAGGTAATAATTTGTATAAACTAAGAAAAAATAAAATATACTTTGTTTTGATACTTACTTTAATTCTTTTCGGCGAGCAATTTCAAAATTTTCCATTTTTTTGGTCTTTATTATTTATTAATGAAAATAGCAGTTTTAATTACAGTACACAATAGAATCAAAAAAACTCTTCTTTGCCTTGAATCTTTGCACAACCAAAATTCAGAAAATAATTTTGAAGTTTATCTGACTGATGATGGAAGTAATGATGGAACGTCTGATATTCTTAGAAATAAATTTCCAAATGTTAATATAATTCAAGGCAATGGAAGTTTATTTTGGAATCAAGGAATGATAAGCGCATGGAAAGCAGCCATTATCTCTGATGAATATGATTTTTATTTATGGTTAAATAATGATACTTTTTTATTTGAAAATTCAATAAATGAGTTATTATCATCATTTGATCGAGCAAAATTAATAGAGGGTAAAGATTGCATAATTATTGGATCATGTAAAGAGAGTTATGATTGTAATAATTTTTCTTATGGTGGAAGAGACGATTTTGGACCAATATATCCAGGAGAAGAAATAAAAGAGATAAAATATATGAACGGGAATTTGGTATTAATTTCTAATAATATTTACAAAATTTTAGGAACAAACTCAAATTTATATAAACATTCATTTGGTGATTATGATTATGGTTTAAGAGCTATTCAAAATAATATAAAATGTTTTATTGCTAGAGGTTATCTCGCAATTTGTAAAAAAAATAAAGATGAAGTAATTTGTTTTAATGCTGAATTTTCGCTTTTTGATAGAATAAACAATCTTTTTCAAGATGGGGGTTTTAATTTGAAAGATTATCTCGCCTACAGAAAGAAATTTTTTAAAAAATCATATTATAAAAGCTTTTTCAAGTTATTTCTAAAAGTTATTTTTGTTAAACTTTATCCCACAATAAAAAAACATTTAAAAAATTAATTTTTTACAAATTTTTGATAAATATGTTAAATGCTCCAGTTGTTATTTTCGCTTATAATAGAATTAATACCTTAAAAAGTATGATAGATTCTTTAAAAAGAAATACTGAATCTAAATTTACCGATGTTTATTTTTTTATTGATGGACCAAAAGATAAATTGGATGGCATTAGAGTTAAAAAAGTTATTGATTTTGTAAAAAGTCTGGATGGTTTTAAAAAAGTAGAAACTCAAATATCTAAAATTAATAAAGGTTTAAGTAAATCAGTAATTGATGGATTAACCGTTATTTTTAGTAAATATGATTTTGCTATTATTCTTGAAGATGATTTAATCTTAAGCTCAAATTTCTTATCATACATGAACAACTCTCTATCATTTTATCATGGTTATGATAACATAATTTCAATTTCTGGGTATTCCAATAAAGTTGATGTAAATGATGAATATATTTATGATTCATATTTTATAACTAGAAATAGCTCTTGGGGATGGGCAACCTGGAAGAAAGAATGGTTTAAAATTGATTGGAATTTAAAAGATTGGAAAAAAGTAAAATCAGATAGTAAAAGATTTAATAAATATTGTGGTTCCGATTGTTTTAAAATGCTTAATGATTGGAAAAAAGGCCTAAATCAATCTTGGGCTATTAGATTTGTTTATTCTCAATTTGCACAACAAAAACTTTCAGTTTGTCCTGTGAAAAGTAAGGTTATCAACAATGGTTTTAATTCCGACGGAACTCATTGTCATGGAGATAATAGATTTAAATCTGATTTCGATCTAACCACTGTCAAAGAATTTTATTTTCCAGACGAGATAATAATAGACAAAAAAATTAATAGACAAGCAATGAGATATCATAGCTTGAGTTACAGAATAAAATCAAAAATAAAAAACTTTAAGATTGGAAAATAAAATTTCAATTATAATACCAACATACAATAGATTAGAATACTTAAAATCAACGCTTGAATCTTTTAGCGATCAATTAAAGAAGTTTAGATCTCGGGTTGAACTTATAGTATGCAACAATGCTTCAACAGATGGAACAAAAGATTTTTTAAATTTATATGTAAAAAAAAACAAAACTATATCCATTAAAAATTATGAAAATTATCTTCCTGTTGGCCTTAGTATAGATCGATCTATAACTAATGCTAATAATAATTTTATAATTGTTTGGGGTGATGATGATATACCATTTAATTCCTTATTGTACACACTGTTTGAAAATATCGATAATGATCCTACGATAGATTTAGTCCATTTTAATAGATTAGCAGGCTACGATAAAAATGATAAAGCTTTAAAATCTATATTTTTAGTTGATCCTGAAATAGAAATGATTAAGAAAAAATTTAATAATATTGATAAATTTGCCAGCAAGTATTTCTTAAATACAACTTTTATATCGAGTATTCTATTTAGAAAGAATTTATATAAAAAAAATTCAAATTTGAATTATGAGAGATATTTAGGTTACGAATTTATAGCTACTTTATATTCAAATTTAAAAAATAAGTGTATACTTTATATTTATTTTCCTCTTTGTATTCAAAGAAAACCAATAAAAAATAGCTGGCACTCAAAATCGGCTTTTTACAGATTTGTGAGCATTCCAAATATAATAAGTGATTTAGAAAAGTTAAAAATTTTTGATAATAAAAATTCTTTATGGTCAAAGATTAACAACTTTAATAATTTTTTAGCTATAATTCCTCAAATTTCAATAGACAAAACTTTTTATTTTGAAAAAAGAAATTTAATATTAAATTATCAAAAGTCAAGATTTAGAAAATTGATTTATTTTTTAGTACTCATTTTTTTAAACCCAAATATTTATTTTTTTTTAAAAAAACTTAAATAAATGATATTAAAAAAAAATTATTTCAGGATTCCATTAACTTTCACAGAAGAAAGTATTGATTATAATATAGATTATTCAGTTAATAATTTAATTAAAGGTTATGTATGTGTAGTTGATATAAATGTACTAGCATCAACATATTATGATGATGAATATTTAAAAATTATAAGAGATGCAACTTTTAATACCTGTGATGGAAGTTTTATAGCTTTTTTATTAAATATAAAATACGGAAAAAAATATTACTCTTATAATGGCCCAGAAATTTTCAAGAAGTTTGTAAAAAATAATAATTATAGACAGATGCTTATAGGATCAAGTAGTCAAGACTTTGATTTATTAAAAAAATCATTAAAAAAAAATAGTCACTTATACAACCTTTCAATTCCTTTTAATACTGTTGATGAATTTGATTATGAGGAGATAAGTTCTTTAATTAACAAAATTAAACCTGATTTGATTTGGGTAATGTTAGGTGCACCTAAGCAGGAACAATTTATCAAAAGGTTAATACCAAAATTAGACCATGGTATATTGTTTGGATCTGGTGCTGCATTAAATTTCTATTTTAATAGAACAAGGAATAGAAAATTTTCAATTTTAGGCTTAAGGTTTATATGGCTCGAAAGATTATTTTTGGATCCAAAAAAACAAATTGGAAGAATTTTTAAATTTTTTATGGTTCTTCCAAAAATTATTAGAGATGCCTAAGATATTCATTACTGGTTCAAATGGATTTGTAGGTAAGTCTGTTGTTAAGTTACTATCAGCTTATAATTTCACTAATTATTCAAGATTTTTAAATACAAAAATTAATGATGAGATTGCTGTTATACACACTGCTGGACTTGCTCATAATAAACATGATGATAAACTTTTTGAAAAATATAAAAAAGCAAATACTGATTTAACAATAAAAATATTTGATTCTTTTTTAAAATCTAATGCTAAAACTTTTATATTTTTTAGTTCATCAAAAGTATCTGGTTTGAAGAACGGATTTTTAGTTGAGAATAAGTTAAGTGACCAATTAAATGTTTATTCTAAATCTAAATATTTAGCTGAGAGATATATTTTAAAAAATACTTATCCCAATAAAAAAATTTATATTATTAGACCTAGTTTAATAGTTGGAGATAATCTAAAAGGAAACTTAAAGATATTGAAAATAATTTCTTGTAAGAGTATTCCATGGATCTTTGAAGGTTTAAATAATTCTATATCAATCTTAGATATGAGAAATTTATCTTATGTATTAGAAAAATTTATTGAAGATAAAATTCCATCAGGAATTTATAACTTGGCAAATGATAATCCATTAAAAGTTAATGAATTGTTTATGGCTATGAAAATGAAAAGGAACAAAAAGTATTATGGTTATAATATTTCACCTTACTTTCTAAAGCAATTATTTGATTTTGGAGGATTTTTCAAATTACCTATGCTTAACAGTAATACATTCAAAAAATTAAGTGAAAATTCAAAAGTATCAACAAAAAAACTAAAAAAAACAGTTGGTAATTTACCATTTAACAATAGTCAAACAATAAAAAGATATTTATAGAATTATGTATTTAAAAAAGAATTTTTTCAAAAAGGATTTAAATAAATTATTAAAAGATTTAAATATTAATCTTAGTGTTTTAATTATTGGTGGAGCAGGCACAATCGGGACTAATTACCTTAAACAGCTTTTAAAGCTAAAACCTAAGCTCGTTGTAGTTGTAGATACTAATGAAAATGAGTTAGCTGAGCTCACACGTGATTTAAGAAGCTCCTTTCTATTAGACTATAATCCTTTGTATATTACATACCCTGTTAACTTACTTAGTTCAACATTTGATAAAATTTTTTGGAATTACAATTTTGATTTAGTAGCTAATTTTTCTGCACATAAACATGTAAGGTCAGAGAAAGATAAGATATCAATTGAAGCATTAATTAAAAATAATGTATACGGTGCAATTAAATTATTAAAGTTGTGCTCCAAAAGAAATCCAAAATATTTTTTTAGTGTCTCAACTGATAAGGCTGCTAATCCTGTAAATGTAATGGGTGCTTCTAAATCTTTAGTGGAAAGCTTAATCTTATCAAAAAAAAGTGAATTTAGAGTTACAAGTGCAAGATTTGCAAATGTGGCCTTCTCAAACGGGAGTCTCCTAGATGGATTTGTAAATAGAATAAAAAAACGACAGCCGTTATCTTGTCCTTCGGACGTAAAGAGATTTTTTGTAAGCCCAGAGCAATCGGGCATAATATGTTTTTTAGCTACCTTTTTAGGAAAATCAGGGAATATTTTCTTTCCAAAATTAGACTTTAATAAAGATCAAATTTATTTTAAAAATATGGCATTAGATTTTTTAAAAAATAATGGTTTTCATCCAGTAATAGTTCAATCAGAAAAAGAAGCAAAAGAATTTAAAATTAGTTCATCAAAATATCCTATTTATTTCTTTAAAACGGATACCTCTGGAGAAAAAACATATGAAGAGTTTTACACTGAAGATGAAGACTATGATATTGTATCATATGATTCTCTAGGATTAATAAAAACTCAAGATATTGAAATATCTTTTGATGAGTTAAAGGATGATTTTGAGAGCGTTTTTAGTAATCCTGAATCAGATAAGCTGGATATTGTAAATGTGATTAAAAAATATGTTCCAAATTTTAAGCACATTGAAAAAGGAAAAAACCTAGACCAGAAAATGTAGTTATGTATAAATTTTCAAAACGTCTTCTTGATTTAATTGTAAGTCTAATAGCTCTCATCATATTATTTCCAGTTTTTATCCCAATAATGTTTTTACTTAGACTCACTGGTGAGGGAGAGGTTTTTTATTTTCAGGAAAGGATAGGAATTAACAACTCTTTTTTTCATATTTGGAAGTTCGCCACAATGTTAAAGAACTCTATTGATATGGGTACTGGAACTATAACACTTCAAAATGATTTTAGAGTCACAACTGTTGGAAAATTTTTACGTAAAACAAAAATTAATGAACTTCCACAAATTATAAATATTTTAAAAGGTGATATAAGTTTAGTAGGTCCAAGACCTTTAGTTTCTAAAACCTTTAAATCATACTCAGATAAAGTTCAATCTAAAATTTATAATGTTAAACCTGGTCTTACTGGAATTGGCTCAATTATTTTCAGGGATGAAGAGTCAATTATTTCAGCTGTTAAAGATGAAGATCCTCACGAGTTTTATCGAAGGGTTATAGCTCCATATAAAGGAGAATTAGAGATGTGGTATCAGAGGAAACGATCTTTCTTTCTAGATTTACAAATTATTTTTTTAACTGCTTGGGTTATTTTATTTCCAAAATCAAGGCTTTATGAAAAGTTGTTTAAGGACTTGCCTGTCGGTAATTTTTCTTGATTAAACTTTTTTAATTACATACTCAACAACTCCCCATATAATCAATTCATTATCCTCGCTAAGTTCAATAGGTTTGTATTTTTTGTTTTCTGGTATCAAATAGAATTTATCTTTTTCTTTTTTTATTCTTTTTACTGTAAAATCACCATCAATAAAACAAATTGCTATTCTCCCATTTTCTGGGCTTAACGATCTATCGATTACTAGTAAATCCCCATCATCTAGCCCTGCGCCAACCATTGAATCTCCACTAACTTTTGCATAAAATGTTGCTTCTTTATTTTTTACCAACTCCTTGTCAAGACTTATTCTAACTTCTTTAAAA
>MDTG01377618.1_pt1 | contig 14575 bp, 14 predicted proteins | sample 811421 | NCBI WGS metagenome assembly MDTG01 (sample SAMN05326645, study PRJNA326480) | marine metagenome | isolation source: seawater | place: Pacific Ocean: South East | collected 2011
AAAAAAGGTTTTGAAAAACGTTATGGCAAAGATGCTGAAGCAGTTATGTATGCAACAGCAACTAATATGGCTAAAGAAGATTTAGATGAAAGTGTACCAGACTTGAATAGAATTAGAATAATTAATAAATTACTTGCAGACCATTTTCCAGTAGGAGATTTGAAAAAACAAATGTTGGCTTATGAAGCCATTCCTGTACCTCAAATGCTAACAGACTTTAGAGGTCTTATAGCCCAAGCAGGACCAGATGCCTGTGCAAGAGGTATTGTAAGACATTATGTAAATGCTCTTAGTAAAGAAGAACAAGAAAAGATTAATCTAAATGAGTGGAGTAAGCAACACATTAAAAAAATGTTGAAAGAAGCACCTATGCAATTTGTACAAGATTTTAAAAATTTAGTAATTAAAGTTGCAGAGTTAGAAAGAGATGTGCAAAGTAAATGTACTAATCCTAAGTTAGCAAAACAATGTGCATTTGCTTCTAAAGAGTTAGATGATTATAAGCAAAAAATGTCTGTAGTACAAAATCAGATAATGCAATTTACATCAACAGAGAAAGACATAGATACTGCTATTCAAATGGGAAGAGAAGAAACTACTAGTGAGATTAGAAACTATCAAGCAACTGTTGATAAATTGCTTAACAAGTTAAGTGATAAAATATCAGGTGGGTTTGAATATATCACATTTAGTGATAATGGTATTGAACAAGCAAAAGAAGATACAAACGGTAAAAAATTAAACGCAAAAGACAAAAAGAAACAAGAGTCTGAAGTTAAGTCTGTAGAACAAATTAAACAGGCACTAATTGGTTATTTTAAAGACCCAGAACTGTTTTCAGATAATCCAGAATTTAGTCGTGCAGAAATAGTAGAATTCTTAACAGCGGCGGCTAATGGAGAAATACTTTCTATGGAAGACATAATGACAATTGGAACAGATCCAAATCTTCCTGAAATGATTACTTTCCCAGACGTTGTACAAACAGCCGCAGAAAGACACGGCAATCAACGATATGTAGATATATACAATAGATTAGTTGATGATGGATTAATGTATCAAACTGTAGCAAACACCACTAGTGGTAATGTTGGCCCAGGCGAACTTGCACTATTACTATTGGCGGCACCAGCGGAAAAAGGTGCTAGAGGAGACTTAAATGTTTCAGGTAAAGAAGTAGAAATTAAATCAGGTAGTTATAGTGTTGGCGACAGTAAAACCACAGCAGGTGGTAAATTTAATAGTGACTTTGTAGTTAAAGGTAATTTAGCAGGAGGAACATTAAATAACCTACTTGCAAAATTCTTTAAAGAAAAACTAAACAAAGATTTCAAAAAAGAGTTTAAAGCATTCATGGCAAAACAAGAAAGACCTAATGCTATTAGATTCTATAAGTTAGAACCAAGTAGAATGAACTTACCTGCTATTAGTGACGGATCATTTGAATATGTGTATAATCCTTTCTTTAAAGAGCAAAACATTTCAAGAGACCAATTTAGAACGTTAGCAAGAATATTTTCTCAAACTACATTCTCAAGCGAAGCAAGACAAAGAGGCGGACATTTTTATCAAGTAGTAACATCACTTGCAGAATTACATGATGAAAAAGGATGGTATGCAAAACAGATAGAAGAACTTGCAACATCTAAAGGAATAAACGGACCTTTATTGAAAAGATTAATTATATCGTTACAGTTCCAAAGTTATTACCTTAACAAAGGGCATGACCAAATTTTATATATCAATAAAACAAACCAAAAATTAACAAACGTTACAAACGCAAAAGACTTAGTAGACAAATTTGATAGAGGCATTGTTGTTGCAGTTAAAGATATTAACTTAACAGATACTCAGCAAACTGCGGCACATAGTATAACAGCAGGTCTATAATGAATATTACTGAGTTAGAAGTACAGAGACCCAAATCTGATAAAAACTTTGCTCGAAATATGATGCCACAAATCAGAAAGAACGATTTGGTAGATTCACCTTTTACTTTCTCCAAACTTAATGCCCAACCAAACTCATTAAAGCCTGTCCAAAACCAACGTGTTAAAGGCATGCACAAAAAGGCTAAAAGAGGTTTCAAAGACGGAACAATTAGACCCATAATAATTGACAAAGACAATTATGTTGTAAATGGGCACCATAGATTAGATATTGCATTACACAAAGGTTCAGAGAAAGTAAAAGTCTTAAAAGTAGATGCTACTATAGAAGAACTAATAGACCACTTTAGTAAAACAGCAAGTGATGAACCTACATACGAACAAAAATTTAAACAAAAAATGGATGAGATATTTGGAGGCGGCGGAGTACCAGATTATAAAACTATGCCTGCTTATAAATTAAAGAAAAAGAAAGTAGGCAAACATAAATTTTTTGTACCTAGCAATGAACCAACACCAAAAGGTGTAAAAGCATTAGGAGAGGACAAAGAATTACCAAAAGAAGTACAACAATTTGTTAATAGTTTAACACCAGATGACGTTGGTGTTGATACTGTTGGAGAATACATTATACACTATGAAGGTTTTACAGACCAGTGTAATGATGGGCATGATGATGACTCCATTCAAGACGTTTATGCTGACGTATATCAAGACTTTGACAATAGGCAAGGACAAGAAGCACTAATTAGAGGTGTAGCAAACGATGAATTACAGGTCGATTGTAATCCTGTATTGTATAGTGTTTATAAGAATGTAAATGAAAATTTTGCTGACGGTAAAAAGAAAGGCAAAAGCAGACCAGGTAGAGTCAAACGTAGTGGAGCAAGTTGTAAAGGTTCTGTTACCAGTCTAAGAGCCAAAGCCAAAAAGTATTCAGGTGAACGTAGCAAGATGTATCACTGGTGTGCCAACATGAAGTCTGGCAAGAAAAAATCTAAATAAATACTAGCATGACACAACTACAGATCGTCCAGCACGACAATTGGTTCCGCGACTTTGTTATAGACATGGGACGTAGAGGACCATCACATCTTAGAGATATGGCACAGCATTGCCCAGAAAACAATAAAGATAATGTTTTTTGCTGGTTCAATCAATATCATAAGCAAAGCCATTATAAACCAATAGAAGAAATCAATAAGTCGCAACCATATACTTACATTATTAGTATAGACGGATGCGACGAAGATACTTTGGCAGAATTAATGTACTATGGCAGAGAAATGCTTTTACAAGATTTAGTTCGCTCACCAATTAGTAAAGAAGCACATCATGACTTGAACAATAATAACCGAGCATCTCTTGTGATAGAAAATACTGCCGAAGGACACGCAAGTTTTCAACTGTTTAATGCTTTACATGTTTTAGTAGCACTTTTAGATGTACCATATAACCAAGTATTTTATACAAACAGTACAAGTAATATTGAAGAATGCTATGAAAAATATTTACTGGAACGGCCGTATGCCTTAATAGAAAAAATAAATGTTTTTGGTAGCGGCGAGTGGACAGAACAAGTATGTCAACTTATGCTTCAAGATGTTTATAACTTAGAAGTAAATGATGATTATTGCGAATTCAATAATCCATTACCCGAAGAACAAACAAATATAATGTCTGTTGATCCATTATGTACAAGTTACTTAGATAGTATTACACCAGACTTATATAGACCGCACTTGTTTATGTTCAAGCATATGAACTCAAAAAGAGGACACAGGACAGCATTTCTAAGTGAACTTAATTCTAGAGGCTTGTTAGAAAAAAATATGTTTAGTACGCCCAATGATTGGCCGTCAACATTTGCTGGTGCTGAAGAATATTTACGTGAGTGGTTTTGGGATAAAAGACAATATGAATATTATCATGACTACATAGCAAAGTTGGAAGAATTAAAACCCAAAGTTCCTACATTCATTGATCGAGAACATAATTTATTAGACTTTGATCCTAACATTAATTTTAGTAGCGATCAACAAATGTATTTTAACGCAAGGCGTAATTGCGATATAGAAATCATAGGCGAAAGCGAATTTAACGGCTCACGATTTATTACAGAAAAGTTTTTTAAAGCAGTAATATTTAAACAGCCATTTATAATATTAGGTACAGCAGGAACCTTAGAAGAAATTAAAAAACACATGGGATATAGAACTTTTGCTCCATTCATTAACGAAGGGTACGACGGTAATGATGATACTAAACAACGTATTGATATGATAGCAGAAGAAATTGAAAGACTAACAGAAATAAAGAAAGACCCTGATAAATGGAGAGAATGGTATGAGGGTATTAGACATATTGTAACATACAATTACAATACATACGTTAATAATTTAAGAAAATTAGCAGAAATAAATTCGTTAGAAACTAAAATAGCCAGAACGGGTGGCCTCCAAAAGGCACATGACGAGATGGTTAATAGATAAATACAACTATGCGTATTAAAGAGGTTGACAAAAATATAGATTCGTTCTATAATACTATCAATGAAACAGTAGCAGGTGCTATTGCTGGTGTGGCTATGCCAATGTTCGCAAAGCCAATAAAACGCAAACCAGCAAAGAAGAAGAAAAGCAAGAAGAAAAAGAATGCGTAGCATAGAAAGTAAACACGGTTTAACATACATAATGGGACGAGAAATACAATTTGTGGAGTCCCTAAAAGAATTTGGTACTTTGTACAAAAACAAACTAGACGAAAATCAACTCTATATTGCCGAAGATTTAAGGCGCAGAGATATAATTAAACTAGTAAAACTAAAAGATGGAAACAGTGGATACAGACTATATGCAAAAAACAAGCCTATCTGATATTAATCTATCAGAACAATTAGAAGAAGTATTATCAACAATAATATCTAAACTTGACGTTTATGATGTGATTGACGATGGTCATAATTATAGTGTGATCAACCTAAAAAACAATGATATTCTGTATGAAAACCTTAATTTAAGAATGGTAGGCAATGTTATAGCCGCCGCACTTAATACAGGTGAAGAAGTTAGTTATAGTGCTATTGAAAAGTTAATAAGGTACGAGCAACAAGCAGTTTCCAAAATGGTTGAAATCAATTTATACGAAGAATTAGTAGATAATACAACTGATTACGACAAACAAGACCTGTATGAAATCAAACTTCAAGAAGCAGAATTGAAGTGTAAAACAGCAGTAAACAAAATTCTACATAACGCCCGACTTATAATAACCTCATAAAATTGCTCTCTTTGATAAATATAACTATTAGAAGGGACTACTATGAAAGTTAATCAATTTAATTCAAACAACATTAATAGACTAGTAAAAATTCAGAAATATCTTAATGAAAATTACGATATAAACGTTGGTAAAATTTTACCGCAGAAAAAATTAGATACTGCTTATAAAAACGTTGAGCAGAGAATTGCTAATCTACGAAATAAAGGAACAAAATTCCAACAAGATCCAAATTATGGAATGAATATTATGGTCAGAGATGCCTTAGGTATCATGATCAACGAAGGCATGTACTACGAAGGCGAAAACTTCCGTAAACTCATGGACGAACTATATGAGTATGGTTGCTCACTAGCAGAAAGTGGCGACGACTACGATACAGTTATGTCAAGTTGCGGTAAGAAGTACGAAGTAATGCCAGCAAGATACCCAAAAGAAATGGTACTTGCCGCACTAGGTGAACAACTAAGACCTATGTATGAGGTTGCTCCAGCAGTTGCGGCCGCACTAGGAGGAAGCCTTAGGGCGGCTAGTTTAGGTTTTGGAGCAGGAGCAGGCGCCGGAGTAGCAGGTGCTGATGTAAATCTAAACGCAGAAAAAATGACTGAATTAAAAGATGCGCCAGTTGAATTGTCCCCAACTGACAGACTACATCAAGGCTTAGCAAAAATTCTTAAGAAAGATCCAGACCAATACGGTGTGGGCGAATTGTTTGCTGAATTAGAAAGTATGGATGTAAAACAAGCAGACGCTCTACATGATGCGTATGCTGATGCCTGTAAGGCAAAAGGAGAAGAACCAATGAATTTCAAAGAATCAATAGAAGAAAAAACTGACATAGACTCATTTTTAGATGATATAGTCGAAGATATGGTAACAGAAGAAATTGCTGGTACATCAGTTGAAGAAGCAGAAGTTGTTATGGCGGCTAGAGCATTAAGTAACGACATTCAAGATCATATTGAAAGACTTGGTAGAATGGTAAACGAAGATATTCCTGCTATTGCTGACAGTATGTCACATGAATTTGGCTTAGACAAAGCACAAAGTTTCAAAACAGGCATGGAAGAGTTATTAGCAAGTACACTAGATGCCAACAAGGCATGTAAAGATGGTATTGATAATATCTTAGGCGGAATAACAGGCGAAGGTTCAGTCGCAGACGCACCAGCAGATATGGGCATGGGCGGAGACGATATGGCTATGGACGAGCCAGCATTAGATGACGCATTGCCAATGGACGACTTTGATGGAGCCGATGCTGAAGCAGGGCCAATCGAAGAGCCATTAGGTAGATCAGAAAAAGAGTAATCAATGAGGTCTATCGAATTCATCCTTACTGAAGGTGAAATAGATGAACTAACATCTGATATAGCCGATTTAGTATTTGCTAAAAAAGGTCAGAAAGTTCAGAAGATGAGTTTTATTGAGTTCTTAAAAGATATTAGAGAACGAGGACACACAGAAGTTTCTAGTCAATTACTAAGAGACATATTAGAAAAATTACCAGTCATACAAACAGTAACAGCAGACTCAATTGAATTTACGGGCAATATACCCGACGACATGGACCAAGATAGCATCGAGGACATGGGAGCAAAGGTTAGTTCAATGGCTGACCAAGAAGCAATGAAAGGCGTAAAGGCGGAATTATAAAATGGGAACTTATTCATCAGGTGGTTCAAGCATATTTTTAAATGCCACTGAAGCAAGAAAACAAACTAGAGATAGTGTTATAGTTCTTAACGAAGTCAGAGCATTAGAAGCCAACGTCCTAACTCAAGTAAATGCTGGTAACTTAGATGTTACAGTATCCACAGGTACTACTATCACTAATGGTACCACTTATTATCAAGCATATAATAATATCACAAGCAATACCACTTTAACAGATCAAATTTCTACTGTCAAAAAGTATTTTACCGATAAAGGTTATTCGGTAAATATCAGTACAAACTCAGGTACTGGTAATACTTTACAGTGGAAAATTAAGTGGTAAAAAATAAACTTCACAAATTTGGTTGTAGTTTTTCTACACATAGGTTCTTTGATTTAGAGCCTGGTGATTACCCATATGACCCGTCTAACTATGCTAGTATAGTTGCTACCCACTTTGATCTTGAAGTTGAAGGCTATGCTCGTGAAGGCCAAGGTAATAGTTTTGTTTTAGATCAGTTAAACAAAAAGAAACATTTATTCAAACCTGACGATATAGTTATTGTCCAACTAACAAACCCAGACAGACTTTATAACAAACTGGAATATTTTGGTGATATTAAAGTACACGAATTGTTAGACCCGCCATCACGTTTAGTAGAAGTTAGTGAATTAAGTAAAGAAGATATCAAAACATTTGGGTATGTTTACACATCACTTTTTGAAGATAAAGTACATACTCATAATTTGTACTGCGATGCTGTAGTAAATACATGCTTGACATTACCTTGTAAATCAATAATACTACCTTTTTTAAATAGAAAAGAATATGAAGAAAAATTCAAAGACTTTGATAATATTGTATTTTCAGACAACCCATGGAATTATTTGTACTTAGATAATGATAACTATAGATTTGATCATTTGACAGACGAGTTACACAATAAAGTAGGACACAATATCATCAAGGACATTGAAAGAACGCAATGAAACTTGGATTTTTAAAATGGCCATTTGACGGCATAAATGTATCTACAAATTATAGTGTTTACAATATTCAACTTATAAAAACAAATCAGCCAAGCAATAATTTCTTTAGCCATCCAGTAAGAAACATAGTATTTTCACAATCTATTTTGGAATTGTGGTTACGCAGAACACCATACGCATTAACACATATACAGCCTATCTGGTGCGATTTAAATAATTGGGAACCTGACTGCGATGCTTTAGTAATTCCTTATAATTGGTTTTTATATTTTACAAAAGAACAATTTATTTTGTTAAGTAAGTTTAAAGGTAAAATTATTTTAGACGAGCCATGTGACCCATTAGTGATTGACGAAATAAATGGCAGGGAAGACTTTTTACCAAACTTTTTAAAAGAAATAGAACAATTAGTAGACTTTGAAAATTTATATTTACTAACAAGTTCTTACTTAGATAAAAATGCTAAACAACATTTTAAAAATAGATTTAATAATATTAAAATTGTTTCATCTAATTTTTTAATGTTGCTTTTATCGTCCACAACTCTTAAAAATAAAAAAAGAATATATACAGACGAACACATTACACAAAATTTTTATAGTGTAAAAGATAAAGAATTTTTGCTTTGTGCTGGTCGACCTAGGCAACATAGATTAGCATTGATAAAATATTTAACAGACAATAATTTTATAGATGGTAGTTATGTATCTACAAACTTTGCCCCAGATGTAAAAGATACTATTGTAGATTTTGTAGCAAAGTATAAAGAAAATTTACTAAACGGTGCTGTAAAATATCAATTAAGTGAATATTGTAAAATTGAAGAACTCTTAAACTACACTGACACAAGAATTATAAACGAATATGTAGAAGAATATTTTAGACAAATAAATAACCATCCAAAAAGTAATGTGTACAGTAAGTCAAAATACAGTATCATAAGTGAAACTGTATTCCAAACGCACATCGACGGTCATTGCTGGACTTCAGAAAAAACATGTCTTCCTTTTGTATACGGACACCCATTTTTATTATTTGCTATGGCAAATACTTGGCAATATTTAAAGTCGTTAGGCTATACTGAATACACACAATTCGGTGCCTACGACAGCATTACAGCACCTTACACACGTTTTAAGACGTTATGTGACTCAATATACCAGTTACAAGAAGAAAGTATGCGTAAAGAGACGTTAGACGCAATACTCCATAACACAAACAATTTTTACAGCAAAGATTTACAGGATTCAATAGTAAGTGGTTTTGTAGATCAATTACAATAAATAAAATTACACTAACAAAGAAAGAATAACTATGTTATTAAATAAAGATGTTCACGAATATCCAACACTAAAAAGAGTTACAGCAAAGTCAGGACAACGCCAATACACAGGAGATGACAATAATCCTGTACCAAGTGTTACCACAATACTATCCGACACAGGAGACAAAACTGCTCTTATCGCCTGGCGTAAACGTGTAGGCGAAGCAGAAGCAACTCGTATCAGTACAGAAGCCGCAGGTTTAGGTACAAAAGTACACAATGCTTTAGAAAAATACATACTAGGCGAAGAATGGAATACTTTTGGTAATAACCATGTAAGTGTATTAGCAGAAAGTATGACATCTGAAATGATCGAAAACGGTCTTACAAAAATTGACGAACTGTGGGGCGTAGAAGTTGCCTTAATTGCTAAAGGATTATACGCAGGTACATCAGATGCCATTGGTATTTACGAAGGCGAACATGCTATTATAGACTTCAAAACTGCTAAAAAAATGAAAAAGCGAGAATGGATTGAAGACTATTTCTTACAAGGGTGTGCCTACGCACTTGCTCACAATGAAATGTTTGAAACTGATATTAAAAAAGTTGTAATATTAATGGTGGATCGAGAATCAAAATTTAAAGAGTTTTCTATAGAAGGTGAAGAATTTGATAAGTATGCTATGAAGTGGGCAGATAGATTAGCAGACTATTATGCCAAGCATAATGGATAGTACTTATGAAAACACCGATAAGTTTTGTACAACCAAACTTTCAAACTGGACCTAAACACTTAAACGCATTTTACTTGCCCTACACTTCTGGTGTTTTATGGGCATACGCAAAACAAAATAAAAAAGTAGCAGACAATTTTAATGTAGAATATTTTGTTTATAAACGACATCCGTTCGACGATAACTTTAATAGAATTAAAGATAGTAAAATATTATTTTTTAGTGTTTATGTATGGAACTACAAGTATTGCTTACAATTAGCAAAAGAAGTTAAAGAGCATAATCCTGAAGCAGTAATACTATTTGGCGGCCCACAACTTCCCCACACTGACCCTAAATTTTTAAAAGACCATCCTTACATAGATAGTATTTGTGTAGGTGAAGGCGAGCATGTTGTAGAAAAAGTACTACTAGATTACATAGACGGTATTAAGCCAGAACCTATAGTAAGAGCAGAACGTATTAAAGACATGAAACTGCCAAGTCCGTATTTAGATGGTGTGTTTGATGACTTAATGGAAGAACATCCAGAAGTATTATGGAACCCAACATTGGAAACAGACCGCGGTTGTCCCTATAAATGTACCTTCTGTGATTGGGGAGGACTTACCAACAGCAAAGTATACAAGTTTGAACTTGATCGAGTCTTTGCTGAGATAGAATGGTTTGCTGAACACAAAATGGACTTCATTACTATGACGTCTGCTAACTTTGGTATATTCAAAGAACGTGACGGCCTTATGGTTGATAAAATGATAGAACAATGTCAGCAAACAGGCTATCCACAAAAGATTACTACAAGTTGGGCAAAGAATGGTAATGCTGAAGTTTTTGATATGATTAAACGATTTAAGGAAGGTGGTGTATCAACAAGTTTTACACTGAGTCTACAAACTACTAACGATCAAGTATTAGAAAATATAAAACGTAAAAACATGGCAATTAATAATGTACGTGATATTACAGAACATGCTAGAAAAAACGAAATACCAGTAAGCACAGAACTTATTTTAGGCCTTCCGGGTGAAAGTTATGAAACGTGGAAGAAAACTCTCAGTGACATTTTAGATTATGACTTACATAATGGCTTAGACATTTATTTTTTAAATATGATCGAAAATGCTCCTATACGATCTGACATAGAAAAATATCAGATAGAAACATTTACTGCTTATGATATGTTTAACGATACAACAGATTTTGAAGACATACAAAAAAATACTGCCGAGGGTGTTGAAGTTTTAAAAAGTACTAGCACAATGTCAGAAGATCAATTAATTGACAGTTTTGCTTACACTTGGAAAAGTATCGGACTTCATAGTTATGGTATCACAGATATTATAGCAATATACTTACACAAAAAATGTGGTATAGAATACTTCGAATTTTATGAAAGACTGTTTGAAGAAGTATTTGCTGACGAAGAATTTAAATTATGGGAAACAGAATTAAAACAAGAATTAAAACATTGGCACGAAACAGGATTTTATGATGTTACTATAGGTGATGATATTAAAGTTTATAGTTGGCAATTGCCACACCACTTAGGTATGCTCACACATTATAATCAAAGCATAGAAAAAATACAAAATATTGTAATTAATCATATAGATAAATTTTACAATATTGATCAAGACATCATAGATGATTATATTACACTAAATGATGTGAGAATTAAGAAGTGGGGCAAGTATATACGACTTCCAAAACACATACACACAAAAACTAATTTAATGGAATACATATCAGGTAGGGAAGAATACCAAAAAAATCCTACCAAATACATAGTATATGATAGAATAGGTGGCGACTTTCCTACATCACTGGAGAGGCACACTGATAGTATCCTATATGGTAGGCATAGACTGTGGTATCTCAACGTGTTGGAAAAACTTTCCTAACAACTAAATTACAAAAGAGATAAATACTTCTATATCGGAGAACATTTTGGCAGACGAAAATAAGATAATTATATCAAGAATGCAACAAAGAAGGGGTAATCGTGTAGATTTACCACAACCTCTACGCCCTGGTGAGATTGGATTAGCATCAGACAGCAAAGAAGTGTTTATAGGTTTAGATCCTTCTATAGGAATAACTAAACAAAACGCCAATTCCATTAACATCAACAACGTAGTTGGTGGGTATAGTTATGCTAGTGGGTACTTAGATAACAATGTTATTAGGATAATACTACCTAGTAAACGTTTATCACCTGGTACATTTGACGGTACTTCTAACAGTAGTGTTTATACACCAAGTAGTTCAAGTAACCAAACACATGGTAAAACAGTCTTTGGTACAGCAGTTGGTAGTACAAGTGTAGTCAACGTTTTTGACAACGCATTTTTTCAAAGTACTGACCTAACTGTTACCAAAAATGGTACATTATTAAGTACAAATTCAGTTAGAACTACAGCAAACTTATTATCAAATGAATATATCGTTTCGTCAGAAACAAACTCCAAAACAGGAAATCATACAATAACATTCGGTACACAACCAACAGGAAGTGATGACTTTACAGTTTCATATTACGATAATGTAGACATAATTTCTGCTATCGTTGATTCATCATCAGACAATACAATTGGTAGTACTGACATACAAGGTTTTTATCAACAATATTTTACAGGCACTAACATACCTGATACTAGAAAATTAAGTAACGCATATATCTTAGCAGATCACGTTACTGGTACAGCATTCATTGGCTTAGAGGATAAACATTTAGAAGTTGTAGTATATAGTGGTACAGTTACTAATCCAGATAACTTAACACTAACTGGTAACGTCAATGTTACAAGAAGTACTGGCAGTAATTTAGATATTGACATTTCAAGTTTAACTACACTATCAAGTGTTATTACAGCAATTAATAATAATGCTACAAGTAACACATGGTTAAAAGCCGCGGCAGAATCCAGCAACAAATGGAACTTATATTCTACAGATGGTTCGGAGTTTAATGTAGTATCTATTGATACAGATTTAAGTATTGCTACAGGTAATCGCACAAAAGCAAGTGATACTATTAAAGGTAAATTAGAAGCATGGGTTAGCGGTGCTGTAGCAAGTACAAGTTTTAATATGTTTACAGCGGCACAAGTTAAAGGCACAAAGTTTAATTCAGGTGCTACAAATATAGAAGCATATACCAACGTAACAGCATCATCAGACGCATTGTCAGTTACATTTACTGGTAACAAAGAAGCAGAAAACTTTTCATATATAGCAAACAGATTATATTTTGCTAATGCTGACGCAGATGTTACTGGCTTAACCAATGTAAAATCTAACCAAAGATTATTAACACATGATGACTATGACTTACTACTAAGTGGTTCAGCAGATTCAGGATACACAGCACAAACTGTATCATTAACTGCCGGCGAAGTAGACAAAGTAATAGACACATTTGAAGCGGCAGTATATGATTCAGCAATCATTGAGTATTCTGTTAAATCAGTAGGGGCAAGTGCCAGTGATGCGTATAGCAGAACAGGTACATTACAAGTAACAGGCGACACAGGATTAGCAGATGCGGCCTTAGTTGATAATGGTGTTGTCATAGATAATAACTACACAGGTACAGTAGAGTTCACAGCAAGTATGAGTTCAGGAACAATTAATGTTAAAGCAACCAACACATTGGCTTCTGGGGGAAATAGAGCGGCAACCGTTAAGTACCTTGTGAGAAAATGGTTGGGTTAATTGCTTGACACAGTAGTCAATGCCCAACAGCGATTAACTGTTTGGCGCAATTTCAAAAAGCAAGATTTAGAATTAGAAAAAATTGTAAATTACATTGGTAGTATTAAAACTATCGAACGTACTTTCGACTTCTATACACCTAAAGATTGGCCAACATGTTGGGAAATTATATCAGATGCTATGTACTGTTATAGTGGCAAAGCATTACTACTTCATGATACATTAGTACATATGGGAAAAATAGACCCAAAAAATGTTTCGTGGTTTGTAGCAGATAATTTTGAATTTGGCCAAGTAGGACTTGCTTTTTCTGACGGAGTGTGTTACTATAACATTTTACCGAATCAAACTGTGAAAAGACAAGATTTAGATAATTACATACGAGTATTAGAAAAAATTAAACATAACAAACTAGACAAAATCAAACGATGAAAGTAACAAAACGTAATGGACACAAAGAAGACTTAAACATAGACAAACTACACAAAGTTGTCATGTACGCAGTTGACGGTTTAACCGGCGTAAGTGCTTCTCAAGTAGAAATCAACAGTCAAATTCAATTTTATGATGGTATAGCATCAACCGATATCCAAGAAACATTAATTAAAAGTACAGCAGATTTAATCTCAGAAGAGACGCCTAACTATCAATATGTAGCAGGTAGATTAATCAATTATCACTTGCGTAAAATGGTTTACAATACATTTGAGCCACCCTGTTTATGCGATATCGTACAAAAAAATATAGATGATGGGTTTTATGATCCTGAATTTGTAGACTTATACACTAAGGAAGAAATCAATCAATTACAATCCTATATCAGGCACGAACGCGATGAGGATTTAACCTATGCGGCCATGGAACAGTTTCGTGGTAAGTATCTTGTACAAAATAGAGCAACAGGTAAAATATACGAAACACCGCAAGTAGCATACATGATGATTGCCGCAACACTATTTGCTAGATATCCTGAAAAGAAAAGAATGGCGTATGTGAAAGCATACTACGATGCTATCAGCACTTTTAGAATTTCCTTGCCTACGCCA
>MDTG01427013.1_pt1 | contig 14575 bp, 17 predicted proteins | sample 811421 | NCBI WGS metagenome assembly MDTG01 (sample SAMN05326645, study PRJNA326480) | marine metagenome | isolation source: seawater | place: Pacific Ocean: South East | collected 2011
ATAATGTTGTAGATGCAGATTTTGAAGACGTAAAAGAAGATAAAGAAAAAAGCGCCTAAGATAAAAAATAAGGAGACGTCCCGTGGCTAAAAGAGATTGTTATGATGTCTTAGGCATTCCAAAAGGTGCATCAAAAGAAGATATCAAAAAGGCATACAGGAAGTTAGCTTTAAAATACCATCCAGATAAAAATAAAGGTGACAAAGCTTCTGAGGAAAAATTTAAAGAAGCTAGTGAAGCATATCATATTCTCTCGGATGAAAAGAGGAAAGCTAATTACGATCAATTTGGTCACGCAGCCTTCGAAGGTGGTGGTGGTGGTGGATTTCAAGGTTTTGGAGGTTTTGATAGCTCTTCGTTCTCTGATATTTTTGAAGATTTTTTTAGCGATTTTGGTGGAGGTTCTCAAAGAAGATCAAGTAATAGAGGAAATGATTTAAGGTATGATATTAGTATTTCTTTAGAAGATGCTTATGAAGGCACTGAAAAAAACGTAAGATATACAACTTATAAATCCTGTAAATCTTGCTCTGGTAGTGGGGCAGCAAAAGGTTCTAAACCGATTAGATGTAACTATTGCTCAGGAAGAGGTAAAGTCAGAACTAATCAAGGTTTTTTTACAGTTCAACAAACATGTCCACAATGTAGTGGATACGGCGAAATGATTGGAACGCCTTGTAACAACTGTGGTGGTAATGGAAAAATGCAAGCAAACGAAAATGTAACAGTGAAGATTCCTAAAGGAGTTGATGATGGTACAAGAATAAGATTATCTGGTAAAGGTGAAGCTGGCTCTAAGGGCGGTTCGAGTGGAGATTTATACTTATTTATATCCATAGATAATCATAATATTTTTAAGAGATCAGATGAAAATTTATATTATGAGCTACCAATTTCTTTTTCAGATGCGACTTTAGGCACTGCTGTTGAAGTTCCATCGATTGATGGGGGTAAATCTAAAATTAAAATTCCCTCGGGGACTCAACATGGAAAACAATTTAGGCTTAAAGGCAAAGGTATGCCAATTTTAAGAAGGAGCATATATGGAGATCTTTATATAAGAGTTGTAACTCAAGTACCAACATCTCTATCAAAAAGACAAAAAGAGATATTAGAGGAATTTAACGAAATAGAGTCTAGTAAACCAGATCCAGTAATTAAAAGCTTTTTTGAAAAGGCCAAGAAATTCTGGAAGAAAACTTAATATAAATGGAAATCGATCAAATAATGTCTGCAATATTTCTTATTGCAGTTCTTGCTTTAATCTTGCCTAGTTTTTTATCCACTAATAATAAATTAAAACAATTTTTAAGTAATTTATCTATATGGACTATAATTGTACTAGTAATTATTGTAATTATTTATTTTATTAAATAATGAAAAAAATTAATGTAGCTATAACAGGATGTATGGGTAGAATGGGTCAACAACTCATTAAATCAGTAAGTAAAGATAAATCTTTTAAACTTGTGGCTCTCACAGAAAACAGAAAAATTAACAAAAAGATTTTTGGAATTAAACCTGAAGTTAACTCCATAACTTCTTTTAAAAAAACTAATATAATTATAGATTTTACAGTTCCTAAATGCACATTAGAAATTCTTAAGATTGCAGCAAAACAAAAGAAAAAAGTTGTAATTGGAACTACAGGCTTTTCGAAAAAACAAGAGAATTTAATAAAGAAATTTTCAAAAAAAATTCCTATTTTAATGGCTGGTAACATGAGCTTAGGTGTAAACCTATTAATGTATTTGACTGAAATTGCATCTAAATCTTTAGGAAAAAACTTTTTAAGTAAAGTTTACGAAGTGCATCATAGACATAAAAAAGATTATCCATCAGGTACTGCATTAATGTTGGGAAGAGGTATAGCTGAAGGAAAAAATAAGAATTTTTATAGTATGATTGGTAAAAAATTTCTAAATAAGCAGAAATTTCCCTACTCAAATAAAATTAATTTTAATTCAATAAGAAAAGGAGATGTTATCGGAGAGCACGAAGTAATTTTTTCTAGTGGTAAAGAGATAATAACTTTAAATCATGAATCTTTTGATAGAGCGCTTTACTCTGAAGGTGCACTTACTGCAGCTAAATGGTTGTTTCATAAAAAACCGGGTCTCTATTCAATGAGAAATCTCTTAAATTTTAAGTGAACAATACTAAAAAATCTAGGATTATTATTAAAATGTTGAATAGAACTTATCCAAAAGTTCCGATTCCTCTTAATTACAAAAATACATTTACTCTCTTAATATCAGTATTGCTCTCCGCACAATGTACCGATGTTAATGTTAACAATGTAACAAAAGAAATTTATCCAAGATATAACAAGCCAGAACATTTTGTTAAATTAGGAAGAAAAAAAATTGAAAGATTAATAAAAAAAATTGGAATTTTTAGAATAAAGGCTAAAAGTATTTTTTATTTATCAAAAAAAATCATCGAAAAACATAATGGTAAAGTTCCCAAAAATTACGAAGAACTAGAACAATTGCCTGGTGTAGGGCATAAAACTGCTAGCGTAGTTATGTCACAAGGTTTTGGTTATCCAGCTTTTCCAGTTGATACCCATATTCACAGACTTGCACAAAGATGGGGGCTCACTAGCGGAGTAAATGTTGTTCAAACAGAAAAAGATTTAAAAAATATTTTTCCTAAGAAATATTGGAATAAACTTCACTTACAAATAATTTGGTATGGACGTGAATACTGTAAGGCAAGAGAATGCTACGGAATTACTTGTAATATTTGTAAAAGCTGTTATCCAAATAGAAAAAAACCAATAAAAACCAAAAAAGCTTAATCTTTTAAAATGAAAATAATTGGAATAGGGAATGCAATTGTTGATGTGATTTGCAGAGTGGAAAATAAATTTCTTGAAAATAACTATTTAACAAAAAGCACAATGAAACTTGTTGATGAAAGTGAATTTAAAAAATTATTATCTGAACTTCAAATTGAGGATACTATTTCTGGAGGTTCGGTTGCTAATTCAATAGTAGGCCTTTCACAATTAGGAAATGAGGTTGGCTTTATTGGAAAGATTAGCGATGATGAATTAGGTGAAAAATATGAGAAAGGTTTGAAAGCAGAAAATGTTAAATATTTTTATAAAAAAAAGAAGGAGTCTTTGCCGACTGGAACTTGTTTAATCTTAATCACACCTGACTCGGAGAGAACTATGGTAACTTTTTTAGGTACTGCAGGTAAGATAAATAAGAATGACATTGATATAAATGCAATAAAAGAATGCGAGTTATTATTTCTGGAGGGATATTTGTGGGATGAAGGTGAACCTAAAACAGCTTTTGATAAAGCAATTAACAATTCAAAAAAAGTAGCGATGTCACTTTCTGACTTATTTTGTGTGGAGAGACATAAAAAATATTTTTTTGAATTGGTAAAAAATAAATTAGACATTACTTTTGCGAATGAACAGGAAATAATGTCTTTAACAAATGCAAAAAAATTTGAAGAGGTAATTGAATTTTCTAAGAATTTAAAGAAATTAGTTGTTATTACACGTGGTGAAAAAGGTGCTCTTGCGGTTTACTCAAATGAGGTAATAGAGTGTTCAGCAAGAAAAAATCTCAAAATTACTGATTTAACTGGAGCTGGAGATTTATTTGCTGGTGGTTTTCTTCATGGATATATAAATGGAAAATCAATAAAGGAAAGTTTAGAAAAAGGTACCGACTTATCTTCAAAAATTATCCAAATAATTGGTGCTAGGCTGAATTAAATTATCTTTTTTTTCTTTTAAAACTACCCTTCCCTTTTTTTGGTTTTACAACACGTTTTCTATATTTTTTTGTAAAAAGATCAATTGCGATTTTATTTCTCTTCCTCAAGGTAATATCCTTCCTTATTATTTAAAATAAATTTATTATCAGAAAATTTTTCATTTATTTTTTTCCTAAGCCTATATATGTGAGTTTCAACAGTATGAGTATCAGCTTCTGATGAATAATGCCAAACAAGAGATAGAATATTATTTTTTGTAGTCGGCTTTTTATTTTTTAAAAATAATTCTAATAATTGTATCTCTTTTTCAGTTAAAATTATAAATTTATTATCTTTGAGTAGTTTTTTTTCATTTTTATCCAACTGATAAGATTTAATATTTATTGAAGAATTTTGATTAAACTTTTTTTTTGCAGCCGCACTTTCAGTTATACTGTTAATTTCTTCGATTGTGGTTGGTAGTTTTAAAATATAGTCAAAATACTTTTGATTTTTTTCTGCTTGATCAGTAGCTAAGATTTTAAAATATTCCCTGTAATTTATTAAATTTTTAGTTATTTTATTTTGCACCATTTGATCATGAACAATTAAACCATCGTATTCTTTTGCTGGTAATTCAAAAAAATTTTCTTTAAAAAAGTTTAAGTTAAACTTTAAATATGGTCTCAGTTCGTTTATTGTTTCAATAAATTCTTTTGGACCGTAAACAATTATTTTAAGTTTATGCATATAAAAATAAAAAAAAAATTTCTAATTTACAATAATTATAAAGTAAAATGTGCAATAGGTAAAAGAGGAATTAATATAAAAAGAAAAGAAGGCGATTTAATAACTCCAAAAGGTTCTTATAAAGTGAAGAGAATCTTCTACAGGAAAGATAAAGTTAAAAAGATAACTACTAAAATACCAAAAAGTATTATAAAAAAAAATATGGGTTGGTGTGATGATCCACAATCAAAAAAATATAATAAACTTATAAAATATCCATTTGGTTTTAGTTCTGAAAAGTTTTTTAGATCCGATAACATTTATGACATTATTGTAGTATTAAATTTTAATATGAACCCAATTAAAAAAAATAGGGGGAGCGCAATATTTATCCATATTGCAAAAAAAAAATATTCATCTACAAATGGATGTATAGCTATTAGTAAAATTGAATTAAAAAAATTAATAAGATTATTATCTAAGAATACTAAAATTATAATATCTTAACTTCTTGATCCAAAAATAGAACTGCCTATTCTGACATATGTAGCATTAAAGCGTATTGCCTCGAGATAGTCTGAAGACATACCCATGCTTAGATCTTTTAGTCCTAGAGAGGCGTTAAGTTCGTCTAATAATTTAAAATAATTTGAGGGACTTTGATCATTAGGTGGAATAATCATTAAACCTAGTATGTTTAAATTATTTTCCTTTGTACAATAATTGTAAAAACTGTCTATCTCTGAAATTGCTATGCCTGATTTTTGAGACTCCTTACCTATGTTCACTTGAATAAAGTAATTAAGCTTTCTTGGGGTATTATCTTCACATTTAGAGAAAATGTCTGCTAGTTTTTGAGTATCAAGAGAGTGAATATAATCAAATATTTCGAAAGCATCTTTTGCTTTGTTGCTTTGAAGTTTTCCTACCATATGAAGCATTAAATGTTTTTTTTCTTTCTTAATTAGTTTCCATTTAGCAACTGCCTCTTGAACCTTATTTTCCCCAAAATGTGTATGACCTATTTCTATTAATGGTTTGATATGCTCTAAAGGGAAAGTTTTACTAATTGCAACAATTTTAACTGGTCTTTTGGTATTTAAATTCTTTATATTAGAATTTATTTTATTAAAACTATCTATTATGTTGTTCATATGTTTGCTTTTAAAAAAAAATATTTTTTAATAATTGAAAATACCAAAGATATTAATTTAAGAAACATTAAAATACGAAATAAATTTATAATTATATATAGAAACAATGGTAAAGAAGAAGTATTTGCTGATCTGATAAAATTTCGAAAATCATGCAAAATAAAAGGAATTTCTCTATTTATAGCTAATGATACAAATTTAGCCGTAAAATTAAATTCTGATGGTATTTATCTATCAGCAAAAAATCATGATTTTAAACCACTTAATTTTAAAAGAAGAAGTTTTAGTATAATTGGATCTGCTCATAACTTTAAAGAAATAGAGTTAAAGAGAAAACAAGGTTGTAAATATATCCTTTTATCTAGATTATTTCGTGTTTCTTATAAACCAAATTTGAATTTCCTAGGAATAAATAAATTTAATAATTATACTTTTAAAGTGTTTGGAAAAATTGTGCCTTTAGGAGGAATTAATTTTTCAAATTTTAGAAAACTTAGACTAGTCAGATCTGACTCATTCGCAATTATGTCTGAAGTAAAAAAAAAGCCGGCTAAAATAATTAACCGGCTTTTTTAAATTGTTCTAAACTACTAATTAAAACGCAACAGATACACCTAATGTTCTAGTATCATCTTTTGAGTTTAATGTGTAATTAGCATCGTCTGTAGACGCGTCTTGGAATCCAATAGTCATTCCACCAACTGTGTAACCGATGTTTATTGCATCAGTATCTTGCGAGTTGTGAGTAGCTGTTACGCTGTGTCTTTGAGACTCGTATCTATTGTATGAAATAGATAGATTATCATTGATTGCGTAAGCTAAACCGTAAACGTCATCTTTATAGAATAATGCGTCTGTTGCTGCTACTGTTTGACCTTGGTCAGCATATTTCTTTTGGTAACCAAACTTGAATTGTCCAGCACTGAAAGTTAAAGCTGCTGTAGCGTCAGTTGCATCAGATGTATTTGTTACAGTTGATGTTTCTTCTTCTCCAACACCTAGTGTTAAAACAGCTCCACCTAGGAATCCACCAACACCTGGAAGATCACCTAAATTTGTTATAAGAGTTGCTGAATATGCAGAACCTACACCAGCATTAGTTACTGCAGATGCTTGGTTGTCTGTGTTTTTGTTACCGTCGATTTTAGGGTAGTGTTTATAGTTTAAAGCACCAAGTATTGGTAAATCAACTTTTACACCGATACCCATTTGACCAGCTAAACCACCAATGTCAACGTATGTACCAGATCCTGATCCATTCGCTTCTTCGTAAGCGCTCGGTGTAATATCGTCTTTAGCATCTACTGGGTCAGAGTCTGATCCAACATATATCGTTGCTATTCCACCAACGTTTCCGAAAGAGATTTGTGAGTTACCGTAAGTCAAAGAATCGTTTGTATCTTGCATTACAGAAACTGTAACACCGTTATCCAATTCAGTTGATCCAGCGAATTTTAATTCTCTGTCCATACCAAGTGGGTTACCAGTGTTGTTCTCAGCTTCAGATTGATAAGTTGCTTCCATGTTACCTGTTACAGTTAATTCACCAGCGTGAGCTGTTGAAACTGCGAATAGGAATGATAAAGCAACTAATATTTTACTTATTTTCATTATTTTTCCTTTGTTATTAATATTAATTTATTAATGTCCAATATTTAGCGTATTCTTAACTAGGTATCTCAAGAAAAGTAGATAATTAGCTATTTTTTCCAAATATGTGATATTTTAGCAACAGTCAAAAATGTTATAGTAAATAACGTTTTTTGGCTATAATACTGGCCTATATGATATCAAAATTCGTTAAAAATTTGATTAATATCAGATCTGGGGCACTTTATAACCTTATAGTTGTTTTAATTCTATCCACTTTAACTGCATGCTCTGTACCAAAGTTTATGAAACCCTCTGAATCTGCTCGTGACGTTCCAGTTAATGCAAAAGAAAGAGCAAGAAAGAATGTAGATGAAGGAAGAGGTATAAGTTTACAGGGCGCTTTTAAAAAAAGTGGTGCAACTACATATCAATTTAGTTCATCTAACCCGCTTTGGAGAGCTTCACTTGAAATTATAGATTTTATGCCACTAACAACTGTAGATTATTCTGGGGGAATAATCATTACTGATTGGTATAGTGATACAAATAATGCAAACGAGTCAATTAAAATTACAGTAAGATTCTTATCAAATGAAATTCAATCAAATAGTTTAAAAATAATTGTTCATAATAAAAAATGTAAAACAAATGAGAATTGCACGATAAATGAAATCGACTCCAATATTAAGTTCGAACTTCAAAAATCTATTTTAGCGAAAGCAACTACTTTTGAGAAAAAAATAAAAGACTCAAAAAAATAAAATTTAGTTAAAGATGGAAAGATACAATTTTCTAAAAATTGAAAAAAAATGGCGTGACAATGAATCGTCTAATTCTGTAAGCAACATAAAATCCAAAAAAAAATATTATTGTCTTGAAATGTTCCCTTATCCATCTGGTAAAATTCATATGGGTCACGTAAGAAATTACACTATCGGAGATGTGATAGCTAGGTATAAATTTTTAAACGGTTATAATGTTTTACATCCGATGGGATGGGATGCTTTTGGATTACCAGCGGAAAATGCATCAAAGATTAATAACTTACACCCTAAAAAATGGACTAATGAAAATATTTCTACAATGAAACAACAATTAAAGTTATTAGGTTTGTCTATAGATTGGACCAAAGAAATTTCGACTTGTAATGAAGAATATTACAGACATCAACAAGAAATTTTTATTGACTTCTATAATAATGGTTTAGTCTCTAGAAAGGAAACTTACGTAAACTGGGACCCTGTAGAAAAAACTGTTCTCGCGAATGAACAAGTTATTAATGGTAAAGGCTGGAGGTCCAATGCAGTAGTAGAGAGAAAGAAACTATCCCAATGGTTTTTTAATATTACTAAATTTTCTAATGAGTTACTTAATGATCTGGATAAATTAATTGGATGGCCTGAAAAAGTCAAATTAATGCAAAAAAATTGGATAGGAAAATCATTTGGGTGTGAATTAAATTTTAAAATTACAACTAGTGCAGAAGTTATAAATGTTTTTACTACAAGGCCCGATACTATTTTTGGCGCTAGTTTTATAGCTTTATCTACCGATCATCCTTTGAGTCAAAAGTTTAATAAGAATAAAGATTTTCTTAAATTTAAAAAAGAGTGTGATAAAACTGGTACTACAGAAGAAGCGCTTGCCAACGCTGAGAAGTTGGGTTTTAAAACTGGTTTTAATGTACAACACCCATTTATAAAAGATAAAAAATTACCGGTTTATTTCGCAAATTTTGTATTAATGGATTACGGAACTGGCGCAATATTTGGATGTCCAGCTCATGATCAACGAGATTTTGATTTTGCAAAAAAATATAAGTTAGAGATCAAAAAAGTTGTTTCAGATGGAAATGATAAAAATTCAATTCTTAAAGAAGCATATACAGGTAGTGGTAAAATTATCAATTCAGAATTTTTAAATGGTCTTAACGTTCCAACCGCCATTGAGAAAATAATCGACAGAATTGAAAAACTTTCTTTAGGAAAAAGGAAAACGTTATTCAGACTTAAAGATTGGGGGATATCAAGACAAAGATACTGGGGTTGTCCTATTCCCATGATTTATCTAGAAGATGGAACAGTAACACCAGTAGATAAATCAGAATTACCTGTAATTTTACCTGAGGATGTTGATTTAAATAGCAAAGGCAATCCCCTTACAAGTCATCCAAAATGGAAGTATACTACGCAAAAGTCTACAGGAAAAAAAGCTATTAGAGAAACAGATACTCTTGATACATTCGTAGATTCTTCTTGGTACTTTTTAAGATTTTGTTCTCCAAACTATAAAGTTGCACCTTTTAACAAAAATGAAATTAAATATTGGATGCCCGTTGATCAATATATAGGTGGAATTGAACATGCAATTTTACATTTACTTTACTCACGTTTTTTTATGAAAGGTATTAATAAATACAATAAAGATTTAAATTTATCTGAACCTTTTAAAAATTTATTCACTCAGGGAATGGTTTGTCACGAAACTTACAAAGATCAGAATGGTGATTGGGTGTATCCCGATGAAGTTTGGAAAGATGAATCAAATAATATTGTAAAAAAATCTGATAAAAGCAAAATATTAATTGGTCCTTCTGAATCAATGTCTAAATCTAAGAAAAATACAATTGATCCAGAAATAATGATATCACAATATGGTGCTGATGCGGTTAGATGGTTTATTCTTTCAGATAGTCCTCCCGATAAAGATGTCCAATGGACAGACACTGGCGTATCTTCAGCAAATAAATTTTTGCAAAAAATCTGGAATTTAAATTTTACAATCTCAAAAAGAAAAGACGTAAAATCGGATAAGAAAAGAGAACAAAGTTTTTGTGCAAAGATTAACAGTTATGTTAATAAAATTGACAATACGATAAACACTTTTCGGTTTAACGTAGCTATTGCCAATTTTTATGAAGTTTACAAAATTTTAAAAGATCATTTAAATGAAAATATTGAAAATAATATTCTTAAGGATAATGTAACAAAAATAATGAAACTAATGATTCCTTTTACACCGCACTTGGCGCACGAATGTCTTGAACTTCATAACTGTGATAATCTGAGTACATGGCCTGAACTAAGTTCTGAAAACATAATAACAGACATTAAGTTTGCAGTTCAAGTAAATGGAAAAACCAGAGATATTTTAACAATAAAAAAAGATCTGAGTGAGAAAGAAATTAATGAAATTATTTTGAAAGATTCAAAGGCTAATAAATTCATTAAAAATAAAAAAATTTTAAAGTCAATTTTCGTAAAAAATAAAATTTTAAATTATATTATTAATTAATGATACAAAGATATTTAATTTTAATTGCAATTCTTTTTACAAGTTCTTGCGGTTATAAAGTAATAAATTATTCTGAGTTAGGAAATTTTAAAGTTTCTAGTATCTCGACTAGTGGTGATAAAAAAATTAATTTTAATATTAAAAATAAATTGATGACATCAAGTAAGAGTGAGGGATCACTAATCGACATTGACTTATCAAGCAAAAAAACAAAAAATATTAAGGAAAAAAATATTAAAAATGAAATAACGAAATATGAAGTTTCTGTCTCAATAAAAGTTAAATTCACTGATATTTATAATAATAATAGTTATCAATTTAAAAAAACTTTATCAGGCGATTACAGCGTAGATGAACAATACTCTCAAACGTTAAATAACGAAAAAAAAATATTAGAACTATTAACTAATAAAATTACTGAAGAAATATTAAATGAAATAGCACTTAAAATTAATGCAATATAAAAATTATATAATCGAGGAAAGTTTAGCCAGTATAGATAAAAAATTATTTTTATTTTTTGGTGAAAATTTAGGATATAAAATTGATATTCAAAAAAAAATTAAAATTATCCATAAAAACTGCGAGTTTATGAGATTGTCTCAAGATGAAATTTTAAAAAATGAGACATTTTTTTTTAATGAAATAAATAATGTTTCACTCTTTAATACAAAAAAAATATTTATAATAGATCAAACCAACGACAAATTATTAAATATTATCGAAGAAGCTTCTAACAAAATTGATAATAATAAAATTTTTCTTTTTGCTGAAATTTTAGATAAAAAATCTAAAATAAGAAATCACTTTGAAAAATCAAAGGATTGTGTTTCAGTAGCTTGTTACGCAGATAATGTACTTTCACTGAAAAAAATCATTAATGAAAAACTTAAAGAATTTGATGGCCTAAATACTAATATTATAAATATTTTGATAGAGAATTGCGGTCTTAATAGAATAAAACTAAATAATGAAATCGAAAAGATTTCCACGTACTTTAAAGATAAAAAAATTGATCAAGATCGTATAGAGTTGTTGTTAAATAACAAATATAATGATGATTTTAACATTCTAAAAGACAGCGTATTAGAAGGAGATAAATTAAAAACAAATAGATTACTTGGTGAAACTGTTATTGAAAATGAGAAAAATATTTATCTTATCAATTTGATAAATCAAAGACTTAAAAAATTACTTGAAGTAAAGAATCTAGCCACAAATGATAATGTAATTAATGCTATGGAAAAAATAAAACCAACGATTTTCTGGAAAGATAAAGAAAATTTTTTAAAGCAAGTGAAAAAATGGAACGAAAGAAAGATAAGAGATATTTTAGCTAAAACCTACAATCTAGAACTATGCATAAAATCAAACTCCCAGATTGATTCCACTACGCTCACAAAAAAAATCATTATCGATATATGCAGTGTGGCTAATTCTTAGTTAATAAGTTTGAAATTAATTCAAACTGATCTAGGTCTTTATATTCAATTGTAACTTTGCCCGAGTTATTTTTTTTGTTAATTATATTAACTTTTAAACCTAAAATTTTTTCTATTCTTTCTTGGGTTTTTAATATATTTGTATCAATTGTTTTTTCCTTCTTATCTTTTTTATTGCGTGTTAAATATTCAACTTTTCTTGCACTATAATTTTTAGCAACAATTTCTTCGGCTATTGTAGATGCATTAGCAATACCAATTAGGGGCCTCGCTTGACCTGAGGTTAAACTACCCTCCTCTAACATAGAAACAACATCACTAGGTAAAGTTAACAGTCTTAAGGTGTTACTTATATGACTTCGACTTTTTGACATTAATTTAGAAATACTCTCATGATCATAATTGAATTCTTGATTTAATCTTTTGTAACCTCTAGCTTCTTCGATTGGATTTAAATCATCTCTTTGAATATTTTCTACTATTGCTACCTCCAAAGACTCAACGTCACTTAAATCAAGGACGGTAACAGGTATTTCATGCAAGCCTGCTCTTTGTGCCGCTAACCATCTTCTTTCTCCTGCTACTATTTCAAATTTGCCATCATTAGATTTACTTGGTCTAACTGCAATTGGCTGTATGATTCCATTTTTCCTTATAGAATTGGCCAATTCTTCAAGCTTTTCCTCACTAAAATTCTGTCTTGGTTGATACGGATTCCTATTTAAATCACTAATTGATATTGTATTCGATTGACCTAAACCTTTAGGTTTTTCAGCAGGTTTTTGATCACCAAATAAAGCTGATAAACCTCTACCTAGACCCTTTTTTTTTCCAGAACTCATGCCGCACTTTCTATATGTCCATTTTTAATAAACTCCTCTGCAAGTTTAAAATATGATTTACTACCAACGCAGTTTTTATCATAAATTACACATGGCAATCCATGAGATGGAGCTTCGGATAATCTTACATTTCTTTGAATTACAGTTTGATAAACTTTTTCTTTAAAATAGTTTCTTGCCTCTTTATCTACTTCTGAAGATAACTTGTTTCTTTTGTCAAACATAGTTAACAATATACCTCTTATCTTTAAGCTAGGATTTAAATTTTCTTTGATCCTATCAATAGTTTTTACTAGTTGCGTAATGCCTTCTAAAGCGAAAAATTCTGTTTGAAGTGGTACTAATAATTCATCGCAGGCTACTAAAGCCATAATAGTTAAAAGACTTAAAGAAGGAGGACAATCAATAAAAATATTATCGTACTTTTTAAGAAGTCCATTCTTTTCTGCATTAAGAATTTCTTTTAATACAAATGCCCTGTTGGAATCATTTGCAGTTTCAACTTCAAGACCAGACAAATTAACGTGAGATCCAATTAAATCTAAATTTTCAATTTCAGTTTTTTGTATTACATCTTTAAAATCAATTTTTTTTATTAAAAGATTATAAATATTTTTAGCTTCATCGCTGTTACTTTTACCTAATCCCGTAGTCGCATTACCTTGTGGATCTAGATCTATTACTAAATTATTTTGACCCATAATGGACAGTGAAGCAGCTAAATTTATAACTGTGGTTGTCTTACCGACTCCGCCTTTTTGATTTATAACTGCTAGTGTTGTTAACTTTCTCATTTTTTATTTATATTCATTAAAATTATTTTAGAATCCATATTTGTAATACTCTGCTTTAATTTATAAGGGTATTTTTTGTTTTTAAAAGATTTATTTAGATCTTCCTGTGCATTTTGACCTTTTAAAATGATTAATTTATGTGGCTTTTTGACGATTTCACGTGAAACTTGTATTACTTGATCCAGTTTTTTGAAAGCTCGACAAATTATAATGTCAGAATCTAAAACCTCATCTCTGACATCCCCTAAAACTTCAGCATTGAGTCGTAATTCCTTGATTACTTCTATTAAAAATTTTCTTTTGACAGGTGATTTTTCATATAATTTCACGTGAAAAGCCTTGTTATTATTGAATATATCTATTACAAGGCCTGGAAATCCTGCGCCGGTACCTAAATCAGCTAATGATTTGAGGTTAAAATCAATAAATTTAACCAATTGAGCTGAGTCAAGTACATGCCTAAACCAAATTTGATTTTCTGTACTTTTAGAAATTAAATTATAATTTTTATTTTCCTTTAAAACTAGATTTGTATACTTTTCCAGCTTTTCAATTGAATGATCGCTAAAATTAAGACTGTTTTTGAGAATATTTATAACTTCAGGCTGCTTCATCAAGCAGTGGCTTTATATCTAAGTTTTTTAATATGTGAAAGAAGAATAATTATAGCTGCTGGCGTAACACCGTCAATACGAATAGCTTGACCTAGCGTTTTTGGCTTCACTTGAAGTAGTTTACTTTTTATCTCATTAGATAAACCACTTATTTTTTCATAATCTATACCCTCAGGTATTATAACGGACTCGTCTTTTCTAAAACACTCTATATCTCTATCTTGTCTGTCCAGGTATCCCATATAATGAGCATCTATTACAACTTGGTTTTCTATAGACCTTGGAAAGCTAGGAATATCACGAAATGCTTGCCTTATTTTTGCCATATTTACTTTTCGCTGTCCCATAATCTCTAAACAAGATCTTTTTACTCCATCCATAGCAATTTTA
>MDTG01098264.1_pt1 | contig 14574 bp, 10 predicted proteins | sample 811421 | NCBI WGS metagenome assembly MDTG01 (sample SAMN05326645, study PRJNA326480) | marine metagenome | isolation source: seawater | place: Pacific Ocean: South East | collected 2011
CTAATCCTGCATTTACAAATGTTTCTAAACTAACTTTATCTAAATCTCCTATTGGTCTTTTCATAATATCCTGTAATTTTTCATTATTAATATGATTTAATATTGTTGGTTTTTTAACTTGATTCATGCTACCTGAAAATGCACCTGATATTAAACCTAATGCAAATAACAAACCTGCTCCAGCCATCATAGAACCTCCTTTCATATTTTTTTTTGTTTTAATTTTTTTAATTTTTTTCTTTTTTTTATTTTTTTTATTTTTTATAGTATTTTTATTTTTCATAGTATTTTTCTTATGTATAGTATTTTTATTTTTCATAGTATTTTTCTTATGTATAGTATTTTTCTTATGTATCGTTTTTTTCTTATGTATAGTATTTTTATTTTTCATAGTATTTTTCTTATGTATAGTATTTTTATTTTTCATAGTATTTTTTATATTATAAAAATATAATATTTATAAAATTATAATATTTTTATATTGATTTGGAAAATTACAACACATACAAATTTATTTAATAATCTCATTTTCTCTCATTTAATATTTTAAAATCTTTATAACTTATATTTTTTTCTTTTTCAGAAACATTTCCAATACCAGGAGGCTTTTTAGCAATTTTTTTACGACGATCACGTGATTCCATTTTTTGTTGATTACGCATAGCGCTATCAATATATAGTTCTTTCAAATGTTTACCAACCATATATGAAGCTTCATGTTGATTTAATTCACCATCTTCTATTTTCTTTAAAATATTTAAAAATCTCTCCAAAATATTTAAATCAAGTGTATCATTTTTTATTTTATTATATAAATCAGTATAATTATTAAATAAAAAATTGCATTGTTTAACACACATAGAATCAAATTCACCTGGATTGCTTTTAGCAAGACGTTCATATTTTTGTTTTAAAAAAACCATTTGTTTTACATCATTACGAATGAGAGAACTTTGTTTTTTTGAACGAATTTCTTCAGTACAATCTTCTGTATCATTTGCTTTAATCATAGCAGCAAGATCTAATTTTTGTTGATTATCCAATATTTTAGAATCACTCATTATAAATATGAAATATATATATTAAATTATATTTATAACTTTATATATTTACATTTATTAATTGTTTTAATAATTATTTTATTTTTTAATTATTGTATTAATAATTATTTTATTTTTAATTATTGTATTAATAATTATTTTATTTATAATTTATAATATGAATTTTGAGAGAAGTTTAAATAATTTATTATATAATATATTTTCAGGAAAAAATTTTAATTTTATTTTTGCTTTATTATTATTTCTAATATTGGCAATAATTTTTTTTAATAATAATAATTTAATTGAAGGAAATGGAATTATGGATGAAACTATTGATAGTACTAATGAAGCTATTAACAAGATAAATGAAACAATGAGTGATACGAATACCAACATTAACAAAAATAATAAAAAAGGTATACAAATACGTAATGAATCTTTTGTAGAAAATATGAACTGTAGCAATAACCATGGAGCAACAGATAGTAAATTAAGTGGTTTACTAAATCAAGCATGTTTAGCAAATAAACGTAATAAACAACAACACAGAAAATCAAAACAATAATCAAAATTAAATACTAATTTACAATATTAAATTTGTAGTAATATTTATTTTTAAAATTATATTTATATAATAAGTATAAATATAATTATGTCATCAGGAAATTTAAGTTCAGTAGTTTTAATATTATTTATTTTTTCATTGATTCATTTATATTTAACACTTAGTATAGGAATTGCGGATATAGAAAAAAATTGGGATAAATACAAATGTAATCCTGGTATTATTCCATTTGCCGGAATTTTTGGGAAAGATCCAATGGTAACATCCAAAGAATGTATAAAACTCACACAAGTTAATTTTATGTCATCATTTTTAGAGCCTATATATGCTTCTATCAGTTTTTTAGCAGAAAATGGAGATTTTTTTTCAGACATTTTTTCAAATATGAAAATTTTTGGAAATGGTCTACAAAATGAAAATATAAATATGTGGGAATCGGTAGGCCAATGGTTTCAAGGAATATCTTTGCAATTGACACAGACTTTTATTAATTTTATTGAAATATTTGGTTCTGCTAATAATACAATTAATACTTTAGGTTTAGGTTTAACACAAGGAGGTTATATTTTAACAAGTTCTTTAACAGAATTACCTGGTTTAATTTTTAGAATGGCTGCATCTTAATAAAATATAATTTTTCATTGTCAAAATAATGTAAACATTATAACAATTATTATATTATAGTAATATAATTATAGTTATAATAAATATGGATTTAAAAGATAATATAATTAATAAATTTAAAAATGTTAATTTTAATGAAAAATATAGTAACGATATAACAATAACTATTGTTTTAATAATTTTAACATTTTTTGTAACAATTTATTTTCTTATTTTGGGAACAATAAAATCACAAAAAACTGTATGGAAAAATAACAAATGTAATCCATTATTTATGCCTTTTGCAAGTATTATTAATGATAAATATGATGAAAATGGTGAATATAATGCAAGTTTTACAGAAGATAATTTCAACGAATGTTTAAATGAATTAAATTATGAAGTAGGAAATAACTTTAAAACACCAATGGATAGCATGTTAAATTTTATAATGGGTATTTTTATTTTTGCATCTGGTGTTGTAAATCAAATATTTTCATTTTTATTGTACATATTTAGTTTGATTTTAGAACTTTTTAAATTATTAATGGGTTATATTAAAGAGTTAGTTAATAAAACAAATGTTATATTACAAAATTTTATGGCTCTTATAAATTATATTTTGGATTCATTTGAAGTTATAAAATTAACAATAATATATTTACTTGAGTTTTTAAAATGTGGATTTTTTTTATTAGCAACTTCATTTAGTGCTGTCTTTGTTTTACCTTCTATTACATCATTTATAATTTTATCTGTTGTTGCAGCTATAGCAATGCTTTTAGCAATTATTTTTTCTTGGTTTCCTCCTGTAGGAGTCCCATTAGCAGGAAATGCAGTAGTTACACGTGTATTTGCTTTATTAATGGGAATAATTATGATTTTTTGTATTGTACTACATAAAAGTTTGTCTAGACAAACCAAAAGAGCGTTCAAAACTTCATCTTTGTTTAATTCTTCTTGTTAATATTTGTTAATATTTGTTAATATTTGTTAATATTTGTTAATATTTGTTAATATTTGTTAATATTTGTTAATAATATTTATATAACATTTTATATAATGAAAACAGTTCAAATATTATTGTCAATAATTATTTTTATTATTGTATTTATAATATTTTATTATTTAATACAAAAATGCTCAAATAAAAAAAAGGAAAGTATGAAAAATTTTGATCCATCTGGATCATTTTATGACAGTTTAGAAAGTATATTTAAACATAAAAATATGAATTTTAATCACTATCCATATGTTGAAATTAAACCAGATGAACCATTATTTACAAATAATAAAATTTTACCAGAATGTTGTATATATAATAATGAATATTCTACAGATAAAGGATGTCCTTGTATAACACCCGATCAACAATACTATTTACAACGACGAGGCATAAATAAACATAACGATGATCTTTTATTAAATCAAAATATGAGTATAAATGAAAACAATCATAATTATAAAAATATTTATTTTAGCCCATCATTAGCTCTTAAAGGAGAAATGTTTCCTTACAATCCATTAACAAGTAAAAAATATAATATACATTATGTTGGAAATCCACCAGAACAATTAGATTCAAGTATAAACGAATTTATTTTAATGACTAATTATGTTTCGTCTGGACTAGAATCTTAAAAATATTTTATTAAGATATTTAAAATGAATTTATTAAATATTATATTATGATTAGTGCAATATTATATTTAACATTTTATTCATTCATTATACCAATAAATAATAACATTAATAACATTAATAACATTAATAACATTAATAACATTAATAACATTAATAACATTAATAACATTAAGAAAAATAGAATTAATTATTATCCATTTATGAAATTTGAAGAAATAGATGGAGATTATGATTTTGATGGAAATTTAATCAATAAAACATTACATAATGAAGCTTTTAATAATATAGAAAATATGAAATCAGAATCAAAATCAAAATCAAAATCAGAATCAAAATCAGAATCAAAATCAGAATCAAAATCAGAATCAAAATCAGAATCAAAATCTGAATCTGAATCTAGTATTAATTTTAATATGGAAAAAGAAATAAATACTACTAATAATGATGATAATTTTCCATCATTTTATAAATTTTTGAGAGAAAGAGAAATAAAAGAAATAAATGAAAAACATGAATACTTTAAAAAACCAAAAAATAATAAAACTATTTTTTCAAAATTTATAAAAGAAGATTCTAAAAATTCTGAAGAATTTGAACCATCATCAAAAGATTTAAAATTATTATCTTCATTTTCAATGGTAGAATGGATGAAAACATGGATATATGAAATGATACATGTTCCGGATTATTTTCCTACTTTTATGTATCAAGATATGTTTAGAATGAGAGAATTTGGACAAAAAAATAATAGCAAACATTATTTTTATATAGGTTATTTTCCAAAAGATGTAGATCTTAAAAATGGACCATATTATATTGGTGCATTTAAATTAGTACCTTCAATGAGAGAATTTAGAACATATATTATAATACAAAATCCTTATTATTGTGTAGAAAAAATATATGATAATAAAAAAATTATAGATTTTAAAAAAGAATTATTGGCAATGTGCAAAGATTCAATGGTTTTTTTTAAATTTTCAAATCTAAAAGATACGAGCGATCAACGTTATTTTTATAGTTGGCTATATGAAAAATAAAATAATATATTATTAATAATTATAAGAAATAATTAATATTAATAATTATAAGGAATAAAAAAAAATAATGTATTGAATATCTTTTTTTGGATTTTTAATTTGGTATTATCATATTTTTTTTTAATACTTGATTTTGAAAAAATTAACATTTCTTTATATACAATATATTATTATTATATAGTTTTATATAATATTATAAAAAACTATAAAACACTATAAAACACTATAAAACACTATAAAACACTATAAAACACTATAAAAAACTATAAAACACTATAAAACACTATAAAACACAAATTTTATTATTAAATATTAAATTTTTATAAATTTAATAATAAAATATTATCTAATTTTGAAATTTAATCACCATCACGTCGTACGGGGGCAAGACCCCGTTAGTTATACATTCCAAAAGGTATTTCCTCTTTTTTTCCTTTTAACAATAATTCATCAATATTTTCTTTATTAATAATGCATGGAAAAGTAATTCGTTTTTTAATTTTAAATCCTTCGCTATTTTCAAATAAATTTATGTCAGGTTTCATTAATCTATATAAATTTAATTTAGTATGTATTATTTCTAAGCAGCGTTTCAAATTACGAACACCACTTTCATCATTGGTAAATTCTTTAATTATATATTCTAATATGTCATCATTTAATATAATATCACCTTCTTCATATTTTGCTTGTTCTCTAATTTTAGGTAACAAATAATTTTTAGCAATAATTAATTTATCTTTTTTATTATATCCTTTTGTTTCAATTTTATACATACGATCTTTTAAAATTGGATTTACCAAATTTTCATCATTATAACTAAAAATATACAATGCTTTAGACATATCCAAACTAATTTCTGACATATACTTATCACTAAAACGCGAATTTTGTGTACTATCTGTTAAATGTGTTAATACACCTGTTATTTCTTGACCACGTGCACTATCACTTAATTTATCTAATTCGTCAAATAAAATTACCGGATTCATAGAACCACTTTGAATCAAAATATCTATAATTTTACCATATTTACTTCCTTCATATGTATAATCATGACCATCTAAAAATCCCGAATCACCACAACCACCAAGCGCAATCATAGCAAAAGGACGATTCAATATTTTACTAATACCTTCTTTAATAAGTGTTGTTTTACCTGTTCCAGGTGGTCCTTTAATAGCAATAGCAGTTCCTATTGCATTTGGATTAACAAGCCATAAACCAATCATTTGCATTATTTGTATTTTTGCATCTTCAAGACCAAATGCTACTTTATCTAAAATATTTTTTGCATTTTCCATAAAATCATGACATTTTTCTATACCATCTGCAAAACTAATTGGTAGGTTATTATATTTATTAAATGGAATTTTAATAAATGCATCTACCCAAGATTTAATTTTATAATATTCACTATTTCCAAAACTAAAACCCATACTTCTTAATATATTTATTTTTTTTAAAGCACTTGCTTTGTATTCATCCGGAATATCTAAATTCATAAGATGAATTAAATAAGGCTTTTCAATGCTGGTCAATTCTTTTAATTGTTTTAGTTTAATTATATAATATAATTGATCTTTTTTTGAAAGATTATTTTTAAAATAATGTTCTTCTTTATCATCATCATCTAAAATTTTTGAAAACTCTTTATAATTTTTTGTAGCCAATTTCTTTGGTACAGGACTAAATGAAGTTTCACAAATATTATTATTATTAACATTAATACTATTAATACTATTAATATTATCAATATTACTATTATTACTATTACTATTACTATTATTATTATTATTATTACTATTATTATCAATAATAGTATTTTGTTTTTCTACATTAAGCAAATCTTCTATTTTATTATATTTTTGTTTAATTTTTTTTTTTAGCTCTTTAATATTTTCATTATCACTATCATTACTATCATTATCACTATTTGAATTATAAGAATCTTCATCATAATTATATTTATTATTAGCTACATTAATTAAATCATCTAAAATATTTTTATCATCATCATCATCTTTATTATATATTGTACTATTACTTCCACTCATATTCAAAACAATATTTATGTTTTTTCCTTTATTTTTTAATTTATTTTTTCGGTTGTTTCTTTTATTTTTTTGTTTATTTAAAACATCAATTATTCTATTTTTAATTGCTTCTTTTGTTTTTTGAAAAATTTCTTCATCATATTCACTACCACTTTCATTTTCGCTTTCATTTTCGCTTTCATTTTCGCTTTCATTTCCACTTTCATTTCCACTTTCATTTCCACTTTCATTTCCACTTTCATTTCCACTTTCATTTCCACTTTCATTTCCACTTTCATTTCCACTTTCATTACTACTTTTATTACCATTTACTTTTTTAAAATTAAATTCAAAATTTTTAGGTGAATCATATAATCGTTGTCTTTTAATTTTATTAATTTTAGTTTTACTGTAATTAGAGGGAAATAATTTATTTAAAAATCTATAATATTGTAATTTATTAACATTTTTATTATTATTTTTTATTAAGATTTTTTCAATTTCCGAATCATAATCCTCTTTATTATTTTCAGAATCACTTTCATATTTATAATCACTATCTGAACCTGAATTATTACAAGAATTTGAATCATAATCTATTTTTTTACGTTTTAATACACCTGATTTTATGCGTGTGTTATATTTATGTGTAGAACCAGTCATTATGTAAATTTCTAATTATTAAATAAATATATTAAAAAATTATTAAATCAATTTTTTAATTTTTATTTTAATTTTAATTTTAATTTTTATTTTAATTTTTATTTTAATTTTTATTTTAATTTTTATTTTAATTTTTATTTTTATTTTTCTTATCCTGCTTATTTTTAATATGATTTTGGATTAACAATAATAATTCTTTATTATCTGGAATGCCGTTGGAGTTAAGATTAAGTTCGTCTGAAAAAAATAATTTGGCTAAATAAGCACCCATATAGTTATTAATATATTATTAATTATCCATAGGTAAATTCTGCATCAACTTCTTATGCTTATTGGTCTTTAAATGGTCTTTTAAACCATCTCTTCTGATATAACAACCACACTCACATGCTATCTTCATTGTATTAAAATTTTTATCAAAACTATTACGATAATTACTCCGGTAAATTTCCCGGTAAATAATCTAAGAAAGATTTACCCCCCACACACCTCGTTTTCTTAAACTTTTATCACGTTTATATGGTGGTCTTAAGGGTGGTGAAATTGGTGAAGCAGGTAATATTTTAATTTTGACTTCACAAGGTAGAGCAACTGGTTTTGGTCTCAAAAATTCACAACTTTTATTATGTTCTATACCAAATCTGGATGTCATTGGTATGTCCCTACCAGTAGAATTTGGAAACCACCTCTTATAAACAGGAGATTTTTTAACACACTCAATTGGAGACTTAATTACTTTGGGTAATAATTTAGTCTTTGGGTTGGTTTTTATATGAGGAGGCTTACTATGGATAATGTCGTCCATATATATTAATTTTATTTTTATTTTTATTTTTATTTTTATTTTTATTTTTATTTTTCATTACATGAAATTTTTATTTTTATTTTTATTTTTAGTTTTCATTACATGAAATTTTTATTTTTTTATAAATTATTACTAGTTATCATATAATTTTATAAAAAAATTTAATATTTTTTATAAAATTGATTTAAAATTATCTAAATATTATATACTTAATATAAAAGAATAATGAATAATAATCAAATTACTAAACCATCAAAAATTATTGGAATTCAATTTAGTATTTTAAGTCCACATGAAATAGAAAAAGCATCTGCTGCCGAAATCACAAATCGTGACACATATATTAATAATAAGCCTGTTCTTGGTGGACTTTTTGATCCTCGTATGGGTATTTTAGATCCTGGTTTTATTTGTCCAACAGATGGTCTTGATTACATTCAAACACCTGGATATTTTGGTCATATTAAATTAGCAAGACCAGTATTTTATATTCAATATTTAAATACTATTATTAAAATTCTTAGATGTGTTTGTATTAAATGTAGTAAACTTTTAATAGATAAATCAAAATATGATTATTTATTAAAAGAAAATGCAGATGATAGATGGAATAAAATATTTTCATTTGCTAGCAAAAAAAAACGATGTGGTGAAGATTCTAATAATGGTTGTGGTTGTTTACAACCAAAATTAAAAAAAGAAGGTCTTGCAACTATTATTGCAGAATGGAATGAAAAAGAAGAAGAAATTCAAGATTATAATTTAGGAAAAACTGACAATAAACTTATAATGAAATTAATTCCTGAAATAATTTTAAAAATATTACGAAAAATTTCAGATGAAGATGTAAATTTCATGGGTTTTAGTCCCATTTGGTCTCGTCCTGAATGGATGATTTGTCAAACATTATCTGTTCCTCCTCCTGCGGTAAGACCATCTGTTAAACACGATGCACAACAAAGAAGTGAAGATGATTTAACACATATTATTGTAAATATTATTAAATCAAATAAAACTTTACAAGAAAAGTTAGATCAAAATTCTACATCTAATATTATTGATGATTGGACTACTGTTCTTCAATATTATGTTGCAACTCTTGTGGATAATAAAATTCCTGGAGTAGCATCTGTTGCACAGCGTTCAGGAAGACCATTAAAAGCAATTAAAGATCGTCTTAATGGAAAAGGTGGACGAGTAAGAGGTAATCTTATGGGGAAACGTGTAGATTTTAGTGCTCGTTCTGTTATTACACCAGATCCCAATTTATCTATTAGTGAATTAGGTGTTCCATTAAAGATTGCAAAAAATTTAACAAAACCAGTAACTGTAACAAGTCGTAATAAAAATTATTTAATGAAACTTATTTTAAATGGTCCTGATGTACATCCCGGAGCAAAAATTTATGAAAAAAAAAATGGAGATTGTATTAGTCTTCGTTATGTAGATAGAGAGTCAATTGTTTTAGAGGATGGTGATATTGTTCATCGACATATTATTGATGGTGATGCGGTTCTTTTTAATAGGCAACCAACACTTCATCGTATGTCTATGATGTGTCATATTGCAAAAGTCATGAAAAAAGGCGATACATTTAGAATGAATGTTGGTGATACAAAACCATATAATGCTGATTTTGATGGTGATGAAATGAATTTACATATGCCTCAAGATGATGAATCGGAAACAGAACTAAGATTTTTAGCAGCAGTAAAATATCAAATTATTAGTCCAGCAAATAATAAATCAATTGTTGGTATTTTCCAAGATTCTCTTTTAAGTACATATTTATTTTCACGAGAAAATATTGAGTTTAATAAACGAGATGCTATGAATTTATTAATGCATTTCAACAAAATAGATCTTTCAAAAATTGATTTTAACAAAACAAATATTAAAAATTTTGATATTTTATCACAAATTACTCCAAACATTTCAATCAAATATAAAACAAAAAGATTCCAAGACGACGAAGATGCTGCAACATCTAATAATATTTTAGAAATTAATAACGGAAATGTAGTAAGAGGTCATATAGAAAAGGGTGTATTGGGTGATACAACTCGTGGACTTTTACATCGCGTATATAATGATTATGGTGTTGATAATGCAAGAGATTATATTGATGATTTGCAAAATGTGGTAACTGAATATATGAAATCACATGCTTATAGTGTAGGAATCAGTGATTTAATTGCAGACAATGAAACAAATAATAAAATTATTGGAACAATTAATCAGAAAAAAATGGATGTAAAATCTTTAATAGATGAAACACATCTTGGAATTTTTGAAAATAAAACAGGAAAATCAAATAACGAAGAATTTGAAAGTAGGGTAAATAATATTTTAAATAAAGCTTCATTTGAAGCAGGAAAAATAGGTAGAAAAAATTTAACAAAAAATAACCGATTTGTTACTATGGTTAATGCTGGTTCAAAAGGTAGTGATTTAAATATTTCTCAAATGATTTCGTGTTTAGGACAACAAAATGTAGATGGTAAAAGAATTCCATATGGTTTTGAAGATAGAACACTCCCTCATTTTACAAAATTTGATGATTCTCCCGGTGCACGTGGATTTGTTGAAAATTCATTTATCGGGGGATTAAAACCACATGAATTATTCTTTCATGCAATGGGTGGTCGCGTTGGTCTTATTGATACAGCTGTAAAAACCAGCCAAACAGGGTATATACAGCGTAGAATTATTAAAGGTTTAGAAGATCTTATGGTAAATTATGATATGACTGTAAGAAATAATAAAGGCAAAATTATTCAATATAATTATGGCGATGATGGTTTTGATCCAGTATTTGTAGAATCACAACAAATCCCATTTATTAATATGAATATTCAAGAAATTTATGGTCATTATGAAATGCCTATTGATTCAACTAGTGATGCTGTTTATTCTACATTATATACAAGACAATCATATAATAAATTCAAAAAACAAAAACCAGAATTAAAGAAAAAAATGCAAAGAATATATTAATTTTATGATTGAATCACGTAAAAATGCAGTAGAAAATGTATTGAAATATTTATATAAAGGCTCCGTAAATTTACCTGTATCTTTTGTTAATATAATAAATAATGTTGCTGGTAATCAAGAAGAAAATGTTATTGTAGATATTACACCCATGGAAGTATTTAATATGATTGAAAATAATTTTGAAAAATTAAATATGTTAACATTTAATAAACCAACAGCATTATTCAAAATTTTGTATTATTATTATTTAAGCCCTAAAGAGCTTTTAATGCATAAAAAATTAACAAAAAAATCTATTGAAATATTACTTGTTTTAATTAATGATCGTTATAAAAAAGCAATTATTGCTCCTGGTGAAATGGTTGGTATGATTGCTGCACAAAGTATAGGTGAACCAACTACACAGCTGACCTTGAATACTTTTCACTTTGCCGGCGTGGCTTCAAAATCTAACGTGACTCGTGGTGTACCGCGTATTGAAGAAATTCTTTCATTGTCTGAAAATCCAAAAAATCCATCGTGTACAGTTTATTTGCATAAATTAGAAAAATATAATCAAGCAAAAGCACAGAGTTATATTTCCGAATTAGAATATACAAGTCTCAAATCATTAGTTGAATCTATTGAAATATGTTTTGATCCAAATAGTGAAAATAGCTTGTTAGAAGTTGATAATAATATGGTAAATGAATATAATGAATTTGATAAAATGTTGGATGATTGTAATAGTGGATATGATGATCATAAAGAAAAATCAAAATGGATTATTCGTATTTCATTAAATAAAATAGAAATGCTAGATCGTAATATTACAATGGAAGATATTCATTTTGCGCTTGTAAATTCATATAATAATATAGAATGTATGTATAATGATTATAATGAAGAAGATTTAATTTTTAGAATTAGGATTACAAAATCAACATTATTAAATAAAAAGAAAAAACAAAAAAATAAAGTAGAATCATTGGATCAATCTGATGAAATTTATTTATTAAAAAATATTCAAGAAAATTTATTAAATAATTTAATTATTCGTGGTATTAAAAATATTAATAAAGTATTATTACGAAAGATTACAGATAATATGGAAGAAGTAGATATGAAATATGTTAAAAAAGAAGAATGGGTTCTAGATACTGTAGGAAGTAATTTATTAGAATTATTTTCAATTGATTTTATTGATTCAACAAGAACAACTACAAATAATATTATTGAAATTTATAATGTATTAGGTATAGAAGCAGCACGTCAATCAATATTTGATGAGTTTTCAGAAGTTATAGAATTTGATAGTACATATATTAATTATCATCATCTTACAATATTATGTGACAGAATGACTTGCAATGATAAAATGGTTTCTATTTTCAGACATGGAATAAATAATGATGATATTGGTCCAATTGCAAAAGCATCATTTGAAGAAACCCCAGAAATGTTTTTGAAAGCTGCCAAACATGGTGAGTTAGATAATATGCGTGGTATTTCTGCTAATGTAATGTGTGGACGACAAGGATTTTACGGAACAAATTGTTTTAAATTATTAAGTGATATTGAAGAAATAATTAAGATGAAAGTAAATAGCGAAGAAAAAGAAGAAATTAAAAATATTAAAGATTATTTTGATAAAGAATTAAATGCAATAGAAGAAAATGAATATTGTGGAGACAATAATTTATTAATAGAATCAATGATTAATACTATCAAAAATGTAAATATTGGTATGGATAATGATTATAATATTGACTTTTAAATATTACTATTAAATAATAATAATAATAATAATAATAATAATAATAATAATAATACTATTAAATAATACTATTAAATAATAATAAATAATAATAATACTATTAAATAATACTATTAAATAATAATAAATAATAATAAATAATAATAAAAATTATTTTTTTATAATAAATATTTATATGGAAATAGTAGATAACGAAGAAAATTATAATAATATAAATATTTTTAAAAAAATATTAAAATATAATATTATCAAATATAATGATATTCTAAAAGAAAGTAAAGAAATAAAATTATTAAATAAAATAGATAATATTGAAAAAAAATATAAATATTACAAATATAAATTATATCATAAAGATGAAACATTATGTACATTATTTTTAAAAACACAAATAGTATATAATTATTTTTACAAATTTATATTAAATAAAAAAATAAAAAAAGCAACAATATATAATACCGAAAATTTACTTGGAGAAAATTTATATGATATACAAAATGTTTTTAATATTTATATTGATAAATTTATTTATAAATTCACTTATAATAATTTTATGAGATTAATAAACAATGCTTTATTAAATTATGATCAAACTATAGGTGATGATATAATAAATTTAGAAACAATATTATTTAATCCAATAAAAATAAAAAATCCATATACAAATATAGAATTTACAAAAAATGTTTTATATAATTTTTATAACTTTTGTATTAATAAAAATCTTAAAATAACACTATTATATGAATTATTTTATAGAACAGATTTTAACATAATAGAATTTATTTCAAATAACGAAAATTTTATAACGAAAAAAGCATTATATATATATATTAAAAATTTATCAAATAGTAATAAACATAAATTATTGAAACAATCGATTATTATTTTTGATAATTTTATAAGAAAATATATAAATAGTTTTATTATAATATATTTATTACAAATATTTAAACAAAATGTAATTAATTTACCTGAAAACAAAATAGAACATTTTAATAATATTATTTATAAATATTTATTAATGATCTATTATTTTAATACAAAACAATACAAAAATTATGTAAATAATAAAATCAAAATAGTATTTTGTTTTTTAAACAATAAAATAATTAAATTCTTTGATGATATAAATAATTTGTCATATTTAAATAATATCAATTTGGAAAATACAATTGATCTTTTATTTATTAATATGGATAAAATAATAAATCAAGAACTTAACAATATTAATTATATGGTTTCACTAACAAATCTATTAACACTTACAAATAATAGACAGGAAAATATTGATATAATAGAAAGTTTTAATATATTAGGTAATACAAATAGTACAAATAGTACAAATAGTACAAATAGTACAAATAGTACAAATAGTACAAATAGTACAAATAGTACAAATAGTACAAATAGTACAAATAG
>MDTG01442209.1_pt1 | contig 14574 bp, 20 predicted proteins | sample 811421 | NCBI WGS metagenome assembly MDTG01 (sample SAMN05326645, study PRJNA326480) | marine metagenome | isolation source: seawater | place: Pacific Ocean: South East | collected 2011
AAGCTTACTTCGGTTAAAATTACTCAACCTCTTTTCGATAAATTTAAAATGGCAGCTTTAGAAGATAATTTTTCTTTTAAAAAACTTGCTGATCGTGCTATTTTTCTTTATCTTACAGATATAGAGTTTAGAAAAAGAATTCATAACCAAAGTAATATTAGAATTAAAAAATGACAAAAGTTAAAGGTTACATAAAAAGAGAAGATAGAAAAACTATTTTACTTCTCTGTGACGATGTTAGAGTACATTCCGGTATAGCTACTATGGCAAGAGAAATAGTAGTTAACTCAGCTCAAAGATTCAATTGGTTTAATATCGGTGCAGCAATTAAGCATCCTGATTTAGGCAAGATAGTTGATTTGTCTGATAATATGAATAAAAGACATAAGATAAAAGATGCTGATGTTAAAATACTTCCGTCGAATGGTTATGGAGATGCTAATTTGGTTAGACGAATTCTCAGAGAAAGAAAGATAGATGCTGTAATGATCTTTACTGATCCAAGATATTGGATTTGGTTATTTGAAATAGAAAGAGAAATTAGAAGTAAGATTCCTATTATTTGGTATAACATATGGGATGATTACCCTGCTCCTTTATATAATAGAGATTACTATAGATCAGTTGATAGTTTACTAGCTATATCTAAACAAACTAAAAATATAAATGAGATAGTATTAGACGGTTATGCTGAAGATAAATTAATTAGATATGTTCCTCATGGTATAGATCAAAATATTTATTACCCTATTAACCCAGATGATAAAGAGTTTATTAAGTTTAAAAAAGAAACTTTAAAAGGTAACCAATATAAATTTGTAGCTTTTTTTAACTCTCGTAATATTTCTAGAAAGCATCCTCACGATTTAATATTAGGTTATAGAATATTTTGTGATAGATTAGGTAAAGAGAAAGCTAAGGAGTGTGCATTAATTATGCATACCCAAATAACCGACCAACATGGAACTGATTTAGAAGCATTAAAAGAAGCATTATGTGATCCTTCTTATGTAAATTTATTATTTTCGCAAAATAGATTAACTGCTCAACAACTTAATTGTCTCTACAATATAGCTGACTTAACTGTACTTCCTTCTTCTAATGAAGGTTGGGGGTTATCTTTAACTGAATCTATGATGGCAGGTACTATGATAGCTGCTAACGTTACGGGAGGTATGCAAGATCAAATGAGATTTGAAAACGATAAAGGAGAATGGTTAGATTTCGATGCAGATTTTCCTTCTAATCATAGAGGTACTTATAAGAAATGCGGTGAGTGGGCTATACCTATTTTTCCTGCTAATGTTAGTCTTCAAGGTTCTCCTTTAACTCCTTACATATTCGATGATAGATGTGCTCCAGAGCAAATTGCTGAAGCTTTATTAACATCTTATAATATGAATTTAAAAGAGAGAAGAGAAAGAGGACTCAAAGGAAGAGAATGGGCATTATCAGATGAGGCAGGATTTACTTCTCAACGAATGACTCAAGGTATAGTAGAAGGAATAGAAGATACTATTAAAAACTTTACTCCTAGAAAAGCTTTCGATTTAATAGAAGTTAAACCTAGAGAACCAAAATATGTTAAACATCAATTAACCAATTATTAATATGAATAAGAATACATTTTATATTAGTGCTCCAGTTGATACTTACTCAGGCTATGGAGCTAGATCTAGAGATTTAGTTAAAGCTATAATTAATCAAGGTAAGTATGATGTTAAAATTCTATCGCAAAGATGGGGTAATACTAGATTTGGTTATTTAAAAGATCATAATGATACCGAAATTAGTTCTAGAATAGTTACTAAAGTAAATGTTCAACCTGATATATGGATGCAAATAACTGTTCCTAATGAATTTCAACCTATGGGTAAATTTAATATAGGAGTTACTGCAGGTATAGAAACTACTATTTGTCATGGTACTTGGATTGAAGGATGCAATAGAATGAATTTAATACTTACATCTTCTGAACATAGTAAGAATACTTTTGTAAAAACTATTTTTGAAAAGATAAATAACCAAACCAATATCAAAGAAGGTGAATTAAAAGTTACAACTCCGGTAGAAGTTTTATTTGAAGGAGCTGATTTAACTAAATATTTTCCTACTAAAGTAGATTCTAGTTTAGAAATAATTCGTTCTATAGATTCAATTAAAGAAACTTTTTGCTTTTTATCAGTAGGTCATTGGATGTCAGGAAATTTTGGAGAAGATAGAAAAAATATAGCTTACCTTATTAAAGCATTCTCTGAAGTATTTAAAAATAAGCTTAAAAAGCCTGCTTTAATTTTAAAAACTCAAAGAGTTGGTAGTTCTATAATGGATCAAGAATCTATTTTAAAATCTATAGATGCTATTAGAAGAGAGACTAAAGGATCTATTCCTAAAATTTATTTACTTCATGGAGAAGTATCTGATAAAGAAATGAATCAACTTTATAATCATCCTAAAATCAAAGCTATGGTTAGTTTTACTAAAGGTGAAGGATTTGGTAGACCTTTACTAGAGTTTAGTTTAACTGGAAAACCTATTCTAGCTTCTGGATGGTCAGGTCATGTAGACTTTTTAGATAAAGATAGAGCTATACTTATTGGAGGTTCTTTAGCGAACGTTCATAAATCAGCTGCTATGAAAGATGCCTTATTAGAAGAAGCAAAATGGTTTAAACCTGACGATAATCAAGTAGGATTTGCTTTTAAGAATATAGTTAAAAAATATAAAGACTATATTAAACCAGCTAAATCGTTAGCTAATAGAAATAAAAAAGAGTTTAGCTTTGAAGCTATGGAAAACGTTTTAGAAGAATTATTCAATAAATATATTCCTGAGTTTCCTAAGCAGGTAGAATTAAAATTACCTTCTCTTAAACTTCCTAAACTAGTTAAAAATGGATAATTTAATACAGAGCCCAGTTAGTGATAGTAATGCTTGCTATGTAACTAAAATAAATGATGAAATAACTTCTTATTTAGATTTCGGTAGCGGATTTACAACTACTACTTTAATGAAAGAAGATTCTGAACAAGTAGCTAACGCAATTGAAACATCTCCAGAACTTTTTAAAGATATAAGAAAGAAAGATTCAGAAGGTAGAGTTTGGTTTCCTGCTACTATAACTGTTCCTAATTCCGGAATGGTATTTGCTGATGGTACTTCTAAAAAAGATTGGGGTTGGTCTGCAGTTAAATCTATTCCTTTATCAGAAAAAGAAATAAAATCAGGTAGATTTCCTGCTGGTCAGACTACTAAAATGGATATGAATAATGTTAAGAAGTTTCCTAGAGAAAAAGGATTCATAGATGCATTAGAAGAAATAGGATTTTTTGGAATAGATTTTACGAAACCGGTTACTAAATGAAAATAACTTATGCTATAACAGTTTGTAACGAACAGTTTGAGATTATTAGATTAGTTGAAACGATTCTTAGTAATAAAAGACCTCAAGATGACATAGTAGTTCTTTATGACCAGACTAACGGTAACTCTGAAATACCTGATTGGTTAACTAAAAAATCTAAACTACCAGGTTTTCAATTTTGGAGAGGAGCTTTCAAAGGTCATTTTGCTGATTGGAAGAATAAATTAACTGAGTACTGTTCTGGAGATTATATATTTCAGATAGATGCTGACGAGTACCCTAATAAAGAATTATTTACTTACTTACCTATTATATTAGAATCGAACCCTGATAATGAAGTTTATTTAGTTCCTAGAGTAAATACAGTAGAAGGTCTTACAGAGGCGCATACTAAAAAATGGGGATGGAATGTAAGTGAAAAAGGTTGGATTAATTGGCCTGATTATCAATGGCGTATATGGAAGAACAAACCAGAGATAAAATGGAAAAATAAAGTACATGAAGTTCTTTCTGGATTTAAAGCTTACGCTCCTTTACCTGCAGAAGAAAAATTAGCATTATATCATCCCAAGACTATAGATCGTCAAGAAATACAGAACAAGTACTATGAAACTCTCGTCGGATAATTTACTTATAGGAGCTATTAGTGGTAATTATACTATTGAAGATATCCAGACATGGGTAGATACTTCTGAATATGGTTTTAGCAGAACATTAATAGTATTTAATGCTAAAGATAATAATGAGTTAATTCCTTATTTACAATCTAAAAATATTAAATATATACTTCCTACTTTTGATTTTTGGGGTAACGAAAAAGATTTCTTCGAACATCATACCGGAAGAATGAACTTACAAAATAGTTTTGATCTCATACATAATATGAGATTTATGTATATTCATAGATACCTTCAAGAAGAAAATTATAATAAAGTATTAGTAACTGATGTAAAAGACGTTAAGTTTAATAGTGATCCTTTTACTATGCTTCCTAGTGATAAGTTAGTAGCAACAGGAGAAGTTGTTAAGTACAAAGATCATGATTGGAACATGCAACATCTTATATATAATTTAGGTATATTTGGTTTTGATTTTAAAGAATATGAAGTACTTAACGTAGGAGTATTTGGAGGGTCTGCTGAACTAGTTAAAGATATTAGTAGAGATATATTTTTATTATCAGCTGGTAAACCTAAAGTAGCAGATCAAACTTCTTTTAATTATTTAGCTAGAACTTTATATAAAGATAAATTTATTTTTACTTCCATTGATGATTTAGTTGCAGTTCATTGCCATGTTATAAAGGAAGGACATGTTAAATTAAATTTAGATAAATTAAAATTGTATCCAATAGTACATCAATATGACAGGTTATAGTATAATTATTCCTTATAGAGATAGAGAAAAGCATTTAGAGATTATTCTTCCAGTCTTATTAGAAAGATTTAAAAATGAAGAATATGAAATAATAGTTTCAGAACAAAATAATAATGATAATTTTCAAATAGCTTGTGTCGAAAATATAGGCTTTAAACATGCTAAATATAATACTATAGTTCTTCAACAAGTAGATTATGTTCCAACTGAAAACGTCTCCTACGAAGTTAAAGATCAACCTGTTCTTCCTGCTCGTATAGCTACATTTGTTAAAGATGATCTTACTGAAAGAGATTATTATGATATACCGGCCGGCTATAGAATGTTTGGTAAAGAAGTAGAAAAGAATTTCTACGGAGGAGTAATAAGTCTAAGTAGAGAAATGTTTACGAAAATAAATGGTTTGAATCCTCTATATAAAGGATGGGGTAATGAAGATGAGGACTTAAGAGAAAGACTTAAATGGGCAGGCTATAAACCTATACGTAATAAAGTAGGTAATTTTATATGTCTTTATCATGAAGATAATGGAGATATGCATAATAAATCTACTGATAAGCAGAAGGATTTTTTTGATGGTAAACAAATTTATATGAAAGCTTTTGAATATAAAGATATAGGTTACTCTAATATGACTTGGGATGAAGAAGTATTTGACTTAGAAGGTATGAAAAATGTAAAATGGGTTAAGAGCACAAATTATAAGGTAGATGGTAAAAGTTTGGGTTAATGGATGCTTTGATGTTCTGCATAGAGGACATTATGAGTTATTTAATTTTGCGAAAGAGTTAGGAGATAAATTAGCAGTAGGTATAGATTCAGATGAAAAAGTTTCTACTGATAAAGGTCCTAATAGACCTTATAATAATATTAACGATAGAGTTTATGCTTTACAGAGTTTAAAAGCTATCAATGAAGTATATGTATTTAACTCTAGAAAAGAATTAGAAGATTTAATTGAAAATTATCAACCTGATTTTTTAGTTGTAGGAAGTGATTGGAAAGATAAAGACGTAGTTGGTGGCCATTTTGCAAAAGAAATCGTATATTTTAATAGAATAGAAGGCTATTCAACTACTAATATATTATCTAATGATAGAGAGCAAGTTATATAACGAAAAGAAAAAAGCTTTAGTTGATATAGATGAAACCATATGCTTCTATAAAGACAAAAGAGTGTACGAACTTGCTATTCCTAATCATAAGAATATAGAAAAGATAAATAAATTATACGAAGAAGGTTGGCATATTACTTACTGGACTGCTAGAGGAGGTCATACTCAAAGAGACTTATATGACCTTACTAAAAAGCAGTTAAATGAATGGGGATGTAAATATGATGATATAATTACAGGTTATAGTGAAACTGGTAATGCTACTAAACCTTCTTTTGACTTAGTTATAGATGATAAAGCAAAACGAATAGAAGAGATATGTTAGTCGAACCTAAAATAGTTCCTAAAGCATGGGGTGAAGAAGTATGGATTCATAATGATGAGGAATACTGTGGTAAGATTTTAAGATTCTTTAAAGCAGGTAATAAGTTTTCTCTACACTATCATATACTCAAAAAAGAAAGCTGGTATGTAGCCAAAGGTAGCTTTCAATATATTTGGATAGATACTGAAAAAGGAGAAGAAAGACAAACTGCTATAACTAAAGGTCAATGCATTACTATCGACAGAGGAGAACCTCACCAATTGATAGCAATACAAGATAACTCGGAAATATTTGAAGTATCAACTCAGCATTTTGATGAAGATAGTTATAGAATTAGAATAGGAGATAAATGAAAATATTAGTTATAGGAGATAGTTGTCACGATGTTTTTGTATATGGTAAATGCGATAGGATATGCCCTGAAGCTCCTGTACCTGTATTTACTCCTAAAGAGACAAAAACAAATGGAGGAATGGCTAGAAATGTTTTTAATAACATTAAGAGTCTAGTTAAAGAAAATATTGAAGTATCTTTAGTTACCAATACTAATCTAATAACTAAAACTAGATACGTTGATTATAAGACTAATCAAATGCTTTTAAGGATAGATGATAAAGATGAAGCTGATCCTTTAGGAGTAGATTTATTTAATTTAAAAGATTATGATGCTGCAGTCATAAGCGATTACGATAAAGGTTTCTTATCAGAAGAAGATATTGAATTTATTATAGAAAGATATCCTTTGACTTTTATTGATACTAAAAAACAGATAGGAGATTGGATTAAAGGAGCATCTTTTATTAAGATAAATGAAACTGAATATAAAAAGAATTCTACTTATTTAGATTCTTTAATTAAATCTCAGTTAATAGTCACTCTAGGAGAAAGAGGAGTTAAGCATGATGGTATTATATTTAGCCCTAGCGAAGTAGTAGATGCTTTAGATCTTTCCGGTGCAGGAGATACGTTTTTAGCAGGCTTAGTTACAAGCTATATAGATGATTTAGATACTATCAAAGCTATACTATTCGCTCAAGAATGTGCAGGAAAAGCTATAACCAAAAAAGGAGTAACAGTTATATGAAAACAATTTTACTAACAGGCCATTTAGGATTTATAGGTAAGAATTTATATACAACTCTTACTCAATCTGGCTATAAAGTTATAGGTATAGAAAAAGATTTTTATACTATAAAAAATTGGAAAGCTCATCTTTATAATATGGTTAAGCAATCCGATTACGTTCTTCATGTAGGAGCAATATCAGATACTTCTCTTCAAGATAGTAAAGAGATGTTCTTTTACAATTATACAGTTACTAAATTAATAGTAGACTATGCTTCTACTTTAGGTATAAGAGTTATCTATTCTAGCTCTGCAGCTAACTATGGCTTAGGAGATGGAGTTCCTAATAATATTTACGGATGGTCTAAATTAGCAGCTGAAGATTATGGTTTAAAATCTGATTGTGACTTTATTGCTCTCAGATACTTTAATGTATACGGACCAGGAGAAGAAGATAAAGGAAAGATGGCTTCTATTGGTTACCAATGTTACGGTAAAGAAGACTTTAAATTATTTCCTACTAAAAAAAGAAGTATAAGAAGAGATTTTATATATGTAGATGATATAGTATTAGCTAATATAAGAGCAATGGATAATGATATAATCCCAGGAGTGTATGATGTTGGAACTGCTCGTTCTGAAACTTTCGAAAACTTTGTTTCCGGAATGGAAGTTAACTATAGCTACTATCCTGCTTCAAAGATTCCTGATTGGTATCAATATTATACTTGTGCTGATGATAGTAAATGGCTTCCTGGATGGGTACCGAATTATGATTTAAAAAGTGGTACAGCAAAGTATAAAAAGTATTTAGATGAAACGAATTAAGATTGTAATTGGTTGTAACTATAACTTAGAGTTTTTACAAGAAGCAATTGAAGATAAAAATCTTTTAGTTTATTCTTTTGAACCAAATCCTAAAGTAGTTAAAGAATGTATTACAAATAATAATATTCCAAGTAATTATAAATTAATACAGAAAGCAGTATCGAATAAAAAAGGAACATTTAAATTTAATATTTCAAACGATTTATATTCTGTATTTTCAAGTTTAAATAAAATAAAAAGAAAAAATAATTTATTTTCTGAAAGTATTTTTGTAGAAACAATTACAATGAAAGATTTTATTGAATTGGAAAATATAAAAGAAATAGAATATATTCACATTGATTCACAAGGAAGTGACTTGAATGTATTGAAGGGATTTGGTTCTAAAATAGATATAGTAAAAGAAGGTGTTTGTGAAAGTATGGCACCTGATTTAGATTGGACTTTATATAAAAACCAATCTTCATTTGAAGAGATTAAAAAATTCTTTTTTTCAAATGGATTTGATATATCTTATAAATCAAATTTAGGAAGTGCGTTAAGTGAAAATGAAGTAAATATATTTTTTAAAAAACTATAGATGGAAAAGATTTTAGTTAAATGTACTGGGTTTATAGGCGATATTCTTTTTGCTTCTTCTATAGCTAGAAAATTAAAAGAAGAAGACTCTTCAAGAGAAGTACATTACTCTATTCCTATACTTCAGCCTTTAGATTTACTTTTTAATAATCCTTTTATCGATAAAGTATTTTTTACTAATGACTATAATGAAAGTGACTACGATAAAATTATAGTAATCCCTTTAGTAGATCAATCTATTACTCCTCCTAGACAGTTTCAAGAACATGCAGGTATAAAAGATATTGATGATAAATTTGAAGTATATACTAATCCTGCTTTTGATTATTCTGCTCAACTGTCGTTTAAAGAAGCTAAAGATAAAGGTATAAAGATTATTACTTGGATGAGTAACTGGGAAGAAAGATCATATATTTTTACTGAAGAGCAATACAAAGCTGGAATAGATGTTCCTAACTTAGGCTATGGAGGTAAGCATAGAGATATAAAATTTATTACTAATAGTTTAACAGATAGATATGCTTTACTTGAAGTAGGTTTTGCTAATGGAGTTAATCAATTTAGTACTGGTTTAAATACTGCTGCTACATATAGTTTTACTGCATCGTTAATAAAAGCAGCTGATTGTTTTATAGGAGCAGAAGGAGGTTTAGCTAATCTAGCAGCAGGAGTGGGAACTAAAACTATTATTACTGGAGATTTCGTTCATCAACTTTATGGATGGAATGGAGTTATAAAAAAAATTAAAGAACCTAAACTTGGTCCTAAGTTTTATTTTGGAGAAAATAATCATACTACTTTAGATCCTTACTTAACTGATGAAGAAGTAGTAAATAAAATAAAAGAATTAGTATGAGCAAAAAATTAAATATACTTATTCCTATGGCTGGAGCAGGTAGCAGATTTCAAGAAGCAGGATATAATCTTCCTAAACCTTTAATAGATGTTAATGGTAAACCTATGATTCAACAAGTAGTTGAAAATATAGCATTAGATGGTAAATATATTTTTATAGTTCAAAAAGAGCATTATGAAAAATACTCTTTAAAGTATATTTTAAAACTTATTAAGCCTGATTGTGAAATTATTATTTCAGATGGATTAACTGAAGGTGCAGCTTGTACTACATTATTAGCTAAAGATCTTATTGATAATAATAATCCATTATTAATTGCTAACTCAGACCAATGGGTCGACTGGTCTTCTTCTCATTTTTACGATTATGTAAATAGAAGAGGATGTGACGGAGCTATTCTTTCTTTTATATCTAATTCTCCTAAGCATAGTTATTCAAAAGTAGAAGACGGATATATTACTGAAGTTGCTGAAAAAAAAGTTATTAGTAATCAAGCTACAGTAGGTTTATATTATTGGAAGAAAGGTAGTGAGTATGTCGATTGTGCTAATAGTATGATTAAAAAAAATATAAGACATAATAATGAATTTTATGTATGTCCTGTTTATAATCAATTAATAGAAAAAGGCGGCATGGTTCTTCCTTATGCTATTCCTCGTATGCTAGGAATGGGTACACCAGAAGAACTTGAGAAGTTTTTATTAATGTCGTAATGAATATTTTCAAATTAGAATCTCAGATTGATAAAGATAAATACTTTATAGTAGAATACTTTTTAGGCTCTACTACTGATTTGAGAGATGCTGCATGGCAGTTAGCCATAGGACAAAGTGTAGGAAATCCTAATATACGTAACAGATGGGAAACTGATGAGTTATTTGAAAAGCATTCTTGCTTAATATTAGATACTGAGAAAAGATTAAGTGAAAAAAAAGAAGGTAAAGTTAAGATAGCTTTTCCTATAATTAATATAGATTTTAAAACTGATGGTGTTGCTCATTTGTTAGTTAATATTATGGGAGGTCAAATGGATATAGAATCTATTGATGTATGCCAAGTATTAAACATAGACTTTCCTCAATCAATTGATAATTTATTTTTAGGACCTAAGTTTGGTATAAAAGGAATTAGAAAATTTACCGGTATAAAGAATAAACCTTTATTAGGAGCTATAGTTAAACCTAAAATAGGTATTAAACCTAATCTTCTCTTACAGATAGTAAAAGAGTTAGTAGAAGGAGGAGTTAATTTTATTAAAGAAGATGAAATAATGTCTAATCCTTCTTTCTGTTCTATAGAAGAAAGGGTTCCATTAGTAATGGATTATTTAAAAGATAAAAATGTAATATATTCTGTCTCTATTCATGCTGATCCCCATCAAGTATTAGAGAGAGTAAAGTTAGTTCATAAGCTGGGAGGTAACAGCGTTCACGTTAATTTCTGGTGTGGAATGGGAATTTATAAGTCTATAAGAGAGTTAGATCTTCCTTTATTTATTCATTTTCAAAAAAGCGGAGATAAAATACTTACCAACCGTAAACATAATTATTATATCGAATGGAAAGTTATAAGTAAGTTGGCGGGTATGATGGGAGTTGATTTTATTCATGCAGGTATGATAGGAGGTTACTATAAATGGGATGAAGATGAAGTATTTGACTCAATAAACGAATCACATAAATATGGGGTAATGCCTGCTTTAAGCTGTGGATTTCATCCTGGATTGACTGATTTTATATGCAAAAAAGTTGGTAATGATTTTATGGCTAATGTGGGAGGAGCAATACATGGTCATCCAGAAGGTACTTTAGCAGGAGCTAAAGCAATGAAGCAAAGTTTAGATAAAAGTTACGGAGTAGAATACTTTCAAGCTATATCAAAATGGGGTAAAGTATAAGTATGAAAATAATATCTCATAGAGGAAATCTAACAGGACCTGATCCTAAGCAAGAAAATAAACCGTCTCAAATTCTCAAAGTTTTAGAAAAGGGATATGAAGTAGAGGTAGATGTATGGTATGAAAATAAAAAATTTTATTTAGGACATGATAAACCTCAGTATGACTTTACTTATGAATTAATAGAAAAATTTTATTCTAAATTATGGCTCCATGCTAAATCATTCGAAACTTTAAATAAGTTTAAAGAAATAGATTATAATGGGTACTATTTGAATTATTTTTGGCATCAATCTGATGATTATGTATTAACTTCTAAAGGATATATTTGGACTTTCCCTAATAAATTATTATCTTATAATAGTATTTGTGTTAAACCTGAAGTATATAAAGAAAAACCTATTTTAGACTGTGCAGGTATATGCACTGATTTTCCTATAAAGTATGAAACTAATATATAGAATATCAGACTCTGGTTATAATAAAGTTAAACCTGATTTTATTACTAACGAAATATGTTTAAAGAATTTCGTAGAAGTATTTCTTCCTAACGATTTTACTATTATAGCTGATAATATATCAGAAGATACTAAAAAAATGATACTAAAATATGTTCCTGAAGATTGTATTCAATATGTAAAAGTAGGACATGGAGCAGGTACTTTTAATTTAGCATTAGATTTAGCATTAACTTATAATGATGAAGAAATAGTTTATTTTATAGAAAATGACTACTTGCATACATCAGATGCTAAAAAAATATTAAAAGAAGGTTTCGATATTGGAGCTTCTTTCGTATCTTTATATGATCATCCAGATAAGTATTTATCTCCAGATAGAGGAGGTAATCCTTATTGTGATGGAGGAGCTGAAGATACTAGAGTTTACCTAACAGATAACTCTCATTGGAAAATAACTAACAGTACAACTATGACGTTTGCTGCTAAAGTAAAAACTTTAAAAGAGAATGAAAAAATATTAAGAGACTTTACTAATGGAACTCACCCTCATGACTTTCAAATGTTTCTTAAATTAAGAGAATATAATCAACTATTAATAACCCCAATACCGGGTAGATCAACTCATGGAGAGACTGCTTGGTTGTCACCCTTAACAAAATGGAAAAATTATGCATAATAAAACAATTTTAATAACCGGAGTAGCTGGTTTATTAGGAAGCCGATTAGCAGAATATATTATCGAAAAGAAACCTGGTAATACTGTTATAGGTATAGATGATCTTTCAGGAGGTTACGAAAGTAATATACCTAAAGAAGTAAAATTTTATAAAGCAAATACTTTTGATGATAAAATTAAAGATATATTTGAATTAGAGCAACCTGATATAGTATATCATTTTGCTGCTTATGCTGCAGAAGGATTATCTCCTTTTGTTCGTACATTTAACTACGATAATAATTTAAAAAGTACTGCAGCTATAGTCAATGAATGTATAAAACATAACGTAGAAAGATTAGTATTTACTTCTACTATGGCTGTATACGGTCATGGGTGGGAAGGTAAAAGACCTTTTGAAGAAGTAGATCCTCCTCAACCTATAGATCCATATGGAATAGCTAAATATGCCTGTGAGATGGATATACAATGTGCTGGAGTGCAGCATGGATTAGACTGGTGTATACTCAGACCTCATAATGTTTATGGCCGTAATCAAAATATATGGGATAAATATAGAAACGTTTTAGGTATCTGGATGTATCAGTATATGAATGATATGCCTCTTACTATCTTTGGAGATGGTAGTCAAAGAAGAGCATGGAGTAGTATAGATGATTGTTTAGAACCTATGTGGAAAGCAGCATTTATTCCTAAAGCTTCTAAAGAGATTATAAATTTAGGAGGTATTGAATTTACAACTATTAATGAAGCTTGTAGAATAGTAAGAAAAGTTATGGGAGCTGTTGAGAATAAGTTACCTACCGGAGACTTAGCCGGAGTAGGAGCTGATGTTCAAAGAATAGAAGAAATACCTGTAGCTTATCAAGAAGCTAGATACGAAGTTAAAAATGCTTATCCTACTTGGAGAAAATCTGAATTAATATTAGGTTTTGAGCATACTACTTCTTTAGAAGACGGACTAACTGAAATGTGGAAATGGGCTCAGACTCAACCTAACAGAGAAAGATTCGTCTGGAAAAATTATGAATTAGAAAAAGGAATATATAGTTTTTGGAAAAATGATAAGTCTAATAATACCAACTTACCGAAATCCGAAGTATCTGGATATCTGTCTTAGATCTGCAGTCGGAGGAAGGGTAAACGAAAATAACGAAATTATAGTTGTCGTAGATGGCTTTGTAGAAGAAAGCAAAGAAGTTCTAGATAAATATAAAGATAAGATTCAAATACTTCCTTTGGAAGAGAATCAAGGTATGCAAATGGCTCTTAACTTAGGAGTTATGAATGCTACTAATGAACGTATAATGATTATAAATGATGATAACGTTCTATGTGCAGGTTGGGATTCAATATGGGCTGATATGTCTGAAGGAGAAGTAATAACTATTAATCAAATAGAACCTACTGGTCCAGGTATATTTAATTTTCCTGTAAAAGATTTTGGTAGAACTCCTGAAGAGTTTGACTATGATGGATTTATGCAATATGAAACTACTTTAAGTTCTAACGAAGTATCTGATGATGGAGGTATATTTCCTTTCGTTTTATTTAAGAAGAACTATATGATGGTAGGAGGATTTGATACTTTATATAAGTCTCCTTTTATATGTGATTGGGATTTCTTTTTAAAGTTAGAGTTAGCTGGCTGTAAATTTACTAGAACTCATAGTCAACATTTTTATCATTTTGGTTCTACTGCTACTAAAAATGGTAAAGAAGGAGAAGCATTTAGAGCTACAGAAGCTCCAGCTGCACAAACTTATATTTATAAATGGGGTACTCCTCCTGGTATATACGAAAATAATTCTCATATACCTAAAGGTAAATTAATTAAAGGAATACAATTTTAAATGGAAAAGAAATATTTAATAGAATTTACTCATGCAGATGGTACTGTAGAAGAGGTAGAGTTAATAACTGATAGATTAAAATGGTCAATAGATCAATGGTCTAGGAATAGAGCTGTAGTAAGTCATAAAATTTTAGAAGAAGGAAGTTCTAACGCTAAAAATATGTTACTTGGATGAT
>MDTG01178163.1_pt1 | contig 14573 bp, 12 predicted proteins | sample 811421 | NCBI WGS metagenome assembly MDTG01 (sample SAMN05326645, study PRJNA326480) | marine metagenome | isolation source: seawater | place: Pacific Ocean: South East | collected 2011
AATGTCCTACTCTTCCATGCCTTAAGACAAAGTACCATCGGCGCTGAAGGGCTTAACTTCCGAGTTCGGAATGGTATCGGGTGTTACACCTTCGCAATAATCACCAGGCAAGCTTTTATACAATTAAATTATACTTTGTAAATTAGATTTTTTTATTAAATATAGCCACTTTTTATCAATTTTTTATATCAATTTTAATTAAACATACCTTTTGATATATCTTTTAATAGATTGGCAGCTTGAATTTAGTTTTAAATAAATATTCAAAAGACTTTCTTTTTCCAAGTTTCGGGTGTTTTATCATTTTCTATTTCAAGGATGTAATCATATTTAAATTTTTTTGGTCCTACTTTCTTAATATGATTAATTATTTTGTCTATAGATGCGTCTAATTTAATAGATGTTTGATAATTTAAAATCTTTCTTGCTTTTTCCGAAGAACAGTAAGATTTTTTTACTTCATTAGGCCTGTCTGGAAAATATAAGGGCTTTTGGTTAAACTGTAATTTATTTGATAATATTTTATATAACTCGTTTATTGATATATTTTCCTCATCTGGGCCAATATTAACTATTTGTGATCTAATATTTTTATCAAATAATAGTTTGTCTAAACAATATATACAATCATCAATATCAGAAAAGCATCTCTCTTGCTCTCCATCGCCATAAATAATCGGTTGCCTATTCTGTAAAATTAAATTTACCATTATAGAAACTACATTTCTAAAAGGGTCATCAAATTTTTGCTTAGGTCCAATAATATTATGAGGAATTGCAATATTATATTCTACATCATGGGTATCACATAAAATTTTTAATATATTTTCAGAAGCTAGTTTTGCTACACCATAAGGGTCGGTAGGAGTGGGGATATCGTTTTCCTTATATGGAACTTTTGCATTTCCATATCTAGCCATTGATGAGCAATAAACAATTCTTTTTACCTTATTTCTTATCGCAGCTGTAAATACGGACACGCTTCCAGTAACATTATTACTTGTTATAAGCGTTGGGGAAATATTAGATAGACCCTCATGAGCATATGCAGCAGCGTGACAAACTACATCAATATTTTTTGTAGTTCTTGTCATTAGATCCAAATCTTCGCAATCTCCTTTTATAAAATTAACATTTTCATTAACGTTATCTCTATCACCACCAATCAAATTATCACATCCTGAAACTTCATAGCCTTTATTTACGTAATAATCTGCCAAGTTTGATCCAAGAAAACCTGCAACACCCGTTATAAAAATTTTCATAATTTAGTAGTTGTAAATTTATAATTTTTCAAATTAATTTTTGTTTAAAACAATATAAAGTATTTATATTAAACTTTTCTATTTTACAAAAAAATTTTTTAAATTTTTTTTATCTTTATAAAATTAGGATGATTATTGGGTATAAAAAAAACATTTCTCGAAGAAAGTAAATTTTTTTTATGGGATCTGGCTAAAATTTTAGAACTACGTGACAATGTTTTTATTTTTAATCTTTTAAAGATTTTTTCATCAAATTTAAAAATATATGCTTTATATGAATCTAAAAATTTGTATATTTCAAAAAAATTTTCTTTATTAAATTCTACAAGTATAATTGGTGAAAATTTTTTAATACTCTTTTTCATTCCTTTTAAAACAAATAAGTCATGTCCCTCTACATCTATTTTTATAAAATCAATTTTTCTTTTAAATTTAAGTGAGTCATATTTAATTAATTTCATCTTAGATTTAGTTATTTTTATTTTGTCTGTATAATTTGGACTAGTTAGTTTTATACTATCTTTAATATACTTCTTATTTGAACTACCAAAATAATGTAGGCATACATTTCTATAAAAAGGGTAAAAGATGTCTTTTATTTCATTATTTCTGCCTAGGCCATAATTAAATACTTTGAAATTATTCTTTGATTTAAATTTACTTAAAAATTTTTTAAAAATAAATTTATTTGGCTCAAACATATAAATTGGGTTTTCATAACCCAGCTTTCTAAATCCAAGAGATGAAATACCATTATTGGCACCTACATCTAAAAATAAATTTGACTTATTACTTTTTAGCAATAATTTAATCCCGTGGAAGTCTTTTTCATGTGGGAGTAAAAATGGAAAATGTATTATATAATTGTAAAAAAAAATATTTATTAATGGATTTCTCTCCAATAAACGAGCGATTTTATATTTACAAATTTCTATTAAATTTTTCATAGTTTCTATGATTTACTTATACACAGTTATATTTTTAAGTACATTACAGTTGATAAGCTTAGGTTATTTACTTGAAAAATTTATTTTTAAAACAAATTTTGAAATAAAAAAAATAGGAATTTATGGAATTAATAGTATTTTTATTCTTGGTTTCATTAGTTTATTTACAAATTTTTTTTTTCCTATAGGTAAATTATTAAATACAATTCTCTTAATAATTCCAATTTTTTTTATTTTTTTATATTATAAATTATTTTTTATAAAAAAAATTTTCATATCCATTCTTTTTATCTCATTGTTGTCTTTTATTACTATATGCTTATCCAATAATTACAATCCAGATGCTGGGCTTTACCATTTACCATATGTAAGGTTATTGAATGATAGTAAAATAATTTTGGGTGTTACAAATATTAATTTCACATTAGGGCAATCGTCATTTTTTCAGTATATCGCTAGTACCTATAACAACTTTATTTTTGGAGAACATGGAATAGTAATACCCTTGGTTCAAATATATTCTTTTATAATTTTTTCATTAGTTTACTATTTAATTTCATCTAGAAAAGTTACTTATACTTATTTTTTAATTTTTTTAATTACTTGCTTTTGTCTAATAAGAATTAATAGGTACAGCGAATTTGGTAATGATGCACCGGGACATTTGTTATATTTTTTTTTAATATATTTAATTTTGCAAATACTTGAAAAGAAAACGTACTCAGAATATGATTTTTTTAACACAAGTTTAATATCGATTTTTGCTTTTATTACTAAACCAACGTTAATATTTATTTTTTTGTTTAATGTTTTTTTATTATTTAGATTTAAATTTTTTAAATTTTTTAAATTGAAAATAACATATTTGTTTATTTTTTTTATTTTTATTTATTTTATTAAGAATTTAATGATAAGTGGATGTATTTTGTACCCAATTAAAATCACATGTATAGATAACTTAGAGTGGTATTCAACAAATATAGAACATCATGGAAATAGTGAACGTGTTCATGATCAAGGTCAAGCTTGGACTAAAGGTTTTCCAGATCATCCAAAACCACAAAAAAGCTTTAAAGATTACAATAAAGGATTTTATTGGTTATCAATTTGGTATAAAAATCATGGGTATATTATAATTAAAAAGTTCATACCTGTATTTTTATTTTTTGCGATTATTATATTAATAAATTTATACTTTAGTAATAAAAGCAAAAATAAAATAAACAACAAATTAGATATTGAGTCAAAAGATTTAAAATATTTATTGATAATTACAGGATTTTCTTCCTCATACTGGTTTTTTAACTTTCCCGTATTAAGATATGGTTTGGGATATGTTGGTGGATTTATTTTATTATTATTTTCTATTTTTTTTAAAGAAAAAATGTCAATCCAATTAAAAACCCTAAAAAATTTATTAATTTTTTTATGCATATTAATTGTTTTAAAAAATTCAAATAGAATAATAAAAAATTTAAATTTAAATTATAATATTTACCCGTGGCCAAGCATTTATGGGTTTGATAAAAATATTAATAATAAGCATCAATTAACTAAAATATATAAAGATAAAGAGTTATATTTTTATACACCCAATAAAAGCAGCCTTTGTTTTTTTAACTATTCCCCATGTACTCATTTTAATTCACAAAAAATATTGTCTGAAGTTGAACTAACTAAACTTTACAATTTTAAAACTTTCAAAATAAAAGAGAAATAAATGAAAATGATAATGTCATTTATTCCAATTTTATCGATTATAGGAATTGCTTGGTGGTTTAAAAAAAAATTCCATACTTTAGGAAATTTCGATTTGTTATTTTCTATATCCTTGTCAGTTTCTATTTTTTATTTATTTGGTATATTTAATTTTATTTATTTATCTTATTTTTTAATATTATTTGTTGGAATATTTTTGTTTTTTATTTTTTTGTTTACAGAAAAAAATAATTTTTATTTCAAAAGATATTTTTATTTCATTTTTCTATGTGTGATATGTTTTTTTTATAGTAAATTTACACAATTTTATTTATGGGATGAATTTTTTTGGGCGCAATACACAAAAAGTATTTTTGTTGAGAAAAAAATTTATGACTCATTCAGTATTTTGCAAAATCATCCTAGGTACACACCTGGTTTACCAATTTATCAAAACTATTTTAATATTACTCAGAAAAAATTTAATGATGGAAACTTAATTTTTGCAAATTTAGTTTTAATTGCTTCCTATTGTTTGATTTTTTTCGAAAATGAAACTTTTAGTAAAACAAAATCGTTTATAAAAAAAAATATAATCGTTTTATGTCCAATTATATTGTTATTTTATATATTCAGCTTTGGTTACTTATATGTAGAATTTTATATTTCTATTTTTCTAAGTGCAATTCTAATCTATATTTATAAAAATTTTATTAAATTTGATAATTTTTTTTTAATTATACCTTTTATAATTTTTTTTTTATTAATAAAAGAAACAACAATAATTTTTTTGCCTTTAATTATATTTTATTTAATTTTAATAAATTATCAAAATAGTAGAATAATAATTTGCACCTCATTATTAATAGCTACAAGTTTACTAACAAAAATTTCATGGTATTATTATGTTTTAATTGGTGGTTCTACTAATTCAAGTAACAGTTTTTTAATTTCCTCTATAGATAAGTTTTTTTCAACTTTAATTATTATGCTACCAAAGTATTCTAATACCATATCTAATGTTATATTAGACTATGGCCACTTTACATCTATTACACGAAAATTAGGTTTACCAGATTTTACAACTTTAGTATGGATTTTAATCTCAATGATACTTATAATATTTAATGTTGTATCTCTTAAAAAAGATAAAAAAATTTTAAAACTCATAATCTCAATTTATTTTTTTAGTATTTTTTATTATATGTTTGCCTTTTTTATTGATTTTGCTTTTTGGGGTGGTGATCCAGTTCATTTCAACAGACTAAGTTCATCAATAATTGTTACCATTTTATTGATTATCTTTTTTTCTTTTTATAATTTTATTTTTGTGGATAGGTATATTAAAATAATATCATCATTAATTATTATAATTATAGCATTTTTGTCATTCAATTTAGATTATATTAAAAAAAATTATAAAAATTATTTGTCTAAACAAAAAAATTTAGAAAATAAAATTGAGCAAATAAGAAATGATGCTATTAAAATAAATAATGTTGTTAGTAATAAATCAAAGATCTATTTTATACATCAAAAATCATCAGGGTTTGAAAGAACTGTTTTTAATTACTTTGTACACCCTAACGAAGTAAATTCTTCGTCTTGGTCGATTGGTGAGCCATATAATAAAATTGACAAAAATTTTGAAGATATATGGACATCAAATCTTAGTAATGAAGAGTTTATTGACAAATTGAAATATGACATACCGTATAAAAATAAGTACAGAAATTGCTGCGAAAACATCAAATCAAAAAAGTATGATTATATTTTTATAAATAATAAAGATGAAAAACTATGGAAAAACATATCTTTTTTGTTTTTTAATGCAGATGATTTTAATAATCATAAATTTTTCAAAATAACTTTTGATAATAAATTTCCAAAATTAAAACCAATTTTTTAAATTAAAAATATTTTGTAATTTTAGAATTTGGAAATGGAGTCATAAAATTAAATTTTTTTCTGTATTTTTTTAATTTTTTTAATAAATCAATTTTATAATTCCACGAAAGAACTAAAAAGTTTTCACAACTTGATTTTTTAAGTCTATTCCAATCATAAACCTTAATTTTTTTTCCTGGAAAGAAAGTTTTATGCTTGGTCTTGCTATCATCTATTGCAAACTCAATTTTTTTATGATTAATGTTACATACGTGAGCAATTACAACACCTCTAGCTGGCGCACCTAACAATATGGCTTTTTTGTCAGAACACAATGTTTTAAAATCTTGATTTATTTTAGATATAATTTTCTTAATTAGTTTCCCAGTTTTTTTATAAGTTGAGGTTTTGTGAACATTTTTCAATTTTTCATCTCTATAAATTTTTTTCCATTGGACACTATTAGATTTTTTTTTTGCAATTACTCTTATTGATCCGCCTTGAGTAGGGATTTTCTCAACAAAATGTATTTTCATCTTTGATTTAGTCAAAATATTTTTTAAACTATGTAAAGTAAAACTTGATACGTGTTCATGATATATCGTATCGAACTTACCTTTATATATGGTATCAAAAAAATATGCACCTTCCATAAAAAAAATTCCGTCTTCAGATAAAAGTTTACCCACATATTCTAAAATCTCTTTTACATTTATTGTGTGTGGGATAACATTCAAAGCTACAATTACATCAAATTTCTGATATTTTGATAATAGATATTCTCCATTTTTTTTATTAAAAAAATCAGGTATTAACTCTAAATAACTATTTTTGATTTTTGACATTAAATTTTTCGCAGGATCTACGCCAACAATATTATTAGTTTTATTTCTGGCAATTTTCAATAAAGTACCATCATTGCAACCTATTTCTAAAATTTTAGTCATTTGATTAATTTTTTTAATTTTACATATTTTTTTAAAAACATTTTCTATGTGATTAATATTCGATTTAGATCCGGAGGATATATGTGCATAATTACTAAATAGTAATTTCGGGTTTATATTATTTTGAATTTGAAACAGCATGCATTTTTTGCAAACTCCCATGCTTAAAGGATATTTTTTTGGCTGGTAAACTCTTCTAAAATTATTTACAAGTGGAATAGATCCTAAATCTAAACATTTTAGCAAAGATGTGTTATCACATATACACTTTGATTTCATAATTATATTATTTAAATATTTTTCCAAACTTAATATTAACCTTAGTCAATAAATAATTGATCATTGTAATAAAATGTTGAAACGTAAAAATAATAGCATTTAATATTGATATTGAAGTATGCATATTATTATAATCACAAAAGCATTTTACTTCAGCAATTTTTAATTTATGGTGAGCAACCAAAGCAAGTGTCTCGAAACTAAACAAATGTCCTTCGGAGCAATTTCTCCAATTTACTGTATTCAGATAATTTTTGCTATATATTCTAAAGCCAGTGTGATATTCAGTTATACCTAACTTAAATATTCTTTCTGCTAAATTACTTAAAATAATATTTGAATAATATCTTAATTTTGACATCCCACCTTTTTTTGTTTTATTTTTGTCAATAAATCTAGAACCAATTATAAAATCATAATTTTTTTTCATAAATTCTCTAGCATCATAAGTTGCAGAAGGATCGAATTGAGCCCCATCTCCATGGATTTCCACAATATAATCAAATTCATAGTTTAAAATCGCATTTTCTAAGGCATTTTTTACATTTCCTCCATACCCTCTATTTTTTTTGTTTCTAAAAACTTTGATGCCTTTTTCTTGGTAAATTTCTGTTGTTTTATCTACTGAACAGTCATCAGAAACAAAAATATTATCAAAAAGTTCTTTAGGAATTTTTTTTAGAGCCAGGTCAACCATATCTTGGTTATTGTAGGTTAATATCATAGCAATTATTTTCATTTAGTTTTAACAATTTGTAAGTTGTAATAAATTTTATTTTTATAGTTTATTTTTCTGTCTTTGTAATATTTATAAATTTCTTTTATGCCCTCTTCTAAGCTAATAAAATTATTATTATCTAATAACTTATTTAATCTATCAAAATTAACCTCATAGCTCCTAAAATCGTAATTTTTGAGATTTTTCTTTATCTTAAGATTAAAAAAAACTTTTTTAAACAATTTTGCTAGGTCAATAATTTTAATATTATTTTTTTTTGATCCTATATTATATATGCTATATTTTAATTTTTTTTTATAATTTGAAAAAAAAACTATTGAATCGGCTACATCTTTTACATGAACAAAAGACCTATACTGTTTACCATCTCCATTAACCATTATATTTTGTCTTAGTAATACATTTCTAGTCATTGTATTAACTCCCAAATCAAATCTCATTCTTGGTGATAAACCAAATAAAGTTGCAAATCTTAAAGAAATTACTTGAAATGTTGATCTATCTAATTTTAAAATTTCTTTTTCACTAGAAAATTTACTTAAAGCATAGACTGTCAAAGGTCTTTCATGAGTATTTTCATTTATTAATTTTTTTCCATGATCACCATAAACGCTACATGAAGAAGCATAAATAAATTTTTTTACATTATTTCTTTTTGCCATGTTGGCAATTTTGATAGTCGATATATGATTTGTTAGAACTGTATTATTTGGGTTATAATCTGAAGATGGGTCATTAGCTAAACCAGCTAAATGAATAACTATTTTTATATTTTTAAAATGTTTGTTTTTTATATCTTTGTTAATATCTCCTTTTAAAAAAGTTATATTTCTATATTTTTTTTTTAAATCTTTAATTTTGTTAAAAAAAAAACTATCAAACACAGTTATATCATAATCTTTTTGTATTTGATCAAGTAAAACTAATCCTATGTATCCAGCTCCGCCAATTATTAGACATTTATTTTTTTTCATTATTATTAAATATATTAACTGGATAAACTTGCCCAAAAATATTTTTTATTTTCACTTTTTCTTTTAATTCATATTCTTTATTACTGATTATATCAAAATCGTAACCTAAAGAACTATTAAAACATATAAAAACACATATTAACTCAGAATAACTGTTATTAATTTCGTCTAAAGCTTTATATCTGTTTTTTTTATAATAGTGAGATAAATCATCAAGTTTAAACATTTTTCTTATTAATCTATTTTGATAACTTAAAATTGAATTTTCTGTTATATGAAGCGTATTACCATTAAAATATATAATATTATCCACATTAGTTTTATAATCCAAATTTTTAATAAAATGATCAATATATATATTTTTGTTATCTGATAATTCATTAACAATTTTTTTTTTGCTTAAATTATTTAATGATTGCTCTTCTTTAGTTAAAGTACCTGGATAGCTGAAATTAAATATTGGAGTAGTTAACGGAATAATAAGGAGGACTATTATAAAAATATTAAGATAAAATTTTCTATATTGGGCTTGATTATTTATAATATATGCAATGATAAATGGTATTAAAAGATTGTTAGTGTAGGTCCCATAATTACCTACATTTGGCCACAACTTAAAAATTAAAAAATACAGAAATATCAAGAAAAAAAATATATCTATTAAGAATTTTTTTCTAGATAGTTTTCTCTGCTTTAAAGCTAAAAAGGTTGAATAAAGAAAAAAAACAAATAAGTAAAAATAGTTTTTTAAAATAAAGAATATTTCTGAAAAAAATTTTTTTGAAAATAAAAAATTTAAAAATTCAAATTCTTTGAATCCAGATAAGTTAATTTGATTTAAAATTGACACAAAATAGAAGCTAGGAAAAAGATTATAATGCAGAATAAAAATTAAAATTAAAAATAAAAGAATAAATATATTTGAATATATATAATCTTTTTGAAAAATTTTGTCATAATATCTCATTAATATAAATAAGGCTCCCAAAATAAAATAAAACTTAAAATGTATAGATAAAATTAAACATACACTTGAAATAAAATAATTTTTTTTTGAATTTAAATCTAAAGCTTTAAATATACTTAATGAATATAATATTAATCCTATAGAATTGCCCCAAGTTCCCAATGATATTTTTAAGGTTACTGATATTATGAAAAATATTGTAAGAAATAATATTAAATTTAATTCAATTTTCTTTTTATAAGAATAAATAGAAATATAGATTAAAAATATAAAAAGAACTATGAGTGATATTAGTCTTGAGACTATAACTATTCTTTTAAAGTCTTGAATATCAAAAAATTCTAAAATTTTACTAATTATAAAAGGATGTAAGGCTGAGTAAGCATTTATAGAAAGAGGAAAATTTTCAACTGCGAAAGGATTTATTTCATTTAAATAACTTAAGATAGAGGAAGTCGATGCGTATTCTCTTGCTTCAACAGGTATTTGATGGTCAAAATATCCACCATTAATGAAAAGGTAAAAAAAAATTAAAACATGTAAAAAGAGAAATAGTGTAATAATAATATTAAGGTTAATTGTTTTAAATTTATTCAACATTAAAATTAATTAATTTGCTTTAATTTTATGTATTTTGCTATTTCATCTGATTTATCATGTTCTATATTTTGCTCTATTAAATTTTTTAATTTTTGTTCAGTTATAAACTTGAGATTTAATAATTTGTTAACTTTTATTGACAAAGTTAGTACAAAATCTGGTATATTTATAAAGTGAATACTACTTTTATAAGATTTGGCAAACGAAGTTATTAATTCCTTAAATGTTATTCTTTGGCCAGAATAAAAATTTATTATATCGTTTTCGAATATTTTTTTATTTATTAAAATTGAAATAAATTCTTCCACATCATCTAAAAAGCAAATTGTGTGCATAAAACTTCCTTTTTTTATTAATGGAAAAAATCTTAATTTTTTTATAAAAAAATTTAATAAATTTAAAGAATTACCATTTTTGCCACCAATAAATTCGTTATTCTCATTTTTAGAAATTACTGTGGATAGTCTCAATATAGTATAATTGTTTGTTTTTATTATTCTGGTCTCTAATGAATGCTTTGTATAAGAATATTTATTATCTTTATTATCTTTTGAACAATTCACAGAAGAAATATGAATAATTTTTATTTTTTTTTTTTCTGCAAAGAAGCAAATTTTTTCAATTAATTTTGTATTGATATTTAACTCATCCTTTAAGCTTTCTTTATGAATATGAACTAAATTTATAATAATATCGATTTTTTGATATTTACTAAAATACTTTTCATAAAAATCTATGTTGCATAATTTCACTATATCTGTCTCGTCAAAATAACTGTTTATATAATTTACATTAAATTTTTCTTTAAATTTAATGTATATATGTTTTCCTATAAAGTTTTTAGATCCTAATAATAATAAATTCAAAGCTATAATCTTCCAAGTTTATTTATTTCTTTTATTATTCTTTTGGAATTAATACATACATTAACAGTTGTTGGACTTGCAGGCACATTTGGTAAAATAGATGAGTCCAGTATAAATATATTTTTATAATTATATAATTCGCCTATTAGAGATGTATTATTATCTTTTTCCTTTGCAGACATTGGAAAGCTACCACCATAATGATAGCTTGCGCCTGTCAAATTTTTGTTTAGTAAAAAGTCAAATATAAAAAAATGTTTTTTTAAGTTTATTTTAATAAAATTAATAATTTTTTTTATTAATTCGTTATTTCTATCATTATATAATTCTTTAATCTCAAAGATATCTTGATCAATGTTTTTTTGTATAATTATTTTGTTTGAATAATCTGAATGTAAATATCCTATTATTAGGTTCAATCTGCCAAAAATAAATGGAAATAATTTTGGAAGAATATAGGTGAACTTTCCAAATAATTTTGAAAAAGGCTTCAACATCTCATTCAAAAATGTATAATATTGTAAATGTATACTTTTTTCACAAAGACTATTATTCGAAATTTCTAAAAAAATTTCTGAAAGTGTATTTTTATTCTGGTCAATTGATTTATCTCTGTTAGATTTTTTAAAAATCGGGATAAAAAACCTTTGAGATTCTTTTAGAACTATTTTATTTCCCTTCACCATATTACTTCTTAGCATCAATGTTGCTGTAGAAATTGGACCACAACAAATAAAAATATTTTTTGAATAAAAAATTTTTTTTTGATTTGTTGAATTATCCAAAGTATGGATTTCTATCTGTCCCTCTGTTTTATTAATTTTATCAACAAAGATATTTTTAATATATTTAAGATTTTTATTAGATTGGATTTTGTCCAATAATTGTATCGAACTAAACATGCAATCATAAGGACATCCTTGATGACATAATCCACATGACTTACATTCTGTATTCTCAAAAGAATATTTATTTCCAATTGCCATTTTTGCTCTTCCAAAAAAAATTCCATTATTATTTTTCTCTTTTTTTTCACGCTCTAACTTTTCAAAAAAGTCTTTGGCATTTGGTGATAAAGGATAATTATGATTTTTTCCAAAATTTATAGGAAAAAAGTTGTCTAAATTATCTTTGGCGCTTAATAAAGGAATCGAATTTTCAATTTCCTTTCCGTATTTATAAAATTTTTCATATGATATATCCCAAGAATCAATATCCTTGGGATAAAAAGGAGAATACATTGTGCCCCAAATATTTGATAAACCACCTCTAGCGTTTGAATATAAAAAATCTATATTTTTTTCAGATTTAAATTTTTCAAAATTATTTTCCCTAAAAACATAATCAGATCCATATGGAAATTTTAAATTTTCATTTTTGTATTTCTTTGTTACTTTTTTATTCTCTTGTATATTTTTTAAGAACTTTGATTTGTCATTATCTTTAAGAAAATCTGTCTTAATTTTTTGGTTATCCTCTTCGATTATATTTCCAAAATCTAAGATAGCTACTTCTTTACCTAAATTGAGCATCTCCTCAGCTGCAATAATGCCTGTTGGTCCAGATCCGATTATTATATTTTGATATTTCATATTTCAAATATATATAGGATTATGCTAATTTTATGAAAGTTTCAATTATTCTTCCTACACTAAATGAAGAAAAAAATATTTTTAAAATTGTTAAGTCAATTAAGAAAAATATGGGATCTTCAAAAAATGAAATAATTTTTGTAGATGATAACTCATCAGATAATACGCAAAATGAAATAATTAAAGTAAAAAAAAAATTCAAGAATATTAAATATATATTTCGTCAAGAAAGAAACCTTTCTACAGCATTTATAGATGGTATGAGAATTTCTAGTGGCAATTTAATTGTGCTGATGGATAGTGATATGCAACATGATCCGAAAAATATAAAGAAATCAATTACCGAAATGAGAAAAAATAATTTTGACATGATAATTGGAAGTAGATTTCTTAAAGGTTCAAAAAATTACAAGTCTACATTAAAAAGTTGGTTTAGACTATTTTTGAGTAAATCTTTTATAAATATTTTTAACTTAATTTTTTTTAGCAATATAAGTGATCCCTTATCAGGTTTTTTTGTTGTAAAAAAATCTAAAATTATAGGAAAAGAAAAATTTCTTTATAAAAAAGGTTTTAAAATTGTTATGGATTATTACTTATATTTAAAAGATAAAATTAAAATAACTGAAATTCCAATAAATTTAAATAAGAGACAACATGGAAAAAGTAAACTTAATTTTAAAATATTAATATTAATAATAAAGCAAGTAATATTTTATTTAAAAAAATGATTAATTTTTTTACAAAGTTTGTGCTAAAAAATATTGATACGATTTATCACCGTAAAAAAATTTTAAATTATTTTAAAAAAAACAAATTTAAATTTAAATTAATTCTTGATATAGGTTCAAATATTGGCGAATACACTGTACTATTCAAAAATATAAACAAAAATATAGAGGTGGTATGTTTTGAGCCACAAAAGGAAGTATTCAAAGAATTAAAAACAAATTTAAAAAATTACAAAAAAATTAAACTCTACAATGTTGCAATAGGAAGTAGCAATACCTATAAAAACCTAAATATAAATTTAGGCTCATCTTATATATCCTCATTTTCCCATTTTAATAAAAATTCCAATTATTATAAAATTAGAAATTCATTGTTAAAACAAAGGGATAAAATAAAATATGAAAAAGTTAAGGTTTTAAGATTAGACTCCTTTCGCGAATTCAAAAAAAAGAAAATAGATTTAATAAAAATTGATGTAGAGGGATTTGAAATTGAAGTTTTAAAGGGTATGGGTAAAATTTTAAAAAATACAGAAATGATAATGATAGAAATTCATAAAAGTAATATGTATCTTAACTATGATTCAAAAAAAATAGAAAAATTTTTGGAAAATAACGGTTTTAAAATAATTAAAGATTTTAAATTTCCATTTTTAGGTTGGTCAGATAAAATATTTATTAAGTGTTAATGCTTTATCAAATACAAATTTTTATTAATTAAATTAAAAAATCCTACATTAAAATTCTCTTCATATCTGTTTATATCTTTGAGGCTATTTGTAAGATAAAAATTTTTTTTCTCTTTGTTATCAGTTATTATAAAATTGGCATTTGCGTTGATTGGCCCTAGATCAGTTTGATTATTAATATTATTCAACACTAGGTAATTAACTACTTTTTCAGTAATTTTTGAATTTAAAAAAGAATTTAAAGTCAATAAAAAATTAATAAGGATTAAAAATATCAAATAAATTATAAATTTCTTTTTAAATACTATTTTGAAATTTATAAAAAATAATAAATATATAATTGGGATTATCACTATTAAATATCTCTGAACTGGTCTAAAAAAAGATAACAT
>MDTG01380298.1_pt1 | contig 14572 bp, 12 predicted proteins | sample 811421 | NCBI WGS metagenome assembly MDTG01 (sample SAMN05326645, study PRJNA326480) | marine metagenome | isolation source: seawater | place: Pacific Ocean: South East | collected 2011
GACGCTACCTCGAAGCGTCTCGGTGTGGGCCCCTTTCCGGGACCCTGTTTGACAGGATGTCAAACCGGGAGCCTACAGGGATGTACTCGCGGCGTTCCCGGAAAGGGGCCCACACCGAGACGCGGCCCGGATTAGGGCGGCAGCGTGGCCCCGGTCCGTCAGGGGCTGTCCAAAGACGGCAGCCAGAGGGAAATCTCCGGATAGGCGATCAGAATCACCGTGGCCAGCATCAGGATCAGGATGAACGGCGGCGTACCGCGAATCACCTCCAGATAAGGCCGGCGGAACACCGCGATGGCGGTGAAGATGTCACAGCCGAACGGCGGCGTGGCCGAACCAATGGCCGCCTGCAGGGTCACGATCACGCCCACGTGCACCGGATTCAGATCCGCGGACTCCACCAGCGGCCTGAAGATCGGCACCAGGATCAGGATCACCACGATCGGGTCCACGAACATGCAGCCGATGAAAAAGGCCACCGCGATCAGCGCCAGGGCGGCGGTCTTGTTGTCGCCGATGGCCTCGATGGCCGGCCCCAGCAGCTGCTCCGGCACGCCGGCGGTGGCCAGCGTCTGCGAGAAAGCGGCGCCAATGGCCACCAGAATGAACACCACCGCCGTGATCATCCCCGAGGACAGCGCCAACCCGCCGAGATCGCGGATGCTCACCTTGCGGTAGATCACCACCTCCAGCAGCAGCGCGTAGGCCACCGCCACGGCGGACGCCTCCACGGCGCTGAAGAAACCCAGGTAGATGCCGCCCACCACCAGCACCGGGAAGCCCAGCGGCAGAATCGCCCGGCCGATGGCGGTGAAGCGCTCATCCCAGCTGGCCCGGGGCTCCGGCTCGATGCCTTTGAGCCGCGCCCCCACCCAGCAATAGGCGGCGAACATCAGCAGAATCAGAATGCCGGGCAGGATGCCGGCCAGAAACAGGTCGCCGATGGAGGTGCCCATCACCACGCCATAGACGATGAAACCGATGCTCGGCGGAATCAGCAGGGCAATGTCGCTGGCGTTGATGATCAGCGCCAGAGCGAAACTGTCCGGATAGCCCTTGGCCAGCAGGCGCGGGCGCATCGGGCCGCCCATGGCCACCACGGTGGCCTGGGTGGAACCGGACACCGCGCCGAACACCGCGCAGCCCGCCGCCGTGGTGATCGGCAAGCCGCCCCGCCAGTGGCGGCTGAAGGCATCCACCAGGTCCAGGAGACGGTTGGCGGTGTGGCCCTTGGTGAGGATGTCGGCGGCGAAGATGAACATCGGCACCGCCGCCAGCACCCAGCTGCCGACGCCGTTGACCATCCAGCTCACCGCCTGGTCCGGGCCGAAGAAGGTCATCCCGGAGAACATCATGAACAGGGTGCCCACCGCCAACGGCACCATCATCGGGTAACCGAGCAACAGCAGCACGAGCATGATCAGGGCGAGCGCGATCAACATGGAGCGGCTCCCCCCGGGCGGCGGCGCGACTCAGGCCCGGTCGTCATGGCTTTCCCCCGCTTCGGCGCCGTGCACCGGCACGTCGGAATAGGTTTCCCGTTCGTTGAACGAGCGCCAGATGCCCGGCGTCAGGGCGTTGCGGGCCAGGGTCAGCAGGTACTGCACACCGGCCAGACCAAACCCCGCGGGCAGCGCCAGATAGACGATCCACATGGGCAAACCCAGGGACGAACTGACCCGGCCCCGGCCGTGGATCTCCAGCACGTACTGGCCGGATTTCCAGGCGAAATAGAACATCAGGGCGGCGGTACCGGCGCAGATCAGCATCAGCAGCCCCTTGCGGGCGGCGCCGTGCAGTTGTTCATAAAGGGCGGACATACGAATGTGGCGGGCGTGACGGGCGGCGTAGCTGACCCCCACGAAGGTCATCACCACGATCAGCATTTCGGTGACTTCATAGGTGCCGGGAATGCCCTGGTCGAACACCAGCTGCCCGACCACATGGGCGCTCATCAGAAACGCCATGGCCAGCACGGTGGCGCCGATCACCAGGCGTTCGAGCACGCCGATGGCCCGGTCGAATACGGCGAGGACGGCAAGCAAACCGTTAAACGCGAACTTCATCGGCCCAATACAACCACACTGTTTACCTTTCATCAACGCAACGGAACGGCGGCCACCGCTTGCTGGCGGGCGCCGGCTACCGCCGGAAACTATTTTGACATCTAAATATTATATCTCTAAACTAGCCTACCACTGATCGCAAGGAATATCCCGGCCATGGCCGTTATTCACCCGACGAACGCTGCTTTCACATCAAAATGACCCTGTCTTCACACGGTCACATTGGTTTGTTAACCAGAGAATTAACGACCATGGCCAGACACGACGAAGTGTTGATCGCCCTACGCCAGATTATCCGCGCCACCGACCTTTACTCGCGCAAACTGAGTAAGGTGGCCGGCCTCACCGCGCCGCAACTGCTGATCCTCCAGGCCATCGCGTCCCAGGGCGAGATGACCATGGGCGATATCGCCACGGAGGTGTCCGTCAGCCAGGCCACCGTCACCACCATTCTCGATCGCCTGGAAAAGCGCGGTCTGATCGAGCGCAAAAGGGGTGAACGGGATAAACGGCGGGTTTATGCTTATTTGACCGACGCCGGTCGCGACATCATGGAACGCGCGCCGACGCCGTTGCAGGATGAATTCATGTCGCGCTTCTCGCGCCTGGAGGACTGGGAGCAATCACTGATCCTCAGTTCCCTGCAGAGAGTGGCGGCGATGATGAACGCCGGGGACATCGACGCCTCGCCGGTGCTGGATCTTGGCGCCATTGACCGCATCCAGCCCGCCGCGGGCCGCCGGCGCACCGACTCTTCCTTCGAAACCGACCAGAAGTGACATCATGCTCGCAGACGACAAAAAAGCGGATTCATCTTCCGCTGACGACAAAGACGACATCATTCTCCGCAAGCCCGAGAGTCAGGACGGCGCGCGGGTGCACAAACTGATCGCGGAATGCAAACCGTTGGACGAGAACTCGGTGTACTGCAATCTGCTGCAATGCACCCATTTCGCGGACACTTCCGTGGCCGCGGAAATGGACGGTGATCTGGTCGGCTTCATCTCCGGCTATATCCCGCCCAAGCAGCAGAACACCCTGTTCGTTTGGCAGGTCGCGGTGCACGAGAAGGCACGCGGCAAGGGTCTCGCCAAGCGCATGCTGGACAACCTCATTCACCGTGATGAGACCGACAACGTCCAGTTCATCGAGACCACCATCACCCCGGACAACGAAGCGTCCTGGGGCATGTTCCGCAGCTTCGCCTACGAACGGCGGATGCCCACCGAGGAGTTCATTCTCTTCGACTCACGCATCCATTTCGCCGGCGAACACAACGATGAACACCTGCTGCGCATCGGCCCGTTCAATCGGGACGACGCCTGAACCCGGAATTCGACCAGACAGTTAGCGAGGTAGACAGAGCCATGGATACGGAAATTTTCGAGAATATTGAATCGGAAGTGCAGAGTTACGCACGCAGCTTCCCGGTGGTCTTCCAGAAGGCCCAGGGCAGCTACCTGTACGACGAGGAAGGCATCGCCTACCTGGACTTCCTGGCCGGCGCCGGCACCCTCAACTACGGCCACAACAACCCGGTCCTGAAGAAAGTCCTGCTCGACTACATCGAGAACGACTACATCGTGCACGGCCTGGACATGCACACCGTGGCCAAGCGCCAGTTCCTGGAAGCCCTGGACGAGTACGTGCTCAAGCCCCGCGAAATGGACCACGTGGTTCAGTTCCCCGGGCCCACCGGCACCAACGCCGTGGAAGCGGCGCTGAAGATCGCCCGTAACATCAAGGGCCGCGAGAACATCATCAGCTTCACCAACGGCTTCCACGGCGTGACCCTGGGCGCCCTGTCCGCCACCGGCAACAGCCACCACCGTGGCGCCGCCGGCGTGACCATGGGCGGCGTCAGCGTGATGCCCTACGACGGTTACCTGGGCGACGCCTTCGACACCACCCAGTACCTGGACAAGGTGCTGTGCGATTCCTCCAGCGGCATCGACCACCCGGCGGCGGTGATCGTCGAGACCGTGCAGGGCGAAGGCGGCATCAACGCGGCCAGCTTCGAATGGCTGCGCAACCTGGAGCACGTGTGCCGCAAGCACGACATGCTGCTGATCCTGGATGACATCCAGGCCGGCTGCGGCCGTACCGGCACCTTCTTCAGCTTCGATGAGGTGGGCATCAAGCCGGACATCATCACCCTGTCCAAATCCCTGAGCGGCTACGGCCTGCCCCTGGCGGTGGTGCTGCTCAAGCCGGAACTGGACCAGTGGAAGCCCGGCGAGCACAACGGCACCTTCCGGGGCCACAACCTGGCCTTCGCCACCGCCGCCAAGGCGCTGGAACACTTCTGGGCCGACGACAGCTTCGCCAAGGAAGTGCAGAAGAAGGGCGACATCATCACCGAGCGCTTCCGCGACATCGCCGGCGCCTATGATGATCACTGGTTCTACCTGAACGGCCGGGGCATGATGCAGGGCCTGGTATGCCGCGACGGCGAACTGGCCGAGGAAATCACCAAGGCGGCGTTCAAGCGCAAGCTGGTGATCGAGACCTCCGGCGCCGACGATCAGGTGATCAAGACCCTGTGCCCGCTGACCGTGTCCGAGGAAGAGCTGCACCACGCCATGGACGTGATCAAGGAAAGCGTGGCCGAGGTCATGAAGGACCGCATCAAGCGTGGCGACGCCCACTCCGTATCCAGCCTGGCGGGCTGAACCCCGCCCGTGCCGGTCGCCCCGCGCGGCCGGCGCTTTTCCTCTTTTTCCCTTTCAGCGTTTCAGAATTTTCAGGAGGTAGTCGATGATCGTTCGCACCTTGGCGGAAGCCGAAAAAACCGATCGCCGCGTGGTGGCGGAGAATGGTAACTGGCAGTCCGTGCGGCTGTCCCTGAAGGAAGACGGCATGGGCCATTCCTTCAACATCACCACCATCTTCAAGGGCACCAAGACCCACATCAAATACGCCAACCACTGGGAATCGGTGTACGTGCTGTCCGGCAAGGGCAAGATCGAGATGGTCGATAGCGGCGACGTGTACGAACTGACCCCGGGCACCATCTACCTGCTTGATCAGCACGACGAGCACTACCTGTACGGTGGCGAGAACGAGGACATGGTGGTGGCGTGCGCCTTCACCCCGCCGCTGAGCGGCAAGGAAGTGCACGACGAGAACGGCGTCTACCCCGCCGATCTGGACTGATCGCCGGCGTCCCTCGCGACACCGAAAAAGCGGAGCCTCTGGCTCCGTTTTTTTTCGACCAAGGTCTAATTCAGGGGCGACGGGGGTTCCGGGATAGTAAGGGCACCAACGCGGCGGTCGGGGAACCCGCCGCGCATCGGGTGACAACCTTGCCTTGCTCCGACAATACGGCTCCGGAGAGTTTCCACGGTGCCCTCCCCCGCGGGGGGCCTCCTCTTTTTTTGCCCACCGGATCAATTTGCCGAAGAGTGACGGCGGCAGGCCCGCCCGTGCCGTGTATACTGCCGGGACAACGAGTCACAGGCCCCTAATAATGAAAATACTGATCGCCGACGACCATCCCCTTTTTCGCGCCGCCCTGCGCCAGGCCGTGGACGTGAGCTTCGAACACGCCGACATTGTCGAGGCGGACTCCCTGGCCGCGTTGGAGCGCCTGGGCGAGGATCAGGTGCCCTTCGATCTGATCCTGCTTGATCTGCACATGCCCGGCACCCACGGGTTTTCCGGCCTGATCTATCTGCGCGAGCTGTACAGCAAGGTCCCCCTGGTGGTGATCTCCGCCAACGAAGCCCTGGACGTGATCCAGCGTTCGATCCAGTTCGGCGCCGACGGTTTCATTCCCAAATCCGCCTCCGTGGACGACATGACCCACGCCCTGTCACGGATCATTGAGGGGGAACGCTGGGTGCCGGATTACGCGCGCCGGCCGCTGCCGCCGGAGCCCGGCGACTTCGCCGGCATGCGCGAGCGCATCACCAGCCTTACGCCACAGCAGTTCCGGGTCATGGGCATGCTCATGGAAGGCATGCAGAACAAGGTGATCGCCTACGAACTGGACGTCTCCGAGGCCACCGTGAAAGCCCATATGACCGCCATCTTCCGCAAGCTGGGGGTGCGCAACCGGACCCAGGCGGTGCTTGCCCTCAAGGACCTGGCCATCGAACCGCCGGGGCTGGAATAACGCCGTTACGGTTACAGCCCGCGCAGCACATTCAGGATGGTTTCCTCGCTGACCGGCTTCTGCAGGAAGCCCACCCCCTTCTCCCGGGCCCGGGCCTGCACCTCGGCGCGCCGGTCGGCGGTGATCAGCATGGCCGGCACCACGTCCTCCCAATAACCGTCCAGGGCCTCGATCACCTGGAAACCGGTCTCGCCGTCGTCCAGCTGATAATCCACCAGCAGCAGGTCCGGCTCCGGCTGGCCCCGGGCCTGGCGCAGCGCCTCTTCCCGGGAGCCGGCGGTGACCGGTTCGCAGCCCAGGGCCCGCAGCAGCGCCTCCAGGCTGGCCAGCAGGGCCGGGTCGTTGTCCACGCAGAACACCCGGGTGCCCACCAGATCCCGGCGATCCTCCAGGGCCGGACCGGGGCCCGCCGCCGGCTCCTCCACCGTGGTCACGCCGGCCAGGGGCACGTACACCGAAAACACCGTACCCTTGTCCGGCCAGGACTGCACCGTGATGCGGTGCCCCAGCAACCGGCAGATGCGGTCGGCGATGGCCAGCCCCAGGCCCAGGCCCTTGACCTGGCGGCGGCCCTGCTGGGGCAGACGCAGAAACTCATGGAACACCTTGGCCTGCTGGTCCTCGGGGATGCCCGGCCCGGTGTCCCAGATCTCGATGCGCAGGGTGTCGCCGCGCCGGCGGCAGCCAAACAGCACCCGCCCGCGTTCGGTGTAACGGATGGCGTTGGACAGCAGGTTCTGCAGCACCCGGCGCAGCAGCGCCTCGTCGGTATACACATAGAGGTCGCTGTACACGGTGCGCAGGGAAAGCCCCTCGGCGCGGGCCAGCACGCTGAATTCCTGGCCGAGCTGCTGCATCAGCGGCCGCACCGCCACGGTGGCCGGGTTGGCCTGCATGGTGCCGGTGTCCAGGCGGCTGATCTCCAGCAGCGCGGAAATAATCTGCTCGGCGGCGCGCAGGGAGCTGTCGATGTGCCCCAGCACCTGGCGCTCGTAGCCGAACTCGCCATCGCGCTGGCCGAGCCGCTGGGACAGCGACGAGGCGAACAGCTGGGCGGCGTTGAGCGGCTGCATCAGGTCGTGCCCGGCGGCGGCCAGGAACCGGGTCTTGCCCTCGTTGGCCTGCTCCAGCTGGCTGTTCACCTCGGACAGCCGGCGGGTGCGCTCGGAGACCATTTGCTCCAGGTTCTCGTTGATCTGGCGCAGGGCGATCTCGTCGCGCTTGCGCTCGGTGATGTCCATGTAGGTGCTGACGAAACCGCCGCCCTCCATGGGGTTGCCCCGCACCTCCACGATCACGCCGTTGGGCAGCTCCCGCTCGAAGCTGTGGGCGCTGCCCTCGCGCAGCAGCTGCACCCGCTTGCGCACGTCCTGCTCCAGATCGTCGCCGGCGTAGAAACCGCGTTCGGCGTTGTGCCAGTACACCTCCTCGATGGGCCGGCCCAGGCGGATAAAGCCTTCCGGGTAACCGAACAGATTCACGTAGGCCTGGTTCCAAGCCACGATGTTCAGATCCCGATCCACCACGCAGATGCCCTGGCTGATGGTCTCGATGGTGGTGCGCAGCAGCTGGTGGTTGAACTGAATCAGCTGCGAGGCCTCGTCCATGATGCGCACCATGTCGTCGCGGCGCACGCTCTGCTTGCTGAGCAGCGACCCCATCACGATGCGCGCCGTGGACGCGCCCATGGCGCCGGCCAGCAGCCGCTCCACGTAACGCACCAGGTGCAGCGGCGCCGGCAGCGACGGGTCCTCGGAGATCTGCCGCCGGTGCAGGTAATCAAAGAACAGCGGCCGCGCCCGGGGATGGCCCAGGCCCCGCTCGCACACCTGCAGCAGCTCGCCGGTGGTGATCAGCGGGTGGCCCATGCCTTCCCGCCACCAGTCCGTGGGCGTGTCCACGAAACGGGTGGCCTGGGTCTCGTCCAGCGGCGAGTGGTGGGCGCGCCGGGAGAACGCCACATAGGCCACCAGGTTCAGGCTCAGGCTCCAGAACACGCCGTGGGTGAGCGGCGCCAGGCCCTCGATGCCGAACAACGCGTAGGGACGCAGCAGGCCCAGGCCGAACAGGCCGTGGCGGTTCAGGTAGTCCACCCATTCCATGGGCAGCATCAGCGGCAGCAGAAGGCAGTAGCCCCACGCCAGGAAGCCGAGTATCAGGCCGGCGAAGGCGCCGCTCTGGTGGCCCCGGTGCCAGTAGAGGCCACCGATCAGCGCCGGCGCCAGCTGCGCCACGGCGGCGAAGGACAGCAGCCCGATGCGCGCCAGGCCGTCGAACCGGTCGATGAGAATGTGGAACAGGAACGCCAGGGCCAGCAGCACCACGATGCTCAGCCGGCGCAGCAGACGCACCTGGTTGCTCAGGTCGGAGAGTTCCTCGTCGCCCTGGATGCGGTACTGCACCCAGGCCGGCATCAGCACCTCGTTGGTGAGCATGATCGCCAGCGCCATGGTGGACATGATCACCATGCCGGTGGCGGCGGCGATGCCGCCGATGAACGCCAGCAGCATCATGGCGTTGTTGCCGGCGGCCATGGGCAGCGACAGCATGTACATGTCCGCCGACCCGGAGTGCGGCTGGGTGAGCAGGCCGGCGGCCACGATCGGCAGCACGAACACGGCGAACAGCCCCAGGTAGAGCGGCATCAGCCAGCGGGCCTTGCGCAGATGCTGGAGGTCGTTGTTCTCCACCACCCCGGCGTGGAACTGGCGCGGCAGGCACAGGATCGCCAGCATCGACAGCAACAGGGCGGTGACGAAGTTCTGCGAGAACAGCGCCGGCTCGAAGGTGGCGCGCAGGTCCGGCGCCGCCATCACCCGCCGCCACAAATCCGCCGGCCCCTCGAACACCACGAACAGGCAGAACAGCCCCATGATCACGAACGCCACCAGCTTGATGAAGGACTCGAAGCTGACCGCCAGCATCAGGCCGGACTGGTGCTCGGTGGCGTCGATGTGGCGGGTGCCGAACAGCAGGGTGAACACCGCCATCAGCGCCGACACCGCCAGGGCGATGTCCAGCGGCGGCGTGGCGTTGATGCCCACCACGTGCTCGAAGGACAGCGTCACCGCCTTGAGCTGCAGGGCGATGTAGGGCAGCACGCCGACGATGGCCACCACCGTGACCAGCACCGCCAGCTGCCGGGATTTGCCGTAGCGGGCGGCGAGAAAGTCGGCGATGGAGGTAATGTGGTGCTGCTTGCCCACCGACACCAGCTTATAGATCAGCTCGCCGCCGAGCAGCATGGTGAGGATCGGGCCCAGATAGATGGGCAGGTAGGTCCAGCCGCTGTGCGCCGCCTCCCCCACCGCGCCGTAGAAGGTCCAGGACGTGCAGTACACCCCCAGCCCCAGGCTGTAGGTCCAGGCGTTGTTCACCACCGGCAGGCCGCGCCGTTCCGCCCGGTCGCCCCACCAGGCGATGATGAACAGCACCATCACGTACAACAGGGCCATCAGCCCCAGTTGCCATAGACTCAACAAGGCGTCACCACTGAAAGAGAACCTGGCAGAACCGTACCACCACCGCCAGCAACAACACCATCAAGCCGGCGCGCTGAATCTTGAACTCCACCGTGGACAGGGCCATGCCCCGGGCCCAGAAGCGCAGCACGCCGGACCAGTCCCCGGTGCGGCGGATATAACGCCCATAGGCCAGGGCCACCAGAAGCAGGCCGCCGAGCAGCAGGGCGCCTTGCAGATATTGCATTGTTGTTCTCCTTGGAAGCTCTCCTCGGGAGCCGGTTGGGTATCAGGAACGCTTCAGTTTCAGGTACATGAGCGCCGCCGTGGTAGCGTCGCCCCGGGCCGTATGACGGCCGATCACCGGCACCCCCAGTTTGCCGGCCACCCGCTCGAAACGCAGGTCCGGCAGTGCCTCCGGGCTGCGGTAGCGCTCGCGCTTGCGATACAGGTCGGACAACTCGACCACCGGGTTGGGCAGATCGAACCCGAGCCGCGCGCGCAGGTAGCGGTTGATCACCGCCAGATCGAAATCCAGGCACCAGCCCACCAGGGGCCGGTTGCCAATGAAGGCCAGCAATTGCTCCAGGGCGTCTTCCACGTCCAGGCCCTGGGCCAGATCCACGCCGCGCAAACGGTGAATGCAAATCGACTCGCCATCCAGGCTGGATGGCGGCGCCAGATGAAGGTCCAGGGCGGCGCCGGCGCACACCCGGCCGGCACGGATCGGCACCGCCGCCACCGACACCAGTTCCGCGCGGCGCGGATCCAACCCGGTGGTTTCGCAATCCAGCGCCATCAGTTCGCTGCCATCCGGCGTCTCGAACAAATGGCCATGGGGGCCGTTGCCGTGGCGCCGTTTCTGTACCAGCCGTTTCAGCATGGCCACCTCAATATTCCAGATGGAAACGCCGGGACAGGCGTTTCTTGAATTCATTGACCACCTGCAGGGATTCACGCAGCAGGTCCCGCTCCAGGGCGGTGAGCCGTTCCACCAGTACCTGGTTGCCGGGCAGATCGCCGACCTCGCCCTCCAGGCGCATCAGTTGCTGCTTGAGCCGCAGTTCGGAAAACAGCGCCATGGCTTCGCCCAGCTCCTCGGCGAAGGCGGCTTCCATCTGGCCGGCGTCCACCAGCCGGTCGAGCCGCGCCAGGGTGCCGGTTTCCTGGATGCGCTGCTCCAGGGTCATGGAGCGTACCCCGTGGACCACGGGAAACAGCCCGCCCTTCTTGATGTCGATGCCCTGGTCCGGTTTCTTCAACGCCCCGAACCAGTTCAACGGCGTGGAGAATTTCAGCGACGGCCGGGCGAAACGCGACAGCAGAATCTGGTCGCCGCTGCAGCGCTGGAACAACGCCTCGCGCAGGCCCTCCACCAGCTCCGCCCGGCCGGCCACGGGATGGGCGTCGATCAGAATCGCCAGGTTCATCATGGCCGCGTCATCGCCCTGCCCGGCCCAGCGGGAAATCTGCTCGCGCCAGCGCGACACCGATCCCACCCAGTCCGGGTTGGACACCATGATGTTGCCCGGACAGCGCGGGTAGCCCAGCGACAGCAACGTTTCGGTGAAACGCCGCATGTGCTCCTCCCGCTCCGGCCAGTGGGCGGCGTCGTCGAGGATCAGGGCGTTGTCCTGGTCGGTCTTGAGAATCTGCTCGCCACGCCCCTCGCTGCCCAGCACCAGCAGGCAGCCATGCTCCTGGTGCGCCTCGGGCACCACGAACTGGAACGCCTTGCTGATGATGCGGCCGTTAAGCGCCGCCAGCAGGTCCATGGCGAAGCGCATCTTCACGCCCTGGGCCATCAGCGCGCGCACCAGCTCCGGCAGGCGCGCGCTGGCCAGGGACAGCGCTTCCAGGTTGTCGGCCCGCTCCACCTCCAGGCCGACCACGTAGGAGCGGCTGGAGAAGAAGCTGAGCACATCGGTGAGTTCCACCACGCCCACCGGCTTGCGGCCCTCCATGACCACCACCCGCTCCACGCGGCTTCGGGTCATGTTCACCAGCGCGGAGAACAGGAACTCCCCGGGCGGCACCTTGATCAGCTCGAAGGTGGCCAGCGACAACGCCGGCGACGCCGGCGTCAGCCCTTCGTTGACCAGGCCGCGCAGCAGATCGGTCTTGGTGATCACGCCCACATGGCCGTTGCGCTCCACCAGCAGGCTGTCCACCTGCCGCTCGTTAAGCGCCGCCACCGCCTCCTGGACGGTGCCCCCGGAAGGCAGCACCAGGGGCTCTCGCATGCACTGGTCCACCTTGGCCAGCATGAAGCCGGCCATGGTGACGCCGCCTTCCCGGCGCTCCGCCAGCAGCCGGTTCTTGCTGGCCAGGCGTTGCCGGAAGTAGTCGGCGAAGGCCGGCTGCTCATCGCACAGGGTCTTGAACAGATCGGCGGGAATCAGATAGCAGAGGGTTTCTTCCTCGGTGATGAAGCGGTAACGGCTGCGGCCGTTGAGCACGCTCAGGGCACCGAACAGATCGCCGGCGGTGTACACGCCCAGGCGGCCGGCGTCCGCCGGCAGGGTCGGGTCCAGCTCCAGCACCGCGCCCTTGTGCACCAGGTACACCGAGCGGGCCGGATGGCGGGCTTCCAGCAACACCTCGCCGGCCTCGAAGAAGGCCATCTCCATGGCCGCCTTAAGGCGCTCGCGCTGCCCGTCGTCGAGCAGCGAAAACGGAAGCTGGTCAAAATCCACGTCGATCATGGCGATTCACCCCGCCTTCGCGGGGGCCTCCACAACGGCAATCGGGGCGACGCCAGGCGCCGCCCCGATTGTTACTTTACGCCGTTTTTCGGCACCGTGCGTCAGTGTGCGTGGGCCTGGCCGGCGCCACGGGGCACGCGGATGTCCTCGACGATGTGCTGGATCTCTTCCGGCGGCGCCGCGGTCACGCGGGACACCAGGAAAGCCACCACGAAGTTGAGGATCATGCCCAGGGTACCGATGCCCTCCGGGGACACCCCGAACAGCCAGTGCTCGGCGCTGTTCAGCTCCGGCGACACGAACTTGAAGTAGACGATGTAGGAGAAGGTGAAGATCAGGCCCACCGCCATGCCGGCGATCGCCCCTTCCTTGTTCATGCGACGGTAGAAGATGCCCATCAGAATCACCGGGAAGAAGCTGGCCGCGGCGAGCCCGAAGGCGAACGCCACCACCTGGGCCACGAACCCGGGTGGATTGATCCCGAAGTAACCGGCGATGCAGATCGCCACCACCGCCGCCAGCCGCGCGGCCAGCAATTCCTGCTTCTCGGTGATGTCCGGCTTCAGGGTTTTCTTGAGCAGGTCGTGGGACACCGCCGAGGAGATCACCAGCAACAGACCCGCCGCCGTGGACAGGGCCGCCGCCACGCCGCCGGCGGCCACCAGGGCGATCACCCAGGCCGGCAGATTGCCGATCTCCGGGTTGGCCAGCACGATGATGTCGCGGTCGATGTAGACCTCGGCGTCGTTGTCGGTGGGGGTGTTGGTGACCACCCGCTCACCGAAGTCCCCGGTAGCCTGACTGCGGTCGCCGGCGAAGTTGGGCTTGCCTTCGAAGGGCGCGCCGGCGGACATCTGCACGCGGCCGTCGCCGTTCTTGTCCAGCCAGCCGATCAGCCCGGAATTCTCCCAGTTGTAGAACCAGCCCGGCAGCTCCTGATACTGGGTTTCGTTGACCGTTTCGATCAGGTTGGTGCGGGCGAAAGCGCCCACCGCCGGCGCGGTGGTGTACAGCAAGGCGATGAAGAACAACGCCCAGCCGGCGCTGATGCGCGCGTCACGGACCGTGGGCACGGTGAAGAACCGCACGATCACGTGGGGCAGACCGGCTGTGCCGCACATCAGGGCGGCGGCGATGAAGAATACATCCACGGTGCTTTTCTGGCCTTCGGTGTAGGCCCCGAAACCAAGGTCTTGAACGATACGGTCGAGTCGCTCGAGCAGGTACACGCCGGTATCGTTGCCGGCGGCATCGAGCACCGTGGCGCCGAAGCCGGTCTGCGGCAACACATGGCCGGTCATCAGGATGGACAGGAACACCGCCGGCACCAGGAAGGCGAAGATCAGTACGCAATACTGCGCCACCTGGGTGTAGGTGATGCCCTTCATGCCGCCCAGCACCGCGTAGAAGAACACGATGGCCATGCCGATGATCACGCCCAGATTCACGTCCACTTCCAGGAAGCGGGCGAACACGATGCCGACGCCGCGCATCTGCCCGGCCACGTAGGTGAAGGACACGAAGATCACGCAGATCACCGCCACGGTGCGGGCCACGTTGGAGTAGTAACGGTCACCGATGAAATCCGGCACCGTGAACTTGCCGAACTTGCGCAGGTAGGGCGCCAACAGCATGGCCAGCAACACATAGCCGCCGGTCCAGCCCATCAAATACACGGAGGCGTCGTAGCCGGCGTAGGCGATGATGCCCGCCATGGAAATGAACGAAGCGGCGGACATCCAGTCCGCGGCGGTGGCGGCGCCGTTGGCGATCGGCGACACGCCGCCGCCGGCGACGTAGAAGTCCTTCGTGGACGCGGCCCGCGACCAAATCGCGATGCCGATGTAGAGCGCGAACGACGCGCCCACGAAGATATAGGTGAGCAGTTGAACATCCATTTTTCCGGTCCTCTTGTTATTACTCTTCGTGGACGTCGAATTTGCGATCCAGTTTGTTCATGGAGCGCGCGTACATGATGATCAGCGCCAGGAACACGTAGATCGAACCCTGTTGCGCGAACCAGAAGCCCAGCTTGAAACCGAAAAACTGAATGTTGTTGAGCACATCGACGAGCAGAATGCCGCAGCCATAGGACACGACGAACCACACGACCAGATAACTCAGACCTGAATCCGTGAGTTCAACCGGCTGAAACTGTATCCAAAGCCTGCAATAACAAAGCCTTGGGCGATATAATAGCACCTGACATCCATTCACCCAGTC
>MDTG01432852.1_pt1 | contig 14572 bp, 17 predicted proteins | sample 811421 | NCBI WGS metagenome assembly MDTG01 (sample SAMN05326645, study PRJNA326480) | marine metagenome | isolation source: seawater | place: Pacific Ocean: South East | collected 2011
CCCTCTTTATTTCTAGATTTTATAGCGTCTGAAAAATTAGAAAACATATTAGAGGACAATAAGTTTTTTAATTTTATCAGGTCGCCAGCGGCAAAAGAAGTTAGAATACTTTCATAAGCAATTTCTGCACCCTTTAGAAATTCTTTTTTATCATTACCCTCTAAAATCTCTAAGTTTTGTTTAACAGGTTTAGTCTCATTCTTTGGTATATTAAATTCTTTCTCAGCAAAACCAGGATAGACTTTGGACTCGTGTCCAGTTTTTCTGCCTAATATACTTCGCAGACGCAAGATAATGAATCCTGCAATCATACCTAATAAAATTATATCTAAATATCCAAAACTATTACTCATAATTTGATAAATATACCTTAATCATATATTTTTGTATCAGACAAATGAACCCATTTTTTGTTATATTTTTAGGAATACCCGCAATAGAAATATTCTTACTCATTAAGGTCGGAGGGTATATTGGTGCTTTACAAACGGTAGTGCTTATATTTTTAACCGCAATAGTTGGTATTTATTTTGCTAAGCTACAAGGGATACAAACATTAAAGGCAGGAATGATAAATTTATATCAAAATAAAGTACCGATTTACGAAATGGTATCAGGCGCATCTATAGCTTTAGCGGCTTTATTTTTGATTATACCTGGTTTCTTTACAGATTTTTTTGGTTTTTTATTATTAGTACCTTTCACAAGAAAAATCTTATTCGCTTTAATTTTGAAAAGTAGGCCAAAACAGAGAGATCAAGATCACAGCAAAACAATCGATGGAGAAATAATAGATAAAAAAGAAGATGAATTATAAAATTATTGGAAAATATATCAAAGACTTAAAATTTCAAATTCCTAATCCAAAAGTATTTTTTTTGCTTTCAAAAGATATATCTAATTATAAAATAAATATCGATATTAAAAGTAACCAAATAAAACAAAACATAATTGAAGTTTTAACTAGTTTAAGTCTTACAACTACTAAAGGTAATTTAGACAAAATTAATACGAAAATAATTTATTCTACTATTATTGAATTAAAGAATGAAAATACTGAAAAAGAAGAAATTAAAAAAATAATACTTGTAAAGGTACCAAATGAAATTTATTCTGAATTAAGAAACATTTTCGTTTTTCTATTTGAAAATTCTGGCTTTAAGGATGTAAAAATAAATAAGACAGTCGATTTTGAGAAATTATATCTAATGAGAAAAGCTCAATAAAAGTTTTTTTTAAGTTCGGATTTTAAAAACTCCTTATGCTTTTTTATTTCTTCTTCTGATATTTTAAAAATTGTTTTATTATAATCATTAGTTCTTTTAACATTACGGTCTGAAATGCTATTTGATAGATTGAACTTTGGTTCCTTGGCATCTAATAAATTTATATAAACCTCTCTTAACAACTCACAGTCTAATAAGGCGTTATGTTTTATTCTTCGCGAAAGATCTATATTAAATTTTTTGCACAAAGCGTCTAAAGAATTTGAGGTCCCAGGAAATTTATTCCTAGCAACCTCCAGTGAGTCAATTACAAGTTTTTTGTTTATTTTATCTTTTTTAATTATTCCTAATTCGCCATCTAAAAAACTCAAATCGAAAGGGGCGTTATGAATAATAATTTTCTTATCGTTGATAAAATTTAAGAAATTATCTGCTATCTGATCAAATGTTTCTTTATTTTTTAAAATTTCATCAGAGTGGCCGTGAACCTTAAAAGCATCATTTGGCATATTTCTTTTAGGATTAATTAATTTGTGAAAAACTTTTCCTGTAGGAATCAGATCTACTGTTTCGATACAAGCTATTTCCACAATCTTATGACCATCTTTAAAAGAAAGCCCGGTTGTTTCTGTATCTAAAAAAACTTCACTCATATTTAGCTATTATATGTTGTAAATTTTTTTTTTAAAATATTTAAATTATTTTCATTCACAACAACGTAATCACAAAATTTTATTTTATTTTTATTGCTTAGCTGTCTTTTATCAAGAAAATTAAACATTTTTTTGCTGCCTTTTTTTGATTTAAATCTTTTTAACCTAACTTTTTTTTTTGATTTAATGAAAATTATTACATTAAAAAATTTCATTAATTTACTTTCGATTAAAAGTGGGATTTCATAAAAAAGAATTTTTTTATTTTTATTTTTTGAAGTAAATTCTCTCATTTTTTTTCTTACTAAAGGATGAATAATTTTTTCTAATTTTTTGAGCCTTATTTCATTTTTTAAAACCGATTTTCTAACAGATTGCTTAAAAAAACTGTTTTTTTTGATATCGAATTTTTTACTTATTAAAGACTTAAATGCATCATTTTTGTAAAGTTGGTTAACTGCTTTATCTGCGCTGAAAAGTGGCCCACGTTTATTTGCTAAAATTTTACTTGCTGTAGTTTTGCCAGATGATAATGAGCCTGTTATACCAATTTTAATCATTTCAATTTTGAATTTAATAATTCTATTACCCCATTATCTATTTCTGGATTAATTTTGTTCCATAAATAAAAAGATTTTTGTCCTTGATAAATAAACATATCTAGGCCATTGAAAACTTTTTTTCCTTCCTCTTTTAAATATCTGTAAGTTTTTGTTTCAAGTGGATTATAAATTGTATCAATATAAATAACATTATTTTTTGTGTTTAAAAAATTAAAATTAAAATCATCTCCATCTTTTAGACCAAGACTTGTAGCATTGATTATAATATCAAAATTCTTAATTTCTTTTGCTAAGTTATCCCACGGTAAAATATTTAGAAAATTAAATTTTTTCTTTAGAAAGATGCATTTTTCATTTGTTCTATTGGTCACTGAAATCTTTTTAATTCCAGATTTTTGTAACGCTAAAATTATTGACGGAGAAACTCCTCCGGCCCCAATAACCAGTGTATTCTTAAAATTACAATTATCCATTTCTTTCAAATATGCAGCTTGCAATCCGAACACATCTGTATTTTCTCCAATAATCTTTTTTTTATCTAATAAAATAGTATTTACAGATCCAGTTAACTCAGCATCATTTATTATTTCATCAATTTGATTTATGATTTTTTGTTTAAATGGCAGTGTCACATTAATACCTGTTAATTCATGATTCCTGATTTTATTTATAATGTTTTTTAAGTCTTTATCCTCTGCTTCAATTACGGAATAGCTTGCATCAAGACCATACTTTTCAAACCAATAATTATGTAATACAGGTGATAAAGAATGATTTATAGGCTTGCCAATAATTCCAAATTTCTTTTTCATTTTTTAAAATTATTAATATAGTTTATAATCGCTTTTACTGGTAATCCCATAATAGAATCTTTATCTCCTTTGACATGCTCAAATAATTCTAATCCGTCAGCCTCAATTTGATAAACTCCATAGGCTAGTAAGGTTTCTGTCTTTATTTTGTTTAAATATTTGGTTAATGATGAGTCGTCTAAATTTTTCATTTTTAGTTCTGAGGTATCAGTGTGATTCCAAATCATAGAGCCGTTTTTTGAAATACATACTGAGCTAATTAACAAATGAGTTGAATTATTAAGTTTTTTAAGAATTGAAAAAGCTTCGTTTCTAGATCGAGGTTTGTTGATTATTTCGTTATTCAGTGCGATAACACTATCTGCTCCAAGGACTAAACGGTCGGGATTCTTATTACTAACTTTAATAGATTTAATTTCAGCTAGATTTTTGGAGATTATTGAAGGACTTGCTCCTTCTGCCAAAAGAGACTCTTTTACTTCATCCTCATCAACATTGGAAAACATAACTTCATTGTTAATTCTATATTTATCTAAAATTTGTTTTCGCACTCCACTTTTAGAAGCTAATATTATTTTCATTTATTTTTCTTTATATCGATTATTTTTAATATTGAAGCTGCAGTTTCTTCAACTGATCTTCTTGTAACATCGATTATAGGCCAATTATTTTTCTTAAATAATTTTTTTGAGTCATCTACTTCTTTTTTAATTGAGTCCAAATCGGTATAGTCTTTAAGCTTTTGATCCTTCATTATTGCTACCCTATTTCGTCTTATATCGGACAATCTTTCAGGATCAGCAACTAAACCAACTATGCAAGATGTTTTATTATGTTTAAGCTCCTCAGGTATCTTTTGATCTAAAACCAGTGGTATGTTTACAGTTTTATAACCTCTGTTTGCAAGATATATGGAAGTAGGAGTTTTGCTTGTCCTGCTCACACCTAATAAAATTACATCAGCAATATTAGTATCATCTAACTTTTTCCCATCATCGTGAGACATTGTGAATTGGATAGCTTCTATCCTCTTATAATAATCTTCATCTAAAACATGTTGTGCACTTGGTTTATGAATTGCTTTTTGATTTAAAAGTTTTGAAAAACTTAAAATTAAATTTCCTAAAACTCCGAAACATGGAACTGAAAGTTTTTCACTTTGATTTGCAAGATATTTGGCTAATTTAGTTTCAACAATTGTATATAATATTATTGCATTATTTAATTGGCTACATTCTTTGATAATTTTATCTATCTGCTGTTCTGTTCGGATAAAAGCAAACTCTTTTTTTTCATATTCAAAATTTGCAAACTGCGATTTTAGAGACAAAAATATTCTATCTAGAGTTTCACCGGTAGAGTCAGACACAAGATATACATTGTATTTATCGTTCATAACATTGTTAGTAAAATATTAATTAATATATGTTTTACACTTTAGAAAAAAAATATAAAAAATAATCAACATTAATTAACATTAATTAAACATTTTATTGAATGTTGATAATAAGGTTTTTTGGATGTTTATAAAACTAATAAAGTGTAAAAAAATCAATAATATTAATGAAACTTATAAACTTCAACATGTATAAAAATTGTATAATTCGTTATATAACTAATCAACAGGGCCTAAAGCATTAATTACATAAATAAACCTAAATTATTTTATGAGTAATCTAAAACAAATCTTAATAAATAAAAATATTTGTAAATCGGTATGGTTTATGAGACAAGCAGGAAGATACCTACCTGAATTTAGAGAAATTAGAAAAAAAAATAAAGATTTTATTAAACTTTGTCTTAATAGTCATTTAAGTTCAGAAATTACTCTTCAACCAATAAAAAGATACAATTTAGATTCGGCAATAATTTTTTCTGACATTTTGATTACACCTTATGCACTAGGGCAAAATATAATTTTTAAAAAAGATGAAGGGCCCAAACTAAGTGAATTTAGAATAGAAACTTTAATGGAAAACAATAAGGAAAGATTTTCTCAAAAATTAAACTCGGTATATAAAGCTATCGAAATAACAAGAAAAAAATTAGATAAAGATAAATCATTAATTTGTTTTATTGGAGCACCATGGACCTTAGTAATTTACATGTTAAGGCTAAAGAAAAATAATGATAGGTTAAATTTAGATAAATACAAAAATTACAAAAATCAAATTAATCAAATACTTTCAGAGTTAAATGATTACCTATGCACTCATATAAGAAATCAAATAAATGCTGGAGCAGATGTAGTTCAAATATTTGACTCTTGGGCTGGTTTAATACCAGATGAAGATATTAAAGATTTTTGTTACATTCCAAATAAAAGAATTGTTGATTTTTGCAAAAGTAAAAAAATAGCAACCATTTGCTTTCCTAAAGGTTTAAAAGAAAATTATGAAGCATTTAACGATTTTGTTAAACCGGACGGGATTAATCTAGATGCTGATCTAGATCCCAAATGGGCAAGAGAGAAGCTTAAAAATGTTGTTCTTCAAGGAGGCTTAGATCCAAAGATATTACTAAAAACTGGTGAGGATATTTTAGAGATAGCGACGAAATACATAAAAACTTTTAAAGATATTCCATACGTTTTTAATCTTGGCCATGGGTTACTTCCAGAAACAGATCCTGATAAAGTGAAAATGTTAATTAACTTTTATAGGAATTATAATGATTAAAGACCACCCAAAAGTAAAATTCGGTAAAACCGGCATTCTTATAATAAATCTTGGCACGCCAGATTCAACAAATTGGTTGGACATAAGAAAATATTTGAGAGAGTTTTTATCAGACCGGAGAGTTATAGAAGTGAACCCAATTATTTGGCAATTAATACTTAATCTATTTATTTTGACATTTAGGCCATCAAAAACAGCCCATGCATACAAACAAATTTGGAGAAAGGAAAGTAATGAGTCACCGTTATTATATTTTACAAAGAGTCAAGCAGCTAAACTTAAAAACAAGATAGAAAGTGAAAAGATTATTGTAGATTATGCCATGAGGTATGGAAATCCAAGTATCAGATCAAAATTAAACAGTCTCAAGGAAAGTGGATGCGAAAATATAATTATTCTACCATTATACCCGCAATACGCAGCAGCAACGACTGCAACAGTTTGTGACGAAGTTTACAGATCTTTAATGAAAATGAGGTGGCAACCAAGCTTGCAAATAATCCCTCATTATGAAAGTGAACCGTTATACATTGATGCACTTGTAAACAGTATTGAAAAAAAAATTAAAGAAATAAGCTGGAAGCCAGATTTGATTATTTCATCTTATCATGGAATACCCAAATCTTATTTTGATAAGGGTGATCCATATCACTGTTATTGTCATAAAACTACCAGGCTAATTAAAGAGAAGTTTGATAAAATAGAAATACAAACAACCTTCCAATCAAGATTTGGACCCCAAGAATGGCTTACCCCTTACACAGATAAAACTTTAGAATCTTTGCCAGAAAAAGGTGTTAAAAATTTATTAGTGATTTGCCCCGGTTTTGCTTCAGACTGTGTTGAAACTTTAGAAGAGATTAATATTCAAGGTAGGGAAAGTTTTATTGAAAAAGGAGGTGAAAACTTTGACCTAATTCCTTGTTTAAATGATAACTCTGACCACATTCAACTATTTGAAAAATTGATTAGCAAATACCTTTAGAATGAACTTTTACTTACTCTATAAATCGCTCCATTTAATATCAGTTATATCTTGGATGGCTGGTTTATTATATTTACCAAGAATATTTGTTTATCACAGCGAAGCTGATCATGATTCACAAAAAAAAGTTTTTAAAACCATGGAAAAGAAGCTTTATAATTTTATAATGATGCCTGCAATGTTGCTCTCTTGGCTTTTTGGCGTTTTATTGCTGCATAACTTGGGCTTTTCAATATTTTCTGAATTATGGATGCAAATCAAGATTATTGCTGTTATAATTTTAACTTACTATCATTTTACTTTAGGAAAATATCTTAATGATTTTGCATTAGATAATAATCAGAAATCATCTAAGTTTTTCAGAATATACAACGAAATTCCAACAATTATACTAATTGTGGTTATATTTGTTGCAATATTTAAGCCAATTTAATTAGGGGGTTGAATTATTTCTGAAAATACTTATATTTTCATTACTTTCCTAATTATCAAAATAATTTCATGAATCTACAAGAACTTAAGCAAAAAAATCCGGCGGAGCTTATTAATGAGGCTGAAAAGCTCGGTATTGAAAATCCAAGCACCTTAAGAAAACAAGAAATACTTTTTGCTATCTTAAAAAAACTAGCAGAAAAAAATGAGCAAATTACTGCTATTGGCGTATTAGAAGTTTTACAGGATGGTTTTGGATTTCTTAGAGCAATAGAGTCAAACTATTTGCCTGGTCCAGATGATATATACGTTAGCCCAAGTCAAATTAGAAGGTTTGGACTAAGGACAGGAGACTCGGTCGAAGGAGAAATAAGAGGTCCTAATGATGCTGAAAGATATTTCGCTTTATTAAAAGTAAAAAAAATTAATTTTGATGACCCGGATAAGGGTAAAAATAAAATTGCATTTGACAACTTAACTCCTTTGTATCCAAATGAAAGAATTAAGTTAGAAGTAGAAACTACTAAAATTGAAAAAAAACCAGACAATACTGCTCGTTTAATAGATTTAGTGAGCCCTATTGGCAAAGGACAAAGATCGTTAATAGTATCGCCGCCAAGAGCTGGAAAAACTATCATTCTTCAAAATATAGCTCAGTCAATTACAGCAAATCATCCAGAATGTTATTTAATGGTTCTTTTGATTGATGAAAGGCCAGAAGAAGTGACTGATATGCAGCGTTCTGTAAAAGGCGAGGTAGTAGCTTCAACTTTTGACGAGCCTGCATCTAGACACGTTGCCGTCGCAGAGATGGTGATAGAAAAAGCTAAGAGATTAGTAGAGCACAAAAAAGACGTAGTGATCTTATTAGATTCAATAACACGGTTAGGAAGAGCATATAATGCAGTTATACCTAGCTCAGGAAAAGTTTTAACGGGAGGAGTAGACGCTAATGCACTTCAAAGACCCAAGAGATTTTTTGGAGCAGCTCGTAATGTTGAAGAAGGTGGATCGTTAACAATTATATCGACAGCTTTAATTGATACAGGTAGCAGGATGGACGAGGTAATTTTTGAAGAGTTTAAAGGAACTGGAAATTCTGAATTAATCCTAGATAGAAAAGTTGCAGATAAAAGGATTTACCCAGCTCTAGATATAACAAGGTCAGGAACAAGAAGAGAAGAATTGTTATTTGAAAAAGATGACCTATCCAAGATGAACGTACTGAGAAGAATAATCAGTCCAATGGGAACAATGGACGGGATAGAATTTTTAATTGCTAAATTAAAAAATACGAAAAATAACGCAGACTTTTTTGACTCTATGAATAAGTCTGCTAATTAAATTTATTGTATTGTTTGATTATTAAACCCTGTTTCATATAAATAAAAACTCATTATACTTTCTAACGTGTATACTTTGTCCTTAATTGAAACCGCCTCTAATAATTTCTGTTTTTCCTCATTTGTGATAGGAGCAATCATTGCTAAAGTATTAATTCTTTGCGAACTGTCAAGTTTTTCAAACTCTTTCCAATTTAACAAAAGACCATTTTTTTTAAAGAAGCTTTTAGCTTTGTTCATCAAAGATCTAGCATCTATTTCTTGTTGTATATCTTCTAAATCTTCAATGAATTCACTATAATCAACTTTGAATTCGCGGTATAATTTATTATTAGCAATTTCCTCCAATATTTTAAATCTAGAAATCCCTGTAAGATTTATTAAAATTCTTCCATCGTTACTTTGTTTGAAATCGCTTATTTTCCCTACACAGCCTACCTTGTAAACACTTTCCCCTTCTTTTTTAGATTGAACCATACCCATTAATTTATCCTTTTTGTAAGCGTCATTAACTAAATTTAAGTATCTTTGCTCAAAAATATTTAAAGGTAAATTGGTTTTAGGAAAATAAATGACACCGTTAAGAGGGAATATTGGGATTTGTTCTGGAAATTTTTTAATCATTAATAATTAGTTTTCGTAAATAAATTCCTTATAAATATTTTTATTTTTTAAAATAAAGTCTGGATACGATTTGTCAATTTTAATTGTTTGATATCTGTAATTTCTATCAAATAAATCTTGTCTGTCTTTTAATTTTTTTTCTATAACTGACATATTCTTAAACTTTTCATTATTATATTGCTGTTCTGCGTATGAATTAAGTTTTTTATAAATATCTGTTACATTTTTTACTGTGCTAAAATGCCATCCACCATTTTCAATAAAAATATCGAATTTTGGTTTATAAAATTTATAAAATGGCATTTTTCTAGCTTTAATTTCCCTTAACCATTGTGGGCTCTTCAAATCTTTTTTTCTACAAATTCTTGTACCATACCATTTAGGTTCATCTATATTTAATAGATTTAATTTATAAAGAAAGTTTTTTTGAACAAAACACCCATATTTATTTTTATTAGAAAATTGTGAAATTTTTTTAGGATTTGGAATTTCATCTAAATCTGAAATCATTATTAAATCGTCTGGGTTACTATCTTTATATCCCTCTGAAAGCGCATTTCTTTGCAAATTTTCTCTTCGCCAAGCAGGTCCCCAATTTTTTTTATAAAAATTATTATGCGTTGGTAAATCTGTTATAAGTATGTATTGAATCTTACTTTTGAATTTAGCAAAATTATGTATATTAAATTGTGGTTTTCTTGAATTTCCTGCGTGATCTAAATTTGCTTCAACAATGACAAATTTGTCAACAAAATCATACAATGTATTAAGCCTTATTTCTAATAAGTGATCTTCATCAAAATACATAAAACAATCAATGACTTTCATCTATTTATCCCCTTGCAAAGAAAAAACTTGGACCAAGATTCTTTATAAAAATATAATTATTCTGTTTCATAAATTTATATATATTTTCTTTATCAAGACAATTTTCTAATATCTCTATACAAATTAATTTCGGGTTAAATTTTCTCAGATCAATAGTTTGCAATATTTCATAGTCGTGACCCTCTAAGTCAATATTTAGAAAATCAAAATCATGTTCAATTAAATTTTTAAATGTTTTTGTTGTCATGATCTTCTTGTCTTTGAGATTTTCATTTACAGTCATACTGTTTGCCGCGCTCCAATCTTCATAATATACATTTTTTTGAAGATCATCTTTGTTAGAAAGTAGACAACATATATTTTTATCATTTCTGCGAGCTATATTAAACAAGTCAATAGTTATAGGGTTTAGATCAATGTTAGTACCTGACCAACCTCTTTTAAACAATAAAAAAGTATTACTTAATCTCATTGGATGAAATGCTCCAAGATCCACATATTTTCCACTTTTAAGATCTTTGAAATATTCGTTTACGAACAGATCTTCACCAAATTGGGAAAAACTTTTTTTATTACGTTTTAAAAACTTATATTTTAAAAATATTTGGTAATATAAATATAATTTATAAAATAAAGATCCTCTTTTAAGTTTTTCTTTTATCATAAAGTTAATTATAGTATTTATATACAATGGAAAAAATAAGTATTTTGATAATGCATCCCCACGTGCTTAAATTAGCATTTTTATCTATATCAGGCTTATTAATAAGACAATCTTTGGTTTTGAGCGGTCAAAGGTGGGCGAACACATACCATCATTTAGGTTCATACATTTTGTTACCTTGCATCTCTCTAATTATAACCTCGATTATAAAAGATGATATAGCGCTCTCCTTAGGAATGATAGGTGCATTATCGATAGTAAGGTTTAGAAATCCGGTTAAAAGTCCATTTGAACTTGTTATGTTTTTTGCTTTAATAACATTGGGCATTGTTAACTCAGTATCTTTTACGCTCTCATTTTTATTATTCTTATTTATAATCTTGACGATTTTTGGAATAAAATTTGGAGATCAAATACTTAAAAAAATAGGATTTAATGCTTATCAATTTTCATTTGGAGATGGCAATCTTAACTATACTCTAGAACTAGTTTCTAAAAATGAAATAAAAGAAATAACAAATAAAAAAGAGTTACTGCATTTTTTTTATAATGATAACGATAAAAACTATTGTTATAGACTTGTCTTTCAAAGTAGGAAAGAGTTGTTAAATTTCAAAGACTCTCTCTCAAATAATAAAGATATTCAAAGTTTGAGAATTGATATGCAAGATTAAATGAACAAAAAACTTTTTCTTAGTTTTTTACTAATACTTTCAGCCGCTATAACGTCTCTAATCATATTTTCAGAAAAAAATGAAAACTTATCCGAAGTCAGCTGTAAACAATTATCATATAATGAAAGCTTAAATTTGCATCCAAAACTTTTTTCTCCTGTAAATCTAGATATTAAATTTACACCTGAAAAAACTTGGAAAAGATTATTATTTAAAAGTGAATTAAATGCAAAAAAAAATAAAAAGAATTTTAATGTAAAGTTTTACGAAAGAAGTGCAAGAGTTGACGCTCTTATTAAAATTCAAATTAATAAAAATGTTTCGTGTAATTTGAAAGCCAAAATAAGACCTCATGGACTTTTTGATGATCATAGAGACGGTACATATATTTTGCCAAGTTTAAATGTTGAATTAAAAGACGGAAATATTTTTGGTATTACTAAATTTGTTTTATTTAGACCTAAAACTCGAAATTATGACAATGAAATAATCTCTACATTGTTTTTTCAACATGCTGGTTTTCTAGCACCAAGAACAACAAATGCTTACGTAAAATATAATAATCAAAAAGCAAAATTTATATTTCAAGAGGCTATAGCTAAAGAATTTTTGGAAATAAATGATATTAAGGAGGCGCCAATTTATGAAGGGACAACTAAAAATTTTTTAAGAGTAAAAAATAGTCCAAATATAAATTTACAAAATATTAAGCTTGAGTTCATAAAGCACAGAGTGATCAATGAAAAAATGTCAATTAAATCAAATAATCATATGGAAATGAGTAAAACCGGTTTATCGATTTTAAATAACTTTATTGAATATTATATTCCCAATAGGCAAATATATGGTGAAGGCTTAAATTCAGATTATAGAGATTACGAGAAAAAATTTTTAAAAACCAATTATTTTGAAAATTTACCTGCGTTTGACTCACTTAGTGTTGCTTCTAGGTCAGAACACTCTCTATCGATTAATGATAGAGTTTTTTATTACGACCCTTTATACAGTAAATTTATTCCTATTCATTGGGATGGGATGTCTTATCTAGTTGATAGATTTAACAATGCGATTAGAAATGAAAGATACAATGTTACTCTAACTCAAAGTATTAAAACTGGGTCTAAAAAAGCTAGTAAAATTTTAGAAAATATTGATAGAGATGGATTCGAAAAATCTTTAATTTTACATAATGTTTATCTTAAAAAAAAGGATATAAGTAGCATCTTTCAAATAATTGAAAATAATTTAAATAAACTTTCAAATTATCCCGATAGCAAAATAGTATCTTTACAAGAGACAAAATTAAAAAAAAAAGAAAATAAAAATTTAGTTCATAGAGAACATGATAATTATAAATTTGTTTATGAAGATGAAGATCTAGTTAATTATAATATTTGCAACATTTTTAACGAAGATTGTAGTGAAAATAAATTTACGCAAGAAGAGACATCAAAATTGATCAAGTCGAACTTAAAAATTGATGAGAATAACTTAATTTATACAAGCAAAATAAAGAAAAAAAATGGTGATTATGTATGGTTGCACAATGAAACTAAAACTCAAAAAAATAAATTAATTAAAGAGAAAAATTTAGAATTTATTTTAAACGGGGAAATAGACTACAACATCAATTGGAATAAACAACTAATTGAGTTTAATAAAATTTCCGAATATGGAAACATTGTTTTTAAAAATAAAAACATTAGTAACTGGAAAATTATTTTTAGAAATATGAATTCAAATACCCCTCAAGAAAAGTTAGATAAATTTAATCTCACTGGTTGCTTGAATTTTTATGATGTAAAGTTAAATAACGTTTCCATAGAAGCATTAAATTCTAACTGTGAAGACGCAATTAATTTTGTAAGAAGCGAAGGATTGATAAAAGATATCAAAATTTATGGTTCCGAATTTGACTCAATAGATGCAGATTTTTCAAATTTAACTTTTCAAAATATTTTTGTGGAAAATAGTAAAAATGATTGTCTTGATTTCTCGTACGGTAAATACAAAATTGATTTTGCCAATGTTTCTTATTGTGGAGACAAAGGTGTTTCGGCAGGTGAAATCACAGAATTATATATAAGAGAACTAAATGTAGAAGTTTCTGAGACCGGTGTAGCTTCTAAGGATTTATCAAAAGTGGTGGTTGAAAAGGGAAGTGTAAAAAATTCTAAATTTTGTGCACAAGCTTATAATAAGAAGCAAGAATTTTATGGGGGTTTTATTAATTTCAAAATTCTTAATTGTGAAAACTATTCAACAATGACAAAAATTGATAATTTATCATTGATAACCAGAGGGATAAATTAATGAGCTTTAGAACTGAGGAAAAAGTTTTATTACACATATCTGATGAACAAAAATTAAAAGAATTCATTTTAAAAGAAAATGGAAAGAAAATTTATAAAGAAAGAAGGATTGAAAGTATATATTTTGATAATAAAGTACTCCAACTTTACAAAGACTCTGAAGAAGGTGTTGTTCCAAGAAAAAAAATTAGAATTAGAAGTTATAATGGGTTTGTTGACTCTTTACTTGAGTTAAAAATATCAAGTGTAGAGGGAAAGTTTAAAAAAAGCGAAATTATAAGTAAAAATAAAGTTAATTATTATTTGGCCAATGGTTTTAATGATAAAAATTACGGTTTGTGTTACCCAATGTCAAAAGTATCTTATGACAGAAGTTACTATCTTATTAACAAAGATTTAAGATTAACAATCGACAAAAATATGCAATATAAATCTTACAATAATAAATCATTTTATTTTAAAGACTTAGATAATTTAATCTTAGAGATAAAAATGAAAAGCAGATACTCTATTGATGCTTTGGAAAATATTATTCCCTTATATAGAATTAGATTCTCTAAATATTGTACGAGTATTGATAAATTGTTTAATAATAATTATGAACAAAAATTAAGAATAAATTTATAGATTGTAAATAGTCTACCGTTTTACTTAATTTTGCCTATTGCTTAATTTTTAAAAAGCTAATACCTTCTACAATAAGCGGGCATAGCTCAGTGGTAGAGCGTCTCGTTGCCAACGAGAAGGTCGAGGGTTCGAACCCCTTTGCCCGCTCCAG
>MDTG01150667.1_pt1 | contig 14571 bp, 15 predicted proteins | sample 811421 | NCBI WGS metagenome assembly MDTG01 (sample SAMN05326645, study PRJNA326480) | marine metagenome | isolation source: seawater | place: Pacific Ocean: South East | collected 2011
AAATTTTTTTGATATGATTTAATTGTTATATCTTGAGGTTCGTACGTTTGAATTTTTACTAAATCAGCTCCAGCTTTTTTTGCTGATTTAATGTGTGCCAAAAAGCTTTTTTTATTTCCATTATGGTTTCCAGAAATTTCAGCGATAATTAAAGGTCTTTTTTTCTTACCAATTGAAATTTTTTTTGTTACACTTATTTCCACAAATTACTTATATTTAAAAATTATGAAAAAAAATACAAAAAATTTTACCTATTACAATTCCCTAATTCAAAAAATACAAAATACCAGAAAAAGAAATAATAAGAATTGGATGGATATAATGAGAATAGGTTTCAAATACAAACCTGAAGAAACAAAAAAAATTGTAAAAAAAATTTTTCAAGACGATCAAAGAATAAACAAGTTTATAAAGAAGCTTGTAAAATAAGCAAAATTAAATCAAATTTTAAAATAATTCATTATTTATTTGCAATTAGTAGCAATATATATATTGTGTTCAAAAATTGAACATAATGAGTTACTTAGCAAAGTTTTATTTTGTTTTAAATAAAAATGAAAAATTAAAAATAGGTTTTATATTTTTATTTTCAATTATTTCTGTTTTTCTTGAAATGATTGGGATAACAATGATATTACCTGTCCTTACGATTTTATTAGATGGAAATTTAGACCAAAATTATTTCCAGCCCCTTGAATTCTTGCTAATTTTTTTTAGAGGTTTTGATAACAAAAATTTATTATCAATTATTCTAATCTTTTTAGTTGGACTATTTTTGATTAAAAACTTTGTTTTATTTCTGTTTAACTTTTTCAATTTTAAAGTTGTAAATAATATAAGCGCAAGAATATCTAGTAGTATATTTGATAAATATCTAAATAATGATTTTAATTTTCATTTAAGAAATAATTCTACCTTCCTAATTAATAATTGTGTTACCGTCGTAGACTCATTTAAAGATACATTGATCTCCTTTTTAATTTTTCTAACTGAAATATTAGTTTTACTGGGAATTTTAGTAGTTTTATTAATTTTTGAACCACGAGGTTTTTTATTATGTTTAGCTTTCATATTTGCATTAGCTTTAATTACTTTTCTTCTATCAAATAAATATTTAATAAAATGGGGAAGTGAGGCAATCAAAGCTAATGAAAAACGTTTCCTTTTTTTGACCCAAGCATTTGACGCAATTAGAGAAATAAAAGTTTTCAACAACAAAGATTATTTTGTGAATAAATATTTTATTCCTAATAGAGATAAATATAAAATTTCTACTTACATAAGCACAGTAAATTCTGTACCCAAATATCTTCTAGAACTAGGATTTGTAATTTCGTTAAGTTTTTTATTAATTTTCTTAAATTTTGTAGACTACAATGCAAATAAGATCATTGTAATTATGGGACTGTTTTCAATTGCAACAATAAGAATAATCCCATCGTTAAATAAAATATTTACATCATTTCAAATTATTAAATTTGGATATCATGCCATTGAAAGGATTTATAAAGAATTTTCTTTGGACAATAATAGAAATCCAAAAATAATTACTCAAATTAAAAATCATGATGATTCAAACTTTAGTTATCTAATCTCATTTCAGAATGTATGCTTTAGATATGAGAATAAAGAAACCGAGGCGTTAAAAAATCTTAACTTTGAAATATTCAATAAAGAAATGCTTGCAATTCTAGGCAAGTCAGGTGCGGGTAAAACCACTCTAATAAATTTAATTTTAGGTCTTTTAAAACCCTCAGAGGGTAAAATAATTAGCAATTTTTCTAATCCAAGTTTTGTTTCCCAGTCTCCTTATCTTTTAGACGACACTCTAAAAAATAATATAGCTTTAGGTGTCGAGGAAAAAAACATTGATGTAGAAAGAGTCAAATCTTGTATAAAAAAAGTACAACTTGAGGAATTTGTTATATCTTTAGAAAAAGGATTAGACACGATTATTGGTGAAAAGGGTGCAAGAATTTCAGGCGGTGAACTTCAAAGACTTGCATTAGCAAGAGCGTTTTATAGAGCGCCAGATATAATTATTTTAGATGAACCTACAAGTTCTTTAGATAAAATTACTGAAAAAAATATATTAGAAATTTTGCAATCTATTAGCAAAGAATGTTGTGTAGTTATTATTACTCATAATTTAGATAACGCAGATTATTGTGATAGAGTAATGAAAATCGAAAGCAAAGAAATTAAAATTAACAAACAGCAAGGAATTAAATGAACGGAAAATCAATTCTTATCACAGGTGGAACCGGTAGTTTTGGTAAAAAATTTGTTGAGCATTTATTAGGTAAATATAAAAATATTAAAAAATTAGTTATTTATAGCCGAGATGAGCTAAAACAGTCAGAAATGGCCATTAATTTAAACGAAAAAAATTTCAAATGTATTAGATATTTTATTGGTGATGTAAGAGATTATCAAAGATTATCAAGAGCGATGAATGGCATTGACATCATTATACATGCAGCAGCGTTAAAACAAGTTCCTGTTGCTGAGTACAACCCTTTTGAGTTTGTAAAAACAAATGTTCTAGGGGCACAAAATATTATTGAGGCTGCTTTAGACAATAATGTTAAACAAGTTATTGCTTTATCTACAGACAAAGCAGCAGCACCAATTAACTTATACGGCGCAACAAAACTTTGTAGTGATAAATTATTTGTTGCAGCAGATAATTACGCAGGGCAAAGATGTAAATTTTCTGTAGTAAGATACGGAAATGTTTTTGGTTCAAGAGGTTCTGTTGTTCCTTTATTTTTGAAACTTTCAAACTCAGGGATTTTTCCTATAACAAGCAAAGACATGACAAGATTTAACATCTCTTTAGAGGAAGGAGTAACTATGGTAGAATGGGTAATTAAAAATGGAATAGGAGGAGATATTTTTGTACCCAAAATACCTTCATATAAAGTTACCGATTTAGCCAAAGCGATTAATTCAAAAAACAAAATTGAGGTGATAGGAATTAGAAAAGGTGAAAAAATTCATGAAGAAATGATAACCGTTGCTGATAGTCAAACTACTTACGAGATAAATAAATATTTCGTAATTCTGCCTGATAATACTCAAAAAACATTGAAAAAGTTTAAAAAGAAATTTGCAAAAATGAAAAAAGTAAAATCAAACTTTAATTATAATTCAGAAAAAAATAATTAATTTTTAAGCGTTTTAGATCTAAAAGATCTGATTAAAAAATTTACATTAATTTAATTTATTAATGCCTAGAGAATTTAGTTTAATTTCAACAAAATTAGAATTAGGACTTTGTAAAAATAAGAAGAAAGTTTTGGCTGGCAATTGGTGTTATCAAGACAATGATAAAAAAAACTCTCATAATTATTTAATTATAAATAACATTTGGAGTAATCCAAAAGTTTTTAATAATGATTATAAGTATATAAAAAATTTATTAAATAGAAGCATAAATTCTTTAGTCAATTATCTAAATAAAATTCATAAAAAAAAATTCTCCAAAAAATTTTGGAAAATTTTAATCTTACCTTGGTTAACAATTTACTTACCAGCATATTATTACAGATGGAGTGTCGTTAAGCAAATTCTAAAAATAAAAAAAAATATTGACTTTTATAATTTAGAAAATTTGAAAGATGAATTTGTTCCATTAGATTCATATGATTTCCACAAAAATATTCAAAATAGACAGGACTTTAATTATTTTATTTTCAGAAAAATAATTTTTTTCCTTAATATAAAAAATAAAATAAAAATTAAGAAAAAATTTTATAAAAAAAATTTGTTTAGTAAAAAAAAAAAAAAAAATAATAAATTCACATTTCAATTTAAAATAATTTTTAATAATCTTCTTTTTAGAATATTTGCTATAAATGATATGTTTCTAGAGCAATCAATTTTCAGAAAAATAGACAATATAAAAATAAGCATGATCTTGAAACAAATACCAACATATTTTTATGACACATTTAATGGAGTCTTTGGCTTTAAAAATTTTTACGAAAATGAAAGTATTGACTACAAAAAAAGAAAGTCAGCTAAATTTAACCTTAATTGTAAATCTGATTTTGAAAGATTTTTGAAAAGTTCGATTACGGGAGATATACCAATATGTTTTATTGAAGGATTTGAGAGATTATATGATTTTTCGAAAAAAATTAAAATGAGACCAAGAAAAATTATCTCCTCTTATTATCACTATTTTAATGAATTATTTAAATTTTGGGTAGCTTTTTTAAAAGAAAATAAACTTTCAAAGTTTTACACTGTCACGCATGGAGGAGGAGGATTTATGAAATATCCATCCTCTTTAAATTTTGAAAAAGAAATAGCTGATAAACAAATTGTTTGGTATAGGTCAAATTTTTCAAATGCAATACAACTACCAGCCAGTAAATTTATTACACAAAAAAAAAATACAAGTACAAAACAGTTTATTAGTTTTGTTGAGGGTCCAACTCATTTATTTCCAAGTAGATTAGGATTTGCAACTATTGGAAATGAAAACACAAATTCATTTGATACTTTTTTAAAGTTTTATAAAAAAATAAATTTTTTAAATAAACAAAATTTAATTTATCTTCCAAAAAAAGAGCATAATATTAATGCATCAAAAAATTTAGATAATTTTCTTCAAAAAAACCAAATTAAAAAACCTAATAGTTTTAATATTTATAACCGCATATCAAAACTAAATATTATCAGCTATCCTCAAACAACATTTTGCGAAAGTATTCAAACAACTCCAACAATACTTATTTATGAAAAAAATAAATGGGAATTTGATAGTAAATTTAAGTATATTTATAATAAGCTTGTAAAAAATAAAATTCTTTTTCATAATCCAATCGAAGCTGCGCTACATGTTAATAAAGTTTCAAGGAATATTGATGCTTGGTGGATGCAAAAAAAAGTTCAGAGCACTATAAATCAGTTTTTAAATGACATAAGTTTAATTTCTGAAAATTCAATTAAAATATGGGTCAAAAAATTAAAAACTTTATAAATAAACTATGAAAAATAAATCATTTAGTATTTGGTTAATTGGGCCTACAGCATCAGGTAAAACTACAGTTGCTAAATTAATTTATGATAAGATAAATAAATTTTATTCTAATTTAGTAATTATCGATGGTGATGAAGTTAGAAATTTATACGATAATAAACTTGGATATGATTTAGATGCTAGAAAAAAAAATATGCAACGTTATATAAAATTGTCCAAGTGGTTACAAAATCATAATATAAATATAATCGCAGCTATAAATGGAGCTATACAAAGCGATAGAGATTTATTAAGAAAAGAAATTAAAAATTATAAGGAAATTTATTTAAATTGTCCTTTAGAAAAAAGAATTAAGAGAGACAAAAAAAAATTGTACGAAAGAGCTTTAAAGGGTGAAATAAAAAATGTATTAGATGTAGACATGCCTTTTGAAAAACCAACCAATTGTGATTTAGAATGTAACGCTGATACACAATCACCTGAAGAGTTGGCAAATCAAATAATTTCTTTTAACAAGTTAATTTAAATATTATGATTGATGTAAATAACTTTTTTTCTTTCCTAAAAAAAAATAAAATTGAATTTTTTTCTGGAGTCCCAGACAGTGTTTTAAAAGATACAAAAGAGGTATTTGAAAAAATGTCTAATAAAAATCATGTGGTAGCAACAAATGAAGGTGTCGCAACTTCCGTATGTATTGGAAATTATTTAGCCACTGGAAACTTGCCGTGTGTGTACTTGCAGAATTCTGGCTTAGGAAATGCTGTAAATCCTTTAATATCAGTAGCACATAAAAAAGTTTATTCTATACCGTTATTATTACTCATTGGTTGGCGAGGTGCTCCAGGTTCGAAAGATGAACCTCAACACATTGTTAAAGGAAAAATTACAAAAAAATTATTGACTAATATGGGAATAAGATATTGTGAATTAATTAACAAAAAGGATTTGAATAAACTTAAAAAATTAATTACTTATTCTAAAAAAAATAAAGCTCCAATAGCTTGTTTAGTTAAAAAGAATATTCTTTTTAAATCAAAAAAAAATAAGAAAATTTATAAAAACAGTGGAATTAAAAGAGGGTTATTTATAGAAAAATTTTTAGAAACAATTGATAAAAAAACTAAAATTATTTCTTCAACAGGTTACATCTCTAGAGAATTACATCAAATAAGAAAAAATAATAAGATAAATTTAGGTAAAGATTTTTATATGGTTGGGGGCATGGGTCATTCATCATCAGTGGCATTGGGTTTTTCAATTAATAAAAGTAAAAATAAAGTCATTTGTTTAGATGGAGATGGAGCTTTGTTGATGCATCTAGGCTCTATGGCAAATGTTGGTTTTTATGGAAATAAAAATTTTAAACACATAGTCTTAAATAACAATTGCCATGAGTCAGTAGGAGGGCAAAAAACAAATATGGAGAAAGTTAAACTAAAGCAAATTTCATTAGGATTGGGCTATAAAAATTATAGTTCGCTTTCATTAGATAATAAAATTGTTTCAACATTAAAAAATTTTCTTAGGAAAAAGGGACCATCTTTGTTAGAAGTAAAAATTCAAACAGGATCAATTAATTATTTAACAAGACCGAAAAATTTAATATTAGTTAAAAATAATTTTATGAAAAAATGATGAGGAAAAGAAAAAAAAAAATTAAAGTAAAGACAGTATTTGTAACTATGTGTGCGGATGGATTTCATCATGGTCATATTAATATTTTAGAAAAAGCTAAAAAATATGGCAAGGTAATAGCAGGACTAATGACCGATGCAGCAATTTTAACTTACAAAGAAAAAAAACCGGTAGTTAAATTTAAACATAGAAAAAAACTTTTATCCTATATTAATGTTATTAACAAAATAATTCCTGTGAAAAGTATAAATTTTGTAGCAGTTGCAAAAAAATATAAATTTGATTATTGGGTTCATGGAGATGATTGGAAAAAAGGTGTTCAAGCAAAAGAGAGAATAAAGCTGATAAAAGAAATGAAAAAATGGAACGGGAAAGTAATAGATGTGCCTTACACAAAAGGAATTTCTTCCTCAATTTTAAAAGACGCGTAATGCAAAAATCTTTAAATCAAAAATATGGTATAGAGAAAACATTTAAAAGTGAAAAAATTAAAACTATTTTATTTATTTCAGGAAAAAATTCTTTTTACAAAACTAAAGCAAATTTATTTTTTAATAAAATTTTAAAAAATAAGAAAAAATATTACTTTTTTAAAGAGTCAAAATTACCTGATTTTCAAGAATTAAAAAAAATTATAAGAGATAAAGAGAGGATAAAACCTGATTTGATTATAGCAGTCGGAGGGGGATGTGTTTTGGATTATGCTAAAATAGCTAGTAATTTTTGTTTAAGTAAAAATTTAGAGAAGAAAATTATAAATTCAGACTTAGAAAAGAATGTTAGAGATAAAGTCAAAGTATTAGCGATACCTACTACCGCAGGATCTGGCGCCGAGTCCACATCAAATGCAGTTATCTATATAAACAATGTTAAATACTCTGTAGAAGGAAATTTAATACAACCAGATTATTATTTTTTAGAACCAAAATTTTTACAATCAACAAACTTAATCACCGACGCTTCTGCAGGTTTTGACGCCATCAGTCAGGCGGTAGAGTCAATGTTTTCACTTAAGTCAAATAAAAAAAGTTTAGATTATTCTTCTAGAGCTTTAAAAATACTTCTTAAAAATTTTGAGAGTTTTATTAAAAATAAAAAACTTTCTAATTCTTATAATATGGCGATTGGAGCAAATCTTTCTGGCAAAGCAATAAATATTTCTAAGACAGCTTTACCTCACGCTTTGTCCTATCCTTTCTCAATTTTATATGGTGTTCCACACGGCCATGCTGTATCACTTACTTTTAATGAGTTTCTTAAATTTAATTATTTTAATCTAGAAAAAAATTCAGCTAACTTTTCTTTAGACAAAAGATATAAAACTCTTTTTAATATAACAAAAACAAACAATATTTTTGAATTAGATGATTATTTTAAATCTATTAAAAAACAGGCAAATTTAGAGCAAAATTTTACAAAACTTGGCGTGAATTTAAAAAGTGATTACTATAAAATAATTGACGGTGTAAATGAACAAAGGCTTAAAAATAATCCCATTAGATTAAAAAAAGAAGATTTAAATCATTTCTTTAACAGGTAATAATTTTTCTTTACAATCAAATACAAAAAGTCTAATGTTCAATAATTGAACATATGAAAAATAAAAAAATTGCATACATATCTTTAACAGCTGACACAATTCATCATGGTCATATAAAATTGTTAGAAAAGGCCAGAGAGTACGGTGATATCACGATAGGTCTAATGACTAGCAGTGCTGTTGCTGAATTTAAAAGAATTCCAATTTTAACATTTGACCAAAGAAAAAAAATTTTAATGAACTTTGCAGGTGTTAAGAAAATTGTGAAACAAGAGACATGGGATTATTCTCAATACATTACAAGGTTTAAACCTAATTATCTTATACACGGCGATGATTGGAAAGTTGGTTACCAAAAAGAAATTAGAGACAAGGTTTTAAAAGCTTTAAAGAGTTATGGAGGCAAGCTTATTGAAATACCTTACACTAAAGGTGTTTCATCTTCAGCTTTATCCGATCAATTAGCATCCAACTCACTTACTCCAGATATAAGGAGAAATATGTTAAGAAGATTAATTGAGTCGAAGCCCATCTCAAGGTTTATTGAGGCGCACAGTCCTTTATCAGCTTTAGTAGGAGAAAAAACTTTATTTCAAAAAAAAGGTAAAACATCAAGCTTTGATGGATTTTGGTCAAGTTCGTTAACAGACTCAACAGTGATGGGGAAACCTGATAATGAGTCTTTAGATTTTTCTCAAAGATTACAGAATATTGATAACATTTTCGAGGTGACCACAAAGCCATTAATAATGGATGGGGACACAGGTGGAAAAGTTGAGCATTTCGATATGAAAATTAAATCTACGGAGAGATTGGGAATATCAGCACTTATTATTGAAGATAAAAAAGGTTTAAAAAAAAATTCACTTTTTAGTAACACATCAGATCAAATACAAGAAGATAAAACAAAATTTTCGGAAAAAATTCAAGTTGGGAAAAAAGCACAAAGAAGCAATGAGTTTATGATAATTGCAAGAATCGAAAGTTTCATTCTTGGTAAAGATGTTAAAGATGCAATTAACAGAGCAAATTCTTACGTAGATGCAGGAGCTGACGGTATTATGATACATAGTAAGTCGTCAGACACTAATGAAATATTTGAGTTTGCAAAAAAATTTCGAAAAAATTTTAAAAAAGTACCTCTTGTATCAGTTCCATCGAGTTACAACCATGTGACTGAGAAAGTTTTAAAAGAAAATGGATTTAATATAGTTATATATGCAAACCATATGTTAAGAGCTTCCTATCCAGCAATGGAGTCTGTGGCTACGTCAATCTTAAAAAATAATAGATCTAAAGAAGCTGACAAAATTCTTTTATCTATAAAAAAAATATTAAACCTTATACCTGGTACAAAATAATTTTTAATGAAGAAATATTACTGGGATAATTTCTATAGAAAAAAAAAATCTCCAGACCAAGAAACACAATTTGCAAGATTTGCATGTAAAAAGATAAAATCACTTGGATTAAAAGTCTTTGATATCGGTTGCGGGAATGGGAGAGACACAATTTTTTTTAATAAAAAAAAGATTAAATGTGTAGGACTTGATAAATCTAATGAAATTATAAAAAAAAATAAAAAGATACATAAAAAATTTTCTAATTATTTTCGTCAAGGCAACTTTTGTAATTTTTTTGAAAAAAAAATAGATGAGCCATTTATTATTTACTCAAGATTTACCTGGCATTCTATTAATTATAATGATGAAAAAAAATTAATAAAATCATTAAAAAAAAATAAAAATTTTAGATATTTATTTATTGAAGCAAGAACGATAAACGATGAGATTTATGGACTTGGAAAGAAAGTTGGAACGCATGAGTATATTACTTCTCACTACAGGAGATTTATTGACTCAAAGATTTTAAGAAAAAAATTATCAAGATTTTTAAAAATAGTTTACTTCAAGGAGGCAAAAAACTTAGCTAAATACAAAAAGGAAAATCCATGCGTGATGAGAATAATCGTCAAGAAAAAGTAGATCAAAACTTTGAACTAGTAATTAAATTACTTAATTTAAATAAAATTAATTACTGGCTTTGTCATGGAACTCTTCTTGGCATTATAAGGGATAATGAATTAATTCCATGGGATCATGACATTGACATTGCAGTCTGGCATGACAAATCATTGAGAGAAAAATTTATAAACTTAATGAAGGATAATAATTTTGTTATGAAAGACAAATATTTAATAGAAGATGATTTGTTAACTTTTACAAAATCAGGTGGTAGAGAAGTTGATATTAATTTTTATGAAAAAAAATTTAATAATGAAAATGCAGTCGCTTATATAAAGTGGTTTATACCTAAAAATATTTTAATGAAATTTATAGATGCAATGTCAACATCAAAGAGTTACTCGGGTAAATGTAAATTTTTAATAAATAAATTATCTTTTCTCGAGCCAGTTTTTAAAAAAATTAGGATTTACTTAATAAAGAAAAATTTTTTCCACAAAACTATTGGTTATACTCAACCTTTAAAATTACTTGAAAAATTTAAAGAGATAAAATTTAAAAACATTGATGTCTCTGTACCTGATCTTTCTGAAGAATATTTGGAATATGTTTATGGACCTCATTGGAAACAACCTATAAAAAAATACAATTGGATAAAAGATAGCCCTTCAACAAAAGATATTTAAATTATATGAAAAAGATTTTAATTATAGGCGGAACTGGATTTCTAGGGTTTCATTATGCAAGATTTTGTCTAAAAAAAAAATATAAAGTTTTTAGTCTATCCAGGAACAAACCAAAAAAAATTAGACATTTAAAAAACGTGAATTACTTTTTTGCAGATATATCAAAGAAAAAGCAAGTTTTTAAAGTTTTGAAAAATATTAAAAGAATTGATTATGTAGTGAATTTTGGTGGAGAAGTTGAACATGATAATCTAAAGAAAACATTTCAGAGTCATTATTTAGGATTAAAAAATTTAATTAATTTTTTTTCTTCACAAGATATAAGAAAATTTATTCAAATTGGAAGCAGTCTCGAGTACGGTAATGGAATATCACCGCAGAAAGAAACTCTTAAATTAAAACCACAATCAAACTATTCGCGTGCAAAAGTAAATTCAAGCAATTATATAAAAAAAATTTTTAAGGAAAAAAATTTTCCCACGATAATTGTCAGACCATATCAAGTTTATGGTCCCTATCAAGATTTGAATAGATTTATACCAATTATTATAAACAATTGTATTAAAAGTAGAAACTTTGCTTGCTCTGAGGGAAATCAATTTAGAGATTTTTTATACATAGACGATTTTGTAAGATATTTATTTATACTAATGAATAAAAAAAATATTATAGGAGAAATATTTAATGTTGGTTATGGTAAACCTATGAAAATTAGGTCTATTATCAATTCGATAAGAAATAAAATAGACGGAGGAATTCCTAATTTTGGTAAGATTAAATTAAGACCAGAAGAAAACCTTAAAACCTATCCAGATATTTCAAAGCTTATAAAATTTACAAAGACGCATTCAAAAATTAATTTCTCCGATGGTTTAACAAAAACTATAAGTTTTTATAGAAAGAATAAATTATGAAAGTAGTTATTCTTGCAGGAGGTTTAGGTACGAGATTGTCTGAATATACTCATTTAATACCAAAACCAATGATTAAAATCGGCAATATTCCGATGATAATACATATTATGAACCATTATATTAAAAATGGATTTAATGAATTCATAATTGCTGCTGGATATAAAAATAAAGTTATTAAAAGGTATTTTAAAAACTATAAACGCACCAAAAAAAAATTCGAAACAGTTGTTAATAAAAATAAATGCTCTGTGTCTATAGTGGATACAGGGGTCAAAACAATGACAGGCGGCAGACTTAAAAGAATTAAAAACTTATTAAATGATAATGAAAATTTTATGTTTACATACGGTGATGGAATTTCAAATGTAAATTTAAAAAAATTGCTCGTTTTTCACAACAAACACAAAAAGTTAATCACAGTTACTGCTGTTAGACCTCCAGCAAGGTTTGGAGAAATTATATTAAAAAAAAATAAGATTATATCTTTTAAAGAAAAACCCCAGGTTACCAACGGTTGGATAAATGGAGGATACTTTGTTGCAAAAAAAGAATTCTTAAATTTGATAAAAAATGACAGAGTGATATTAGAAAAAAAACCCTTAGAAATAGCTTGTAAAAAGCGAGAGCTCGTAGCTTTTAAACATGAAGGTTTTTGGAAATGTATGGATGTAAAAAGAGACAGAGATGAATTACAAAAAATTTATAAAAAGAATAAATTTTTATGGAAAAAGAGTGCAAAATGAAAAAATTTTTTTTTAGAAAGAAAGTTTTAATAACAGGCCATACCGGTTTCAAGGGATCTTGGCTTAGCTTGTGGATGCATCATATGGGAGCAAATGTATTAGGTATCTCTAACGGAAATGTTTCATATCCATCTAACTATGAAATTTTGAAACTAAAAAAAAAAATTAAAACTAAAAAAATCGATATAAATAATTTTAAGAAAGTAAAAAGTGCAATTAACTCTTTCAACCCGAATTTTATATTCCACTTAGCAGCTGAAGCAATTGTCCAAAGATCTTACAAAAATCCAAAGAAAACTTGGGACACAAACTCTTTAGGTACAATAAATATCTTAGAAACATTAAGAAATTACAATAAAAATGTTACAGTAGTAATAATCACTAGCGATAAAGTTTACAAAAATTTAGAAATTTCCAAAGGATACAAGGAAGAAGACTCTCTTGGAAACATTGATCCTTACAGCGCTTCTAAAGCCTCGGCTGATCTGGCAACACAATCTTACATAAAATCTTTCTTAATAAGAAATAAAAATATTAAAATCTCAATTGCAAGAGCTGGCAATGTTATAGGAGGTGGAGATTGGGCTGTAGGTAGGTTGATACCAGATTGTATAAGAAGTTGGTCAAAAAATAAGATTGTAGTTCTAAGAAACCCAAGATCAACTAGACCGTGGCAACACGTATTAGATGTTTTGAATGGGTATATTAAATTAGCAATTAATTTAAACAAAAATAAGAAAATAAATGGAGAAGCATTTAATTTTGGTCCGATAATTGAAAAAAATAATGAAGTAATAAATGTAGTAAAAAAAATGCAATTATTTTGGAGTAAAGCTAGGTGGAAACAAGAGACAAAAAAAAAATTTTATGAGTCTAATCTTTTACATTTAAATTGTTCTAAGGCTAATAAATTATTAAAATGGAATTGTAATCTTAATCTTGATAAAACAATTTTTTTCACAATAGCCTGGTATAAACATTTTTATAAAAATCCAAAAGATATTTATAATTTTTCTATAGCGCAACTAAATCAATTTCTTCAAATAAAAAAATAATCTATAATGAAAAAAAAACCACTTGTCAGTATTATTATGAATTGTCATAACGGAGAACAATATCTCAAAAAAAGTATTGAAAGTGTAATAAACCAAAGCTATAAAAATTGGGAGCTAATTTTCTGGAATAATAATTCAAAAGATACAAGTAAAAAAATATTATTTTCTTTTAAAGATAAAAGAATTAAATATTTTGAAAAATCCAAAACATCAACACTTTATAAAGCAAGAAACTTTGCTATCAGTGAAGCCAAGGGAGGATTAATTTGCTTTTTAGATACGGACGATTGGTGGGTTAAAAATAAATTAAAAAAACAAGTAGAATGTTTTGAAAAAGACAAAAATTTAAATTTTCTATATAGTAATTATTATTATTATAATCAAAATTTGAAACAAAGAAAATTAGCTTCGATAAAAATTTTACCCAAGGGTAAAATAACTCAAGATTTGTTAAATGAATATATGATTTGTATTTTAACAGTTATGATCAAAAAAAGTTTATTCAAGAAAAAAAAATTTAATAACAATTATAGTATTATAGGAGATTTTGATTTTTTCTTAAATCAGAGTCTTAGTCAGGAGATTTTAAGTTTACAAACTCCTTTAGCATATTACAGACAACATTCTAAAAATTATTCAAAGATCAAATTATCTTTGTATAACAAAGAATTAAAGTTGTGGTTTAAATTAAATAAAACAAGATATGAAAATTTAAAATATTCTCTTTTAAAAATAAGAATTTTGTATTTAAAAAATGAAGTAAAAAAAATTTTTTCTTTTTTCAAATCTTTTTCATTTTCGGGCGTGTAGTTCAGTGGTAGAACGCTTCGTTGACATCGAAGAGGTCATAAGTTCAATTCTTATCACGCCCACCAAAATTAAGACTATCTGCGAAAAATAGTGCCTTTACTTTCCATTTTTATAATATTATAAAGTTCCCGCCTGGTAATTTTTGCGAAGGGGCCACACCCGATCCCATTCCGAACTCGGAAGTTAAGTCCTTCAGCGCCGATGGTACTTTGTCTTAAGATATGGGAG